>JGI24159J19872_10012130_pt1 | contig 11263 bp, 8 predicted proteins | sample Ectturendosymbi4_FD_19872 | JGI IMG/M metagenome (IMG submission 19872) | reverse complement strand
TAGCTTTTGAAGAGATGGGCCACCTGACTTGAACACCTCAGCAGGGGTGCCGTCAGGGCCCGGGGATTTTCCTGATGACATCTGCTTGATTGCCTTGGCAACTTCGTCCTCACAAAGGACGTTGCGGTTTGGGTTCATGTCCACCTGTGCGAGGCGTTGAATCGCTTCGTCGTTAATGGACGATGGGCGGTTCAGAACATCGCTGAAGTGTTCTGCCCATTTCCCCACGATCTCCTTCTCGTCAGTTATGAGTATTGCACCGTCCGCGCTATACATGGGAGAGCTGCCTGATGTTGATGGTGCGTACACGCACATGAGAGGGTCGTAGAAGTGTTTTATGTCATGCCTGTCAGCGCAGTCTTGAATCTCATCGACCTTGATGCTTAGCCAGGTGTCATTACGCGCAGCATTTTCTGAACTTCTCGACGCTTGATGTCGTAGTCATCTTTCTTTGTGTCCGCGTTGGGGTCACTCAGGTGGGCTCGATGGAGTTGGTGCTTTTCTTCGAGCAGGGTTTGGATTTCGACATCATTTCGTCGAACCAGTCGTGGTGGTTTCTGGTGGCCGGGCCGAGCACCTGGAGGGCTGCAGAGTGAACCGTCGTTTTCAACGATTCCCTGTCGTTGCCGGTAACCTCCGTCAGCTGGCTTTTGAGGGTGTCAGACAGTTGTTGGTGAACAGCCGGAAGTTTGAGTTTTTTGAAGTTGAGACTGTTCACAACTTTCTGCCCCTGGTGTTTTCTCATCGGCTGTATGTTCAGCTTTGCCTTGGAGGTGATGAGGCGGTGGTCTGTCCAACAGTCGGCACCACACATTGACTTGGTCACTCCCACGTCCCTCATGGCCTTTGCCCTAATGCTGACATAATCGATGAGATGCCAGTGCTTGGAACGAGCGTGCATCCACGAAGTCTTGTTGCAGGTAGGGAGGCGGAATATGGTGTTGGTGATGACCAGGACATGCGCGGTGCATGTCCTTAGCAGTAAGAGACCGTTACTATTGCATTTCCCAACTCCATGAGGACGGATGACTCCTTCCCATGCCTGGTGGTCTTTGCCTACACGGGCATTGAAGTCGCCGAGGAGGAGGAGCCTGTCTGACTGCGGAGCAGTGGAGATGAAGGCTTCCAGTTTTTCATAGAACTTCTCCTTGACGTCTTCGGGGTTGGTCATGGTCGGAGCGAAGGCGTTGATGAGGGTAGCGGATCTCCTCCTGCCCAGGGGAACTTGAGTTTCATAAGGCGATCATTCAGGCCTTCTGGAATGCTGTAGAGCTTCTTGGCGAGGTGATTTTTGATGGAATAACCGACGCCTGCCTCAGGTCGATCTTCACTGCTGTGGCCACTCCAGAAAAAGGTGTAGCCACAGCCAATCTCAGTCAGCTGGCCTTTGTTGGGAAAGCAGGTTTCGCTGAGGGTTTCAATGTCAAGTGGGTAGCGAGCGAGTTCTCTGGCTACGAGGGCAGTTCTACGTTCTGTTCTTTCTGATGCAGAAGTGGTTGGGTCAAGGAGAGTTCTGACGTTCCATGACGCGAGAGTAAGCTTAAGTAATTTCCTATGATTTCGAACGCATGAGTGGGAATAACCCGCCAGCCACGGCAAACTGGCCAGGTGGCAGTGGAACAGGCTATGTTTAGAGCACCTATTCTAACTCCATCATCATGCTATAGAGAAATGTAGAGATGTCCTAAAGAGGGCTGCTTGGTCACTCAGGTGACTGCGAACTTCCCAGCTGTTCCGAATCAAGGAAGAGCGACCGTATGGCCTGAGTCGCCTGTGTGCAGGTTTGCAACTATAGCTCACAGTGAATTCAACACCTGCTGCTTCGCTGCTCCCCTGCCGCCACTGGACTTGAGGGGTGTCAGTGGTGGTGTTGCCATGACTTGCGTTGAACTTGGTTCAAAATGGGGAGGCTTCCGCAGCACCAACCCCACTCTCTCGTCGCAATGAGCCCCACCCAGCGGCAATACGAAGTCGAGACGGCTGGAGACCCACCAAGGATGCAGAGACTGCTGGAGAGGGGCGCATTACGACGTCTGTCCACCTAAGATGCCCCACTCCTGATTTCCTGTCGGGGTTTACTCCCTTAGCCTTTGACCAGTCAGGGCCGACCTGCAGGGCAGCAGGAGGCTCGTAATGGCTGGGTCGTCAAGTTCCGTACAAGCGCAAACGCGCTTGCCACAGCCAAAACGCGCTTGCGTGCAAATATGTTAAATGAATTCAACCACAAAATGTTGCTAGTGCCTACACCAAAAGAGCAATGGCAAAAAATGCAAAAAAAATGATTCAATATACCCTGTTCTCCCCTATTATTACGAACGAATAGCATTGTTGGTGCTATTATATTAGAGGTTGGGTTAAAGTCCGCCACTTAAATCCTGAAGTTTAACGAAATGTAAAATATTATTTTTAGTGTATTTATTATCTTTTCTACTTCCATACGCACCAAAAAAGGGCGCGTTTATACCAAAAGGGCGCCATTCAACCGGGTGTCGCAGACGTTTGAGGGAGACCGTCTCACAGCTAGATACAACACTGACTGGCAACAAAATGTAAAATCAGGTTGAACGTTTCGTTTTCGATAGTTGGTACAATTATCTTCTTCATTTCGAACATGTAATGCTGAGGATTCGAACATGAACGTCATAATATATGAGCACTCCGGGTGGCTATCTGCTGACAAGAAGTCAGAGGACTGCGGCGTTCATTAAAAGATAAGAAGTTAAAAAGAACAATAGCAAGAACCGAGCAGTGATCAGCAAGAGTACACATTATAAATGTATATGCAACAAGCTCTAAACTATTGTAGTATGAACCGGTAAATGTCAGCGAACAAATCCGATCTTCTTTTATTAATTGTTGTTTTCATCGCTCTTTATTCAGAAAGATACGATAAACCGGGGTGTTTGAAGTTTGTTTCAAAGTGCAAAACGTTGCATTCTCTCACTCCATTATCCAAGCCGAAAATGTGTTGTGTTACACTCTTATTGCACTTTGTTCAAAACGTTTGCTGTTTACGTCCGCTTTATGTTCTTATATGGTACGTTTCCAGGCCTCTTTTGGTTTCTCCTATGTTCGTTTGTTGCAGTTACGGCACGGAATGGAATAAACAACGCATTCGCGTAGCTTTATATTCACGGGAGATTTGATAGAAGTGAGAAGATTGGCACGATTTTTCACCGGTTTGAATTCAACCTGCACTTTGTGGATTGTCAAGCACAGGGCCTACGAAAGAGGTACAAGAATCGTACCCGGGCCCAGAGCCCAAAAATTACTAGTGTAAACCAATTGCCATTACAACAAATAATCTATTTGTAAATCGTAGCATGGTAGGCCCAGCTGTTTTGTCTGTGTTCGGATTACTAGGGCAACCAATTTTCAGACCTAAAAGTTTAAAATTTTGACTTTATAATCTAATGATTTTGACTTTATTTTGACTTATAAATTTTCTGCGTTTGCAACCGCAAAATAATTCAGCCTTAGATGTTGAGGTTAACCCAGAAGCAAATTCATGCACTCTAAGCTTCGAAATTAAAAAAAAATTGTTTTTTTAATTTTGGGGATGCTATATTGATAAGTACATTAATAACTACACTAGAGTGAAGCCTGAGAACATCATAAAGCTGAAACACTATATGCCTAATGGATTGAGCATTTACCAAAACAAGTACTGTAAGACCAGATTTCTCGCCTACCATGCCTATTCTACATAATATTCAATCGTCCAGTAGTGGGTAAAACAACAACATTACGTCAAAAATCGCAGGACACCCGTTATTATTACAGAAATGCAACTAAACTTGCTAAAGCATATCAATATCTGTTGCTGTAGTTTCAATAAAATATCGATAAAGAGAAAAAAACTGTGCTGCAAGAAAATTTTGACCTAACCATAAATTTTGACCAAATGATAAATTTTTACTTTTTTGACCTAACAACTTGGGTTTCCCTCATGGTATGAGCCTGAAATTTGGTTTGTGGACGTTTCATAAACAATAGAAACGGCAGAAAATTTTGACTTTATTTACTTTTGGTTGCCGTACTGGTTATTGTACAAACAAGCTCTGCAAGTTTCGATGAGGGCTCCAGAGAACAGTACTAAATCCGTTTCTTCAGGCGGTAAAACACAAAAAGAAGTTAAATTGGCCTGAAGTTTGATTCCAGATGTTTGGGAAGTCCAGTACCGGTCTTCGTACCATGCAAAAGTTTTGCTCAGAGGCCCGGTCAAGTATTGTTTGATTTTATCAGTATGTTCCGGAAGATACGGTAGCATGGCCAATACTTTTTTTTTATGTTCTTCGATTCTTGCTGTCTGTTTGGCCATATGTTTTGTCTAAGAGTTGAGCTGACGAGATCAATCTCTTCCTGTTTTTCACTTTCCTGGCCACAGAGTTTGCCGGCACGTTGCCGCGTGTTCAGATAGTTCAGTAGGGGAAGGTGGGGTATAGTCGACGCTTTTTTGCATTTGCAACCATTGCTACTTTGATTGAAGTCCAAACAAGCGCAACATTTGGCACATAGCAAAGCAACTTTATATACACAACATCATGCCAAAACATGAAAACAACACCTTTCAGAAAAAATGTACAACCGATTTATAAAGTGTACATTTTCTGTCGAATGTGCCCCATGCTCGGATTGCATATTTTTCACGTGATATCCCATATACAATAGGTGCTTGCAGTGTGCGTCTCCACTTTTTTCACATTCATATTACCAACTATCATTGCACGGCAAAACAAATTTGTATGATTACCATTTTTTTGGCAGATGTGCCCCAGGCATATCTAAAAAATAAAATGGAACTTAGAAAGAATTTAATTATTATCAAATAATATCGCACTGTCCTGACTACAACGTCACAAAAACTCAGAACAGAAGATATTGATTAACGTGGGCAAACCCAAATATAAATGCGATTTTACAAATTACATTTGGGCAGCAACAACACAACTTGCTCTGTAGCTCGTAACAACGGCTGCCTATCCAGGAAAAACTCACTTTAGTACTACGGTTGGTACGAGACTAAATCACCATGGAAACTTTAAAGTTCAACGTTTTCAACTTTTTGCATAAATCAAAAAAGACGGTTGTGCCCCGAGTTCTGCTGTGCCTCAATTTCCCCAACCTGTTTTTATATTTTCCCGCAAGTACAGCCTTAGTAGTACTGTTTGCAGATGTCCTGGCGTCTCCGAAAATTTCGGACCGAAATCGAAAGCTGTTTCAAAGACATTGCAGGTCTTAAGCGATTAATTATCGTGTTTGACGTTTCGTACCCCTGAGGACAAGATCTTTAAAACTTTGGCAACGTGAATAATTCTTTCGTGCCGTGTAACAGTGGTCGAAAAACACGGGTCTGCTGCCAAGTGCCGAACCACGAAGAATTTGTTACCGGGCCGTGCAGAACCAAGGCAAAAGTGGTCTAAAAATTTAAAATTGTTTGATAAACTCACAGTGTTTGCTTCTCTGAGAAACACCCCACAGTTGACCTAGGACTAGGTTTCATGATACGAAGACTGTTTTCACCGTTAGGCTAATCCAAAAATGTCAATTTGTTTTTAATCTTGAGTACATTATCAGGTCAAACATACAATCAGAGATGAGGTAGCTGCATTGTTTTCCGGCCAAACATACCAAACAAGAGTTTTATCATGCGTTCCTCCAAAACACGCAAAATCTTACATAGAAATTCATTTTCAATTTGGAAGCAAATTCTTGACGATTCGGTAATCACATGTTGTAGACCGCTCTAAGCCTACTGATGTAATACGAAATACCTTGGTATTACTGCGTATCCCACCAATACATTTTCGGGAAAATTTGTAAGTGGACGCTTTTTCTTCCATTTCCAAATGTAACTATTCTCATACTCCACTTTTGAATTCCACACCTGGAATAAAGTTTAATATTTTCTTCATTTTCTTTGTTTTGCAACCTAACACCGAAAAACTTTCGTGTTGCACACAAACATTCAAAACATTTGTGATAACCTCAAAACTTTGTGTTGAAGCTTTGCTTTGCAAGTACAAATGTACCAACTCTCATCTACCGGCTTTATTTAACAATTGTTTCAAACTCATTACAGATGTTCATCCGAATAATACAAAGCAAACTAAAACTCGACATATTTTTTCCACCAACACCAATTTCAAATTCCGGAGTTTTAAAGTGGCAAAGTACAGTGCAATGGAAATATGGGCAAAAATCCTTTAGAAACAAAAACCGCAACTATTGCATTCTTTTTAATGGGATGCATAAAACAGGTGCATTTATTCAATCATCTAAGTCTGTTACTATGACACGAAAATAGTTTAATCATGAAATATTGCTATATGCTTCAGTTTGGTTTTCTGAAAAATTGATCGCGTCAAACTCTTGCATGAAGTAGTGGGATGCCTTTAATCTCCAAGAGCCAAGTGAATTCCATTTCTAGCGAATGGCAAACGCATTTCCGTCCCATGTATAACACATGACATCGACTGAAATTCAGTTCCCAATTACATCTTTGGATGCCTTGTTCTCAACCTGCTTAAATTCCGTGACACCATTGCAGTGCTGCACTCGTTTATAACTGTTGACGTATTTTCTCTCAAGCTTTCACGAAAAATTTAAATATGAGATAACAGCAAATTTTACCACGAAAAATTCTCGATTTTTATTCAAGAAAAATTTAAATATGTGGTAACAGCAAAAGTTCGTTGGGACAACGTTCAACCAATTTCTTAAGGCGACTTCATCTTGCCTGCAACGCCTTTTGCTTCAGTAAACTGTATAACCGCTTTGCACATATCGAACTTTATACTCAGAGCAAAAGACTCTTACTTACTGCAATAAACTGTTCCCCTTACACTACAAATAGCTTCGTCCGGGGTAAGCGTGCAGCCAAAATGACCCCTAGTCCTTTACAGCCTCCCACTGCCCTATGCATTTTATAATTTAGTGTACTTGGAAGTCACTGCGGCACAACATTTTAATAATCGTGATTGGGCCATTCATGCGTCTGCCCTTTATGCTTCTGTTTCAACAAAGCAAATGTATTAGCGCCATCAAGCGTATACTTTTCTACTACCGCCACGTATGTATTCTCGTATTCTTTCATGAACTTGAGTGTTCCTTGTTACTGCGATGCATGCTTTAAGTCTAGAGTGTTTCGGCTGGGAATGAAGACGTCATACAATACAAGCAATTGCGAGATTTCCAAATGCCCATTTGGTTTTCATAACAAAATGTAGTTAACAGGGAAATATCAGTAAAATCATCCAGAACTTTTGTCAATTTATCAAAAATTCAAACCAATGCAACGAAGTAATTTTCAGTCAGCAGCATCTGAAAGTAATTTCGCCATTTTCAAAAACGGGATGTTTTGCAAGTTGCTCAATCAAGCTGTTCTCAAAACGTATGTACTGGTTGGTACTGTGCACGTCTTTTACTATGTAGCATATTTATAAAGTCAAGCCTTTGTTCAAAACTAGCACTTTCAAGCATACTGTAATCCAATATTTCTCTTTACTCTCTCGCTCAAAACTGATTTGTTTAGTAAGGGATACTTTTTCTTCATTTCGGACACATAATGAAACAATACACAAACATCATCTGCATTATGGCTTTCACNAACAGCAGCTTTGTTCAAAAGTGTGAAAAGAACTTTCTGGACAAATAGTTGAAGGTATTTCCAAGTCTTTAGTGTGCAGACCGTCAACATCTTTAGGTTGTTTAGGTGATGGCTTTGCCAATGTTTCAATACAGTAATTTGCAGTCCCGAAATGGAATCGAAAGTTGCAAGAAACTCAAAACAATCTTGTCAACTCAAATCCAAATCCGGTAAAACAGAAATTATAAATTCCAAATCCATCAACAGACTAAAATGCGGCAAGATTTGCATCCAAATCCAAGTCCATATTCAGCTCTGCATATTTCTTGGGCCAGTGAAGGGCAAGGTGTTATATTTCTTACTGCAAGAATAGGCAAGCCTTGTGGAATGGACTGATATTCAAGGAAAAACGTAAAATGGAAACTGCTTTCACCAAACACGTAGATCTAAACAACCTGGTTACAAAACTGCTGAAGCAACATTGGGCACTACTTTTAGCTAATTGGTCACCGCTTTCTAGCTGAATTGGCGCCAATTTGTAGCAATAAAAGACATAAGAAAAATGTTATTTTCATTGGATTCGACACAAGTGTATTTTTTAACCCCGGCGCGCCTCCAAGGGAGCGTCAATAAATTTCCAGGGGGCGCGAGACCTTACGCGCCCTACAACATGAGAAATTTGATCGTAAAACTTACCAATAATTGCATTTATTTTTACAGCTTTTTTAGGCCAGGCGGGATTGAGACAAAGAACAATTACTTCTTCTTTCGTTTGAGCGAGTCCACTGCTAGGCCAACCTAGATTTCGGGGCATGTGCTGAGCAGCAATTCGGTTGTCTCATCGTCCAGAACCGTCAGGCCATGCAGTCCATAGGGAGGCCGATGAATTGGACATTTGATGACGACATGGTCGACGGTTTGTTCTTCTGCGCCACACTCACAGGCCGCAGAGGAGGCCATACCCCATTTTCACAAGCAGGAGCGGTAACGTCAGACACCGGTGCGGAGGCGGTTAAGCCGGACCCATGCTCTCCTTGGGAGGGTCATTCCAGTAGGGGTCCAGCGGTGTCTGGAATTAAAGTGCGGAGTCTTGTGGGGTTGTCCGTCCACTCCGCGTTCCATTGATGATCCGCCCACTGCGCCGCACGGATGTTGTTGTTGTCAGAGAAGCTGAACAATTACTTAAAGGAGGCGTGAAAAAAAGGTGAAGAACAATTATCTACACTGACTCTAGCTATGTGTTTCGAACAAATGACACTGACTCAACTCCGCCAAGTCATGACTCGACTCTGATTCGACTTGAAAAAATTTTAGATGACTCTGACTGGAGTCTGACTCGACAAACGTTACTCGTGAACATCACTCCTAGCTTGAATCACCAATCCAAATGATCCCCTTACATTCCTCGGAAAATATTTTTTTAGTATGTTTCACCAGGTGTTGCGTATGTTTGTCTGAAAAAATTGAAGTAAACTTTTTCGATATGATTTGATTCATAGTGTTGTATCAATGAAAGTCGGACCAATTCTGTTACTTTGATGGCATGGTGAATAAGAGAGCAGACTTGTTTCACTGGTAAAAGTAAAGGCTCAACATTTCAACAAGCATAATGTACAATCCCTACGGATTTGAGATGATCCATTGAAACAAACGTTTCAATACTGTGTTTTTTTCGCATGTTGTTTTTCCGGTGTCATGTAACTTCATCGAACTATTTGAAAAGGATTTTAGGATGCTCGTCTCCAAAGACATAGAGGAATCCTTCCACGGATATAGAGTTAGTCATCTGTTAGTTATCTGGATTCTTTGTCAATTCTGATTGAATTTCTACAGGTATTACTGATCGGGAGTATGACCAAAGTCGGGCCTAATGTATGGTGAAAAAGTGCAAGACAACAGTTTTCGGAACTTTACAAGCGTCAGCCGTTTGTGGACAATGGACAATGGTTTCTTGTTTCATATGACTCAGCCAACAAACAGGAGCGCTACAAGAAGCCATTGCACTAAGCAAACCAACCACAACAGTGAACATTAGAGGAAAGGAAAATGCAATGAGGCAATGGTTGAACATTGTAAACAAAGAGGGATGCTGTGTCATATTGGATTGGTGAGGGACCACGGTGGTCATCTTGTCAACCAACCCTGTTTTTCAGTTGTTGAGAAGTGTTGAAAAACAATATTTGAGTGAAATCAGCACAATTAGGAAAACAAACAAACATAGAACATGGTGAACAAAATGTACAGATGAAAGCGCATGCCTATGTACACAGATGAATGGATCAAATGCAATTGAAGGAATTTGGTGTGATTAAGAGTATGTTTAAATAAAATACAAAAAGACAAAAAAGTAGCAAAAACTAATTAACAAGGCACAGAAGAAAAAAACAAAGCAAAACAGAAAAAAAATATGGAGTGTGCTTTCATGCTGAAAAGAAAGGGATGGGCACAAGGAAGAAAAAATGCGAAAAGTAAATATACACACAAAATACACAGAATTACAAAATACTAGAATTTACAGAATTTGCTTCTGGATAAGTGAAATTTTGCAAAAGTTCATAATTGTGTATCTTTATCATGTAGGAGGTTTTCTTCAGTTTCCATTTTAAGGCAAACGTAGTTGAATACGTAATATCATTTGGTATCGAAGACCACACTTTTGGGCCAACAAAGGTAAGGGAAGATTTTCCTGAGGAAGAGTTAACTCTCGGTAAAACTAGGTTGTTAGAGGTTGCTATACTCGTGGTTTGAGAATGAATTGAGCTGATTGGAATGAACTATTCATCAAAATGGTTTGGAAGCAGTTTGTTGTGACGAGAGTGCATGAATTTGCCTACTGATAAAGTATAAATTTTGGGAAGGTTTAAGATGTTTAAGTGCTGGAAAGGTTCTTCCAAAGATTTCGTGTTGGTTGGTTTTATTATTTTTATAGCTTTATTTTGTAGCTTAATGAGAGGTTGAACAGTTGCATTGAAGCATGTCCCCAATTGAGGATTAAGTAATTAAGGTAGGGGTGGATTAGGCCTAATGAGTTATAGACAACTTTCAATGGAGACTGTGTTGTATAATGCTTAAGTTTGGTTAAAACTCCACAAGCTCTTGATAGTTGAGTTTTCACCTTTTGTACATGAGGTTTCCAGCTTAACTTGTTGTCAAGAAGGACATCTAGGTATTTACGTTTATCTTCAGGGGAAATGCTATGGTTATTTATAATGATTTTAAATGAAGTAGGGTTGTGTTTTTGAGAATTTAGTAGCATAAAATTAGTCTTTTTGTAGTTAAGATAAAGTTTGTTGGCTCTCAGCCTGTGGTCAATTTGACATAGTTCAAGCTTAACTGTTGTCTGAAGAACATTAAAACAAGAGTTTGTCATATGAAGATTAATATCATCAGCAAATGAACTAGTACGAAAAGAAGAAGCTTTTGCGATATCGCTAATGTAAATAAGAAAAAGAAAAAGCGAATAAACACTACCCTGGGCGACTTCGAAAGATGTCCTTTTGTTGTAAGATTTAAATGCTCCTATTTGAGTGAATTGCATTCTATTATGCCAGACATTTGAGCATAGTTTATGAGAAACACCTCTTATACCATAGTGATAAAGTTTATCAAGTAAAATTTCATGGTCACAGCAGTCAAATGCTTTTGATAGGTCTAGAAATAGGGAACATGTAATTA
>JGI24159J19872_10012128_pt1 | contig 11264 bp, 10 predicted proteins | sample Ectturendosymbi4_FD_19872 | JGI IMG/M metagenome (IMG submission 19872) | reverse complement strand
CCCCAGCCGGAGCCAGCAAGCCGCCTCAGGAGTGCGACGCGTGATGTTAGCTTCTTGCGGAGTGACTCAAGGTGTCGGCGATACGTGAGCGACCTGTCCAACTTAACTCCGAGGTATTTGGGCTCGGAGCAGAAAGGCAGGGTTTTGTTGTTGAAGTTGACTTTCAGCTCACGTTTAGCTTCCTTGTTGCTGAGATGGAAGATCGCCGACACCGTTTTCGTGGTGCTGAGCTTCAGCTTCCAAGTCTGGAGGTATTCACCTAGCGTTGCCATGTCCTTGGTCAGCGCCCCTTCCACCGCCTGCCAATATGCATCAGCATGCATGATTGCTAGGTCATCAGCATATGCATACTTTCTGGAGATGGTGGTTGGCAGGTCGGAGATGTAGATTTTGAGCAGTAGGGGCGCCAGGACAGATCCCTGTGGGACGCCGTTCTTGAGGCGTCGTAACCTGCTCTCTTGGCCATTTCCGGTGGTAAGGGTAAAGTAGAGCAGTGATGCTCAGCCACTGCTTCGCAATGACAGACGGAAGACAACCAACAACAGTACTAATAACTGCCATCACGCAGTTTGTTTCAATGGAAACTTGACAACTTTTAGCGATGAGCCAACATGGAGACTACACTAGAAATGTGCTCCATGCAGTCAGCTGTTTCACATGGTTTCACGGAGTTGATCTGGAAAAAACATGCCTACCGCAGGCTGCTAAACCACAGGCTTATTACGGCCGAACAGGTCCACCGGGGCCTGCCACGCCTTTCCTGCAAAGCATCCTAGCCAGATATTTTACCAAAGTTTCTTTTCTGCCACTGTCAGCAGAGAGACGCTCTGTCTGAAGAAGTAAGAAAAATTTACGCTCTGGTGGCAATCAATGCATTTCATTGCCGGAGTCTAACAGCGGGGTTTGGGGAAATGAGGGGTAAATTACGTGGCGAGAAATAATTGGAGTTGTGGATAAAAGTTCTCCGGAAAAACAAGATCCCCTAACTTCCGAATCGCTGAAAATTACAATAGTATTATTATTTTTTTACTTAGACACAAGGTCCATTGGTACGTAAAGCAGCGAGAGGTTGGAGGAACAAAAATGACTATAACGAGCGCTGATAGTAGGATCGGGAAAATGAGTAACTGCAGTAGAACATACAGAGAAAGCTTTCCTTTTGTCTGGCTATTTTAGATGCTAAATCCGAAATCGATTGTGTTTTCAAACAGCGACCACGTTTGACTCTTTAAAATGCTAGTTTGTTCAACGTAACGGCTGGCTAAAATAACGATTTTACACGATTTTTCCGGATTAACACCGCGACATAACGTGCAACATGGCCATAGGATAAATAGAAATTTACCGTTTTTAAGAGCTGAGCACACCCATCAGAAATGTAATAGAATTTCGAGGAAGGGGCAGAAAAAGACCTTGAAGCACTACTAAAAATTTTCAGTTACGAAGTTCTCTTTATTATTCGAGTTCATAGTGTGGTTTGCTATCGGGACAAGCCATGTATGCCTGCATTTCAGTGGACCTCGGTAGGTCTGTGTTTAAGTAAGCTGTGGTATGGTCTGTAGTGGCAGGCCTATACTTTTTAGATAGACCCGATTTCACGCACTATTTGTGAAGATTCGTACATAATTTGCCGACATTTATGACAAATCCCATTTGAAAAAGTGTCAATGCTGCTTGACTTGTTCCTGTATAGTCGTTAGCAGACACTTAATCAAAGAAAGTCACTTTCTGCTAATTGCCGCTCCCCACTTGCGTATTGCAGATGTCGATACCGGGGACTACTTGAGAATAACATGATTCGCTGGAGTAAATGATTGTTGACAAGCAGGGACGGGATGCAGTAAAATCAATGTTATCATAAAAGTTTCTCTAAACTAGTAAGGCGCAATGCCGCCTTAATGACAGGTACTTCCAATGGTCGCAATAAAGTCGTCATTTTAGGACCTGAAAAGATTGCTGTGCTAACCAATCATGTTTAGGAAATTATGGCTTTCACTAACAGTGTAAAAGGTTATAATTTGACACATAGCTCGCAGCAGTTGGGCGATTGCAAATACTTTTTGATGGTGAAAAAATGCAATCAACATTCCCAGCAGCTGGTTCGGTTTGTGGAATCTAAGTGTGGTGGGTGGGTATCATTTTCGCCGCAATCAGCAGAAAGCATTTAACTGTGATATGTTTTTACTTGTGCATAGAAATACCACACATTGATAGCAACAGCTGTTCATCTATTGCGCTGTGGTGAAACTGAAACTGTGACACTCCTCCACTGACTGGTTTGCGAGCCCGAGCCTGCTCCGCGCTTTTGATGTCGGATTGTTCATCGCGGTTTGGTAGACAGTTCGCTTCGCTACGAAAGAGGAATTCGAGCAAAGTACGTTTGTGACGAGACTGCGAATGATCTGCTCACTCTGCTGGGCTTTAGCGTGGACGTGGCAGTCGGCAGTCGTCCGAAGCTTAATTCGCACTGGTGCTCAGAAATTCAACCTTGCGTTAAAGCCCAGTGACATCCAACGAGTCGACCGATTGTGGCACCAAATCTGAATCAACGTCACATTTTAACTACGTCNTGCTTTTTCAAGTAATCTTTGTTGGAAATTTTTACCTATTGAATTTTTCTGATTGCAAGACTNTANTTTTGATTAAACTTTATTTTTATTATTTTTAAAGAATAAACATAGATTCATTTGGTGTTTAGTGGCAACTCACAGTTTAAAAGCTCACCACTAACAAACGACGATACCTGTAGGCAGAGCTATTGGCAATTTCGATTTGACTGATGTGACCCAATATGTTCGGCATTGAAATCCACATCTTGCTCAAACCACGGCAGTGGTTGAGAGTTAAATATTCGCATTCGCCTATAAACAACAATGTTAACATTAGCATGCTGAATCTGCTACAGGCATAAAAATCTCTCAGAGGCATAAAATTCAGGTTTTGAATTTGAACTATGACAACACACGCAAAATGTGGAAACACTGTTGAGTAAAAGTTTATAGAACTGTCCATGGAGCTCAAGCAAATTTCAAAGAGCAAAACCACTACCCGAAAGCCGATAGCTATTAATGTTCAGCTGCACTGTATCTGAAATTGATAGTCTTGTTGAATGCATTAAAAAAATTCAAGAAACAGTAATTTGTAGAGTTCGCCAGTTTTGGAATGGTAGCTCAACTATATATGATTTCCGGTGAATTCTGTAACGATAGCTATACACACTCCGCGTTCGGGAGCACCGTGGCAAACTTTTTTTAATTTGCCTTTGCACTATTTTACACAATCTATCCTCAAAGAAATACTTAATCAAGATTTTATCATGACCACAGGGTAAAACATTCAAATTCACTATTAATTTACCTGTGCACAATCTACTTAGTAGGCTAGTACTGCACTGGATGGCCAATAGCTAATCCACATACCTTTGCTTAGTCTGAAGGCACAGGCCAGTGCCAATGATACTGCAAAATTAACATAAGCAATATTCTTCATCGTCAAACTCACTGAAGTTTTCAACTTGAGCGTCTGGCGGTTGTCTGCGCCGCTGCTAGCAAAAGCAACAATTCACTAGTTGTAACAGCGTGGTAGAGCTCTTCGCATCACCACACACAAGCTGTGTGGGTCACAGCCAGAGATCACTTGCGTTGCGTGTAAGTGGTAATAAGAACGATCAGCGTTTTCCAAGAATTTTATAATTTATAGGCTTTCAAGTTAAAAATTATGCTCATAGAAATCAAATTTATTTTTTCTTTATTTTTGCACTTTGTTTTTTTACTGCCGAAAGAAAAATTGGTTATTATCAACTTTTAACCTGAAATTGCATCATTATCCACAAGCCGAAGATCTATAGTTTTTTACATGTTTGGCTCAGACGCAAGGTCCATATCACACCAGTTAGAAGAACACAAGGATGTAGAAGCACAAGAACACACATACACACAAGAACGCATCACGGGGTAGATGTTCGCTGGTACACGCAGCCAATACCGAAAAGGAACACTGAAACAAACACAGGCAACTAGTGCATTCGATTATCGTCATCACAGAAGTGTTACATATATTGAGAGAAAAATGGAGATTTGCAAAATGCAGCAAACAATTAAAGTAAGCGGATAAAAAAACTTAGATCAAGGTGCGCATCGCTGAACAAAATCACACAAATTGTTTCTAATCAAGGCATCAAATGTCCTGATGAAATAAGGTAATTTCGTGTGGCGAACGCTTTACGTTCTCAAGGATGTAAAGCAATATTCGATAGGAGGCCTTTAAACTGTGTGCACTGTACTTGCACCACAACAGGCATGCATAAATCGGCATGTAATGCGCATGAAAAGCAGTGTTTTAAACACTGACTGTCTTGTTGTAATTGAAAACAATTTTATTTCCAGCACCGTAATCACAACAAATATGCAAAATGCGTTGAACACGACTGATACTGGGACCACACACACATATATCATCAGCAAATATGATGTGATTCACGACCAGGGGCGTAACGAGGTTGGATAGCGCCCGGGGCAAGAAGCAAGCTTGGCCCCCTATGTTCGAAACTGAGGTCTTTCGGAAGCAAATTACTGCATTGAAGAAAGTACTTGTGACCAGGGCCCCGACATGGGGAAGTGCCGCCCGGGGGCGAGTCGAAAAGTGCCACCCCCCACCAAAAAGTGCCGCCCCCAAAAGAGCGATGGCAATTCCTGCGTTATTATTATTGGTTTATTTTACACACAACGGTCCATATGAAGCTAACACAAATTAATTAATTAAGGTTGTAAGGTAAGCCACGGGTTAAAGCAAAGTCAAGCCTTTCAGGTCGGAATTATTTCATATCAATGCATCACCAGGCTGGAGTTAATTTTGAAAATTTCACTGAAGTGAAATTCCGGGATATTTTGCTAACCGGGACGGGACACCGGGACAGACGTTTAAACCTGGACGTATGGTAGATCCAACCTTAATCAAAATCTAAAACCTAAACCTAAGTTCAGGTTCATTCGTGAAAGACCATTTGCTATTCCTTCTTTTCACCAAAAGTGCCGCCCCCCGAAAAGTTCCGCCCCGGGGCACTGCCCCCCCTAGTCGGGGCCCTGCTTGTGACTTTGTTGGGACTTTTCGGCNCCCCACGCAGTCATTCGGCGATCNCATGGTGACTCGGCGCCCGGAGAATTGCGCCCCCCTTTCCCCCCTCGTTACGCTCCTGTTCACGACCATATTTCCCACAGTGCATCCTGCTCTAGCTGTGCTTAGCCCAGCTGGACGGAAAATTCATCAAGGTAAATAGAAGTAGTGCCGGCGCTACCATTAGGCGAACTAGGCGACTGCCTAAGGCGCTGGGCCAAAGGGAGCGCCAAAAAGGAACAAATATATAATTACATGGCTCCGAAAGTGACAAACGTGTGCCAAAAAAGATAATTAACATCATGAAAGTGAGTGAAAATCGCCTTCACGCAGTTTGTGAGAAGACAGAGGTACGGCACTATTTCAGGTTTGCTGCAAGAAGGGTTAATATTTTGCCTATTCATTTCAATTTCACACACACTAGGTAAGTTATGTCGCAATTTGGTATAAATTTCATTCATGTAACAAACGTTTCTAATGTAGTCACTGGGNCATACCGGGGCATTTCCCCCCCAACTTTTCTGTGCTCCCAAAATTATGTTGTGTCCAGAAAAATTTGTTTTAAACATATAGTAAACACAAACATCGTGCCCCTCTAAAATGTAATTTGCCCATAAAGCCTCACAAACTGGCTACGCGTCTGTGTAGGTTAGGCATCTTTGTATAGGAGGGGTGTTCGCTGGAATGGATTGCACTGGTGCTCACCAATCTATCAATGGCGTGCTGTCAGGGGCAGCAAAGCATGNCCTGCAGGCCATAAGTTATCGAGCTCAGAGAAAAATTATAAGAATACCATCTCTGTTCTTTCCATTTCTTGAGCAAAGCATNCCCTGCAGGACATAAGCATGCCTTGCAGGCCATAAGTTATCAAGCTCAGTGAAAAATTTTAAGAATACCATCTCTGTTCTTTCCGTTTCTTGATTTTTCATAGCTGCGCCGTTTTTTCTGGAGTTAGTTTATGCCGAAGCTTTCACTAAATCATGTTTCAGTCATCCGGTGTAGTCAAATTAGGAAACACTGCCGAAACGTCAGTATTTTTTAGCGTTAGTAGTCTAGCTAAGGGGTTCGCAAATACTTTATGGCGCGACCCTAGGAAATAGTTCTAAATTCTCGCGACCCAAACATTTCGTGAGCATATGATTTTGTGGAAAATACTCTACAAGTAAATATCAATTTTAAGACTTCTAGCGACAGTAGCAATTTTCTTGCACATAATTTTATGAAACTTAGCACATGAAACAGTAAACGACTGCATTTATTCTGTCTAATGGAATGGCAAATTTAAAATGTAAATTTAAATCATTTCGCGACCCAGACTGACAGGCGTAGCCAGGGGGCCATTACCCCCAAATTTTTAGCATATCTAGTCATTTTGTGCTTTGATGGGCGGTATCCCAAACAAAATACTGTTACTCGCCTAAAATCAAATTTTTGGACCCCCAAAATTATGGTCTGGCTACACCACTGCCCAGAGTGGAAGGTCTCGCCANCCAAATTTGGGGCCACAACCCACATATTGCGGTCCCCTTGAATAGCTAACCANTCAGGTTTCAATTATATGACGCACCACCTAATTTATTTAAACATATACCAGCTGGCACGCACCATAANCAACATGGTGACCTTCGTGAACGTCAGAGGTTTGTTGCGCATGCAGAACGTCGTCGATTGTTACGACATCAGACTGTAAAANGGTTTTCAGAGACCGATGTCAGAATCTTTGTTTATGTGAATACTGTAANGGCTGATACTTTTTGAGATANTATTTTAATTTATTTGGTGTTCAAATAACTTGGCATGCATCTGTTATATTAGTTAACATATCAGTTGATGAAAAATAATCGTACTTAAAAGGTTCTTTTTCGGGGGAGTGGTGCTGGAAGGGACCNTGCCTAGGTTCCACTGGTAATTTTAAGGTACTAATTTATTGGATGCATGCCGAGTTTATTTGAACCTCAAATTAATCAAAAATTTGAAGTTAATTTTTTAAATTTTCCCACCGGTAAGTTTAAGATGTGCAAAGAGAATGTATCTGTTTACGTTTAACAAGCAGAGTCGGTGGGCAATTTTACAAAAGGTCCTGCCACGGTTGATAGCATGACATCATAAACTATGAGGGGTTGCTGAAAATGGATCTTGCCTAGGGCGCTGGAATGGCTTGCGCCGGTCCTGAACAGAGGATATATAGCATATACGGACTAAAAACTCCACTTGCCTTAATCTGTTGGCTACGGTGAAGGGGTTGGAAAGGGAAGTGCCTGACTTCGCTTGCATGGTCTGATTCCTACGCAAATTCGCCAGCAGACCACTATGCCCATGGTACATTGCGATCAGTTAGTTTTGTAAACAATGGGATGTGGTGAGTTCTGTCGAACGTTTCAGATGCATGCTGAAAATACTAGGGTGTCTTTTCTTGCATAATGTGATACAATCTGTCGGAGAAAAAATACACGCATATCTGTTTCTGTACCATGTTGTGCCTCCAAAACAAACTGTTTGTCAGCGGTGGTAACAAATGGTGATATGCAGGATGAAACGTAATGTTCAGATAGTTTGGAGATAGCCGTTGCAAGCGAAACAGGTCTGTAGTTACAATGCATCAGTTATATTACCATTCTTCCTTATGCACATAAGCATAAATAACAGTTTTCATGCATTGTTGTGGAATTTTCCCATGCATTAAACACGCATTGAAAAGGCTATACTGAGATAAAAACACCCACTGGGGTCAACATAGGTTGGGGGTGAACAAACATTAGCCAGAGGGCCAATTGCGGCCCGCTAAGCCTTTTCTTCGGGCCCCACATCTTCCACATCGTTGCAACAGTTTCATTTCCTGTTGCGCCCCCTCCCCGAACGTACAGTACTTTGTAGCAAAGTTTATTTGCTGATAAGAGACACATTCAAATTGCCGTCACCGTTGTGTGAAAGCTTCACCACCCACGTTATGCTTTCCAGGTTCCAAAAAAAGTTATAGACACTCTAGGTCTACTCTAGATAATGACGAATACAATTGTAAGCAGAAAAGTCATATAGGTTGTATGTAATAGTGATTTCTTGTACCGTTTCACCACTTTGCAAACATCACAATATGCTAGATTTCGTCGAACTTGATAAAAAATTGTTTCACATGAATACGTGTTTTTATAGAAAAGACAAGAAAAGCTTCTGCTCGTAAATTTTGGAGCCAACATCTCCATTGCTTTCCTCTGTTTTGGTTGAGTTATCGCCCAGAGAAGAATTTCCGAAATTTTTACGCACCATGGCTTTTATGGATTTTGATTGAAAGTTGCGTGACCTGCCACAGCATTAAACTTGGCTTTGTTTGTGTCCTCTGCCAACAAAATTTTTGCAAATTAATTAAAGAGTCAATTTATTTTCGAAATTAGTGTTACGACCTTCAAGCCGAAATTACTGGCGGTATAATCATTTGCCGACTACAAGTGTTATTTTTGACTTTAAGCGAGCAACAGCATTTTGTTTGGCACAACGCCTCTCAAAGCACAAAACGACAAGGTATGCTAGAAGTTTGGGGTGCATGCGGACCCNTTGGCTGTCCCTGGCTACGCCTATGTCAGGAAGTANTGTTTCGACAAAATCGGTGTGGTGTCACGCGTGGTTTTCAAAGCTTAGCACACAATGGCTGTAACAACTGATGTTGGTAACTTAGTGTTCAATTCTACTGCTTTTGCAAAAAAGTATGTTACAACCAATTCTTAAAACAAGTGAAAAATGTAGTATGTTGTCGCGGATGCGCACGCAAGATAACGAGTAGTGCAGCTTGAAGAAAGTATACCATTTAATGGCTGTCTATTCAAGCTTTTTTTATAAGGTGTTAAAAAATTTGCGCCATTTCCAATTTTTTGGACGGAATGTGGNGTAATCCGGCATAAACCTTNGACCACATCCCCGGAAACGACACAATTCCTGACATTGTAAATAATGCTTTCAGACATCTTTTCATAACAACTCAACCATCTTTGNTGAGTCATCACCAAGAAACACAGCGTAAGAAAAATTGAAGTGGTTGAGGATTTAAAAAGTTTTGTCCAATTTTTAACTCTTTTCATCGAAATGAGTTAAGTACAGAATAATAGCATTTTTACTTTGATTTTGAGTTGCTGTAGTTTTAAAATTTCGAGTTTGTGCAAACAACATGAGAAAGCTTTAACTTCATCATGTTCGGTACATTTCGGAAAATTTAAAATCTTTTATTAAATTTTTTTCGTTTTTTTGCAACTTTCAACTTGGGTTTTAATTAACAGCCCTCACTCTTTGTGCTGCTGTGTCTCCAACCTTGATTTTTTCACAAGCATTTTGTTCAGACTTTAGTGTTATCAATCTCTCCATTTGTGTAAAATTCCAATTTGACGACGTTCAGCTAAATTCAAGATGCAACTTTACTTGCAAAATGTTTATTTACTAAAAGTAAGCCAAATTAAACACAAAATTGATTTTATCAAAGTGCAATTCTGACAAGAATTACCGTGGCAGAGACTTTGAGGATTTGCTGGCTTTAAATGATGTACGTCAAGAAGACTTTTTAGGAACTAAGACAACAGAGAAATCTTTATGAACTGACAGAAAAACAGCAAACAAAGCACAGGTCATTGAAAAAGGTTTGAAAAGGGTTTCAACATTAGTTCGAAAGATAATGTTGATAGTTCTAGAACATTTGCCACCGGACAACTACGATGCTGAAAACTACTACTGAGGATAACTTTTTCGTAAAGCAAATGACACCGGTAAGCAGTTGACTTCAAGAATATTGCCACACCGTGTAATTGCTACCTAATACTGCCCAAATAACTGCCCTCCGGACAATGTCTACCCCAACAACTGCGAGCCGTTCAACTGTAAAACGGAAAAATGTCACTTGCGGCAGCTGCGTCCCTACGATTTTTCAACCAAACTTTCTATGCAGGCATATCGAGAGTTTCAACCTCAATTCGCAAGCAATGGACATTCGTGCTAATATTGAAACCTTTTTTGTTCTTATGACGTGAGTGAACATCCTCTGTGTGATCAACAAAATACCGCTATCATGGGCGTCCGCAGGGGGGGGGCAAAACGGGCATTTGCCCCCCTGGAAATTGGGTTTAAGAACAAAAATTTCCAAAAACCTGAAGTCAGCAACTTTATTCTGATTACTGATTTGATTCTTACAATGACAGTTTATTTACCGATATCACATTCACACTGCACAAGGGCCAGGTTTATTGATCTGGTGTTATGCAGAGGTGAGATTGTAGTTCACTCATGTCTGCTCCTTTGCCAATAGAGGCAGGTTGCGAAACTTACGAGCAGATTGTTCTACTGTTGGTCTTTATTGCGTAACAATAACACGGCCTCGAATCTTCAAATGTTTGCGCGTTTTGCCGCATGTGACTGTTGAACGCATACATCTTTGGCCAGAGTCGCCAGGTTGACATTTGTAATGCCAAATTGTAGAAATTTGTTTTTTTCAAAGTTGTTTGGCATGTACGTCATAGTTTGGCATGTTTTCGGAATTTTAATGGTGTTGGCAGTATAAAACGTTTATTGGCATTTTTTAAAAACTTGTCTCCTTTCAGTTTATCTTTTAGATTATTTTCAGCTTGTTTAGCATTCATTGATGTTATTTGGCACATTTTGATTAGCGATATGGCGTATTTATTCCATTAGAACCTTTAGAGCCTAAAAGTTTTTCTGTAGGTTCTCTGTGACTACATTTGCCATAGATATTTCCAGAGCCGGAGTAAGGGTCCCCGTACTCCCCGGCCAGGGGAGGCCCCGGGCAAAAGGGGCCCCCAAATCTGACTGAGTACTTTTGTTACAGCATATAGAAACACCAGAACTGAACTCACCAAGAACTGATTTAACAACATTTCATCGTTCAATATTCATATTAACTAATACGTCAAAGAAATTGATCTTCACACGACCCGTAACTTCCTAAAGCCAATCATTGCCAAATGCATTGAGAATAGCTTCGTTGTCAGCATTTGCCTTGGTAAGTTGGCTGCTGTGCAGGTAACGTTTGCTGAAACCATGTTGATTGTAAGCATTTTTAGTATAGCCAAGTGAAAAATTATTCAGGAAAATTAAGTTGTAGACCAGTTGCGTAGCTAGAGGTTTTGGCCATAGGGTGGGAAACGTATCGCTGAAAGAGG
>JGI24159J19872_10012127_pt1 | contig 11264 bp, 5 predicted proteins | sample Ectturendosymbi4_FD_19872 | JGI IMG/M metagenome (IMG submission 19872) | reverse complement strand
AGGCAGGAATCATAGTAAACAACTGACGGCATAAAGTAGGATATTGCCCCTAAAAATAAAAATGCAGTAGAAATAGATTCACTGCAGGCCTACTTTCCATTTTCTTGTAAATTTAAAAAAGTTGTTATATCTGATTTGTCAAGCCAATTGGTTTTGAGATCCCGAAATTACATTTCGCGGCCCCATTTGAGGCCGCGACCCATAGTTTGAGAAGGCCTGCTCTACGCCATAGGCCGATGGTTAACAGCATGAAGACAAGTTTTGCACAGCAGCAAAGTATTGTCGCAACACCCTCAGCTAACCAAATGAAGTAAACCCAATGTCGATTCGTATTTCCCAGTAAAGCTCACAAGAAACTGTTCTTGCTGATTTGATTAATATATAGTTTCAACAAGCAATCTCTGTTTGAGCGAAATCTAGTAAAAACAACCAAACGTAGGATCCAATACTGAAAATATTGTTTTTCTCTGGCGGTCTTGCCCTGTTGCGAGCTTTTTGTCATTGGAAAATTGAACATCAATCAAGCACCGTTTTTCTTTTTCATTCTTTTTTTGTAATCGCTTTCATAAGACGGCTTGCATCTCTCTCACGCCCAGATGTATAATATTGTCGTGTTTCTACTGTACTCATAAGGGTCTAGAGTAGACATTTGAATTTCAGCTCCTTTCAAGGTAAATTGTGAAGTTGTGCCTCTGCGCAGTTTTGCAAATTTTTAGTTAAAATTGAGTCGTCATAGGAAAGAATTGCGAGGGGCCCCCAAAAGCGCGAGGCCCTAGGCCATGGCCTATTTGACCTATGTATAAATCCTTCCCTGGTTGGCCCACTAGGGAAAGCGTCATGGCCTACCACTGGACCATGGCCCACCGGTTGAAAACCACTGCTCTAATACTTCGTAACCAATCGCTCAGACTCAAGGCAAGACAACAGCTGGGATGGAGTTGACAGTTTGCTCATGACTGGGCCGACGGAGAAGACACTGTTGACATTACGTCAACTTTTCCTTCACAGTAGGCTACACTTGACACCTGTCGTTGTAGCAAATAAACTCCTCATGCCAGAACCAAACCTTACCACAAAGCAATTCTAAGGCTGCACGTGCACAGCTTTAAGTAATTGAAAATGCCGTTTAGAATATATCGTTATTTTAGTACCTTTTTTCCTGCCCCAGCACAACAATGCTTTGATCAAAGAAACAGGATGCTGGCCTGCGATGTAATGGGGTACGGAGGACCGTTGGAAAACTACAGGCAGCCAATATAAAAAGTGATAGAAGATTAAAAAGGTGTTTTTGCATGAAATAACTCCGGTTTTGTTCAGGTTGTTAGCAATGGATTCACGTGGAACCACACAACCGAAGTCGGTGAACAACATTTCACCGTGGAGCAATGCGAGTGCAGAGATGCGTTAATACGCTGCAGACCGGTTACCATATCTCGGCATAGGGGTAAGTTTGCGGATTTTTATTTCGGTTCAATTCCTGTCATTACTCTGTCGAGTATAAAGTTTCTATTTGAATAGAAATAAAGTTTAAAGTCGAGTATAAAGTTTCTATTTGAATAGAAATAAAAACCGAAATAAAGTTTCTATTTGAATAAGAGCTGATGATGTCTACATCGTAGGCGAAATATATACTCTGTAAGATCTTAAAGTGTCTGATTCTTTGCTGAGAAAGGATTTCTTTCCATAGACATTACACTGTCGACTGATAACTAGACCTAACATTGCAATTTTATCGCTTGTTTGCTCCCCGCGCATCGTTGTTGCTTGCTCTACAGCTCGATAAATATGATTTAAAGGTTAGTGTTTGGCGTCATGACTTAGGGCTGGGAATATCCCAAAACTGGTTGCTGCCAGTCAATTTTTAGGTGAGTGTAGTCAACACAGTTTTAAAGCAATGCTATTGTTCCTTGAATCTGGAGAAAACTTATGATGTTCAATTGCAGCAAAATAAACAAAAACTCCAAAAAGTCAAGAGGTTATAGTTGGTATGTTCAGATTGACATATACAACAACTGTATTTTAAACACGATGATTTTCGCCAATTTTGATCAATTGCGTTAACGATACCGAAAACACACAGCTCGTTCCAAATTGGGTCATATTTGTTCCTCACCACCATGGCTTATTTTAAAAGTATTTTTTGTATAAGCAAAGCAAAATGAGCTCGAGGAATACATTTACTTGAGAATTCTAAAAGAATAAGGTTAGTTTTTCCCGAATCACATCTTGAGAAAATATATCCATACATTTAGCTATTCAAGACATGCCCGTCGCGAAAAGAAAGCTTGGAAGCGTTAAACCCCTCTAAACAGAGCTCTGGTCTGTAAACACCGTTTAATGCTATGACCAGTCTTTTCAAATTGTGGCGACAAATAATCGTAACGCTAGTAGCAATAGCGCTGCGAAGGATTTTATGACAAGTCTACAACGAATATATTATAACTTAACAAATTTTAGGGGCAAAAGTGCAACACACTAACCGGATGGTGGATGTCCTTAATATTTCTGAGTCACCAGCTGCTCGTAAAAGCCAAGAATCACCATCGAGAAACTAGCGTGGTCCAGAGGCGCAACAAAGGAGGCGCAATTCCCCAGGCGCCGAATCACTATGGGGGCGCCGAATCATTGTGGGTCCGCCGAAAAGTCCCAACAATGTCACAATTACTTTGTTCAACAGCACATTTGCTTCCGAAAGACCTCAGGTTCGAACATGGGGGCGCCAAACTTGTTTCTTGCACCGAGCGCCATCTAACCTCGTTACGCCTCTGCCCTCATCTCTCAACAGCGGAGGTTAACCTGCTAAGCCAAGCCTGCTTTACTCAGTTGCAACAAGTTGTGGTCGACTAACTGCGTTCTGCATTGCAAACACTTCACTGAAAATGTTTGTGCATTTTATGTCAATCCTGAAGCTTCAACGGAGTTTCTACGACAACAGCTATCATTTCAGTTGTAATATGTGTTAAAAAACGACTGGCTGACAGTTGCAAAATTTTTGCACAAGCAAATCCAGTCTTAAATTTAATATTGATTTATGCCAACAATAGGGCTGGCTGAGTAGTTAACTCATTAGGTCTATTGCCGACACTTTTGCCTCAATAGTTAAGTTTTCCTTTTTTCCTCGTTTGCATTCAAACAAAATATCCAATTCTGAGCGTACATACGATTGCAGTGCATCTACAAAGGATAGGCATACATGCAGAAAGCAAGTTACATCTTCTAGAAGGGTTTTAGGCTCTTGAAGTGCGCTCCTCATAAGTTCGTTGATTACCGTGATGTCATTGCGCTGTGCAAAATTACATTCGTAAAACGTAAGTTGATCTTGGTAAAGGATGCAATGTTTTTGTCAGTTCACGAAGAGGTGAAATCGGTTCAAGATTCTATATCAGAGTTTCAACAGTCTTCACATGACATGAATGTCATCGAAGGCGTTGCTTAAATATTTTATTGCTTGACAGTGTGTTGTGAAGTCTTCCTGCCGTTGAATGGAAGAGCCACGTTATTACCTTCTTCGCTGCTCTGTAATGGCATTTAAATACGTCAATCATTTTCTTAATCAGAACATTTTTTAACAATGTTGTTTTGATTCGACATTGAATGTTTGTTTAGAGCTTTTTTCAGAAATTTTGCCGTTCAGTATGTTGGAGAAATTAAAATTAATTTATACTCAGTATGTTTGGCTTTATTTCAGCATGTATGAAGTTTTTGTGAGAATTCAAAAGCTACATTTGTACGATTGCTTGTAGAGATGAAAAGCACAGATGCCTTTCTGAATGGGTTATCATCATTCAGAAAGCTTTCCTATGGACACTGCATTACTTTGCGACTTCTGCAACCAACCTAAACGATGGCATTAAAGCTTGAAATATTTTAAACATTTTCTTTTGAAACAATTTCCACCTATTTTTAGATCCCCATTGTGTTACAAACGAGGGAATCGTGAAGTTTGTCGGAGAAACTTGGATAAAAAAGCACCACTCTCTTTCCCACATACGGTGGCGCTGCTCATGTATCGGCAACGGACGCGAAGACTGCCGAGACATAGGTCAAGTATATCACTTAAGATTATTAGTGCCACTTGATGGTAACATTATTGCTGTGCTAAAGCTTTGCTGACAAAAAATTTGCGGTAACCGAGTTCAAAAAGCTATTGATTAATTCATTTTCTTCCTAGATTATCGCAGCGTAGATACCGTTTCCATCTGTGTAATCTTACAAAGTTTTCGAATTTTATTTCATTTATCTTAGGTTATTGCTATTAATCCTTGTCCACAACTGACAAGAGAACTCAGAGCGAGCTATGATCACAAAAGTTCTAGACCAGTGGTTCTCAAACAGGAGTCATTTGGCTCACTGAGAGAGGAAATTTAAACCCAGGGAGGAATTGGGGAGGGAAAGCTGTGGAAAAATCTTAAGATTTTCTTCCTATTAGTTTATTCAACGCATAAAAAAACTGCACAGTGAGGTTGGTCTAGATGGGATTGTCTACAATAGGCAAGCACAAGCTGCTTCATCATCATCGTTTGAGTCAGTTCTTTCAGTCCGCTGCCTGGCCGCACTAGATCTCAGGGCAGCTGTTGAGCATCCAATCGATTGTCTCATCATCCAGATCAGGCCGTGCAATCCATGGTGAGGTCGATGGATTGGACATTGGAAGACAACATGGTCAACGGTTTGATCTTCTGCACCACACTCACAAGCTGCAGAAGCGGCCATACCCTATTTGTGTGAACAAGAACAGAAACGTCCGACACCGGTATGGAGGCGGTTGAGCCGGACCCACGCTGTTCTTAAGTCGGACCCACCCTGTTCTTAGCATGGTCATTAAGGGAGGGTGCGTGGGCGGACCCACGATGTCAGTGGCGCAGCCAGGAATTTTGGTCAGAGGGTTTAATCACCTGATGTACGTCCGATTGTTCCTTCCGAACACTTTCGAACAATTGAAAATTGGTATAAACCACCAGCGGAAATCTTAGCAAGTTTGTTTCGGACAGGACCATGGCCTCTTCGGTCTCATTCTGGCTGCGTTACTGCACGCTGTTCGTGGCAGTGCCATTCCAGGAAGGTGGGTCGGGGATGAAAGTACGCAGCCTCGTAGTAAACTCCTACCTTTCTGCATTCCACCGCACTTCTGTTATTGTCGTCAGGTACAAAATCGGTGTCTCGATTTGAGATGCCGTGCATTCCTACTCGATGGATAGATGAGTGCTGAGTGGAGCAGATGTCAAGGCTCTATGAGACGGCATGTTAGAGACAGTATGGCTGCTTTGCGACGAAGCTCAGCCGATTGGATGGCGTCGAGGATAGGAAGATTGTCCGGTGGTGTAGGACGCAGGCATCCAGTCACAATTCGCAAGGCGTCGTTGTTGGCAAGGTCAATAAGGCAGGTGTGAACATTGCGGTACCAGACAGAAGCGCAGTACTCTGCTGTTGAATGGACCAGGACTAAGGTGGCTGTTCGCAACAGTGTTGCCAGATGCTGGTTGAAAAACCAGCCCAACGTCCTTATAAAACAAGCCCAAAACCAGCCCAAAAAACTCCAAACTAGCCCAAATTACAGCCCATAATTTGTGATAAAGCTAACAGTTTGCAGTGAAAGTAACCACCATTATCTTATTGCAGTTGCAGAGTTTGTGCAACACAACTCTGACCTTTCTTACAAAGCAACCTCAAACATACAAAATAACAACAAGTAGTAACATCGTAACGACAATCAAACTTATTAATAATACCACACATTGCAGTCGAAATAAAATGTTAACAGCAGCAAACCCTGGTGTGCATTATATCAAGCACGTACTTTAAGGAATAGAAAAAAAAAGCTTCCTGTTTTTTTTATCTTTTGCTACTTGAAAATGCAACTTCAAACTAAGAAAGAATACATTTGATCTGATACCGCCCAGTAATTCTTTAAGGTGATGTTAGGCTTACATCATTTATGCTAGAATGGCAATTAAGCAATATATGCAGCGATTTGTAGGCTTAATCTCAAGTATGCAGATTTAACACCATCATGTAGGCTATTAGCATCACTACCCTGGTATAGCCAGCATCAAACAGACTACGTATAGATGAAAATGGAGCCAATTATTTAATGTGCTCAGCAGAGTTGTAGAATGATTCTTTAAAATTTAAATCATTGTAATGTGCTCTTATTTCAAATCAGCATCTTTATAATAAGTTTTTTTTATCTGTAACTTAAAGTGTGTTTTGTATCCAGCCTTTAAACTTGTGATCCTTTTCTGGCTTTTCTCAATCGGCGTATCGCTTGTCATACCGGGCCCATCAACTCAAAGCTTTGCATCAAATCCTTCGCAAAACTCTGATACTTGTACACTGCTGTTTAACTAAATCAACAGTGTTAAGTGTAGTGTCAACAAAAGCATAAGCTATAGCAATACCGTAAGCTAGTGGTTCTTAACCTTTTTTACATACCTCACCCCCTTTTATCAAACGAGACTACCAGATTTACCGCAATACACTCAATGGTGCTCATTTCTTAAAAATATGAAATTAACAAACTTTTACAGTTTAGAATGATTTATAAAAATTTACATTTGCTGCAAATTATGGTTCAGTAAATTTACCCCCTTTGAAAATGAAATTTACCCCAGGTTAAGAACCACTGCTGTAGGTCTACATTCTCTCCGCACAAACGAACATAGCGAATTGTGCTGTGGGTGTTTTTCCTATTGTGATTACGTCTTGCATGCGTACAAGCTTTACTCGTAGTATCGATTACTAACAACAGTAATTTGCCTACATGATGTGACCACAGCAACTCCACGAACTTGTCCACAAACTTAAGTCTGAATGAGATCAACACTGTTACCCATGCGATTACACACACGATCACGTGATCTCGAAGCTTCATCTGTTTGATCTTACATCAAGAGAACAGACACGAACGAAAAAAGCCGTCGATCACATTACTTCAAGCAAAAACAAACCTCACTACCTCAGCATAATTGACAAAATGTATACTCTTTGATAGAAAAATCTTTCGAAAAAACAGCTCAAAAAAATGCATGGAGTTTATCAAACTAGCCCGAAAAAACGCAACCCGCAACAGCAAAAAAAATCCCGCAACGCAACGAAAAAAACAGCCCAACTGTGCGGGAAAACCACCCAACTGGCAACACTGGTTCGCAACGTTGTTGCTCTAGCACCCCAGCCAGAGCCAGCAAGCGGCCAAGAGTGCAGCGCATGATGTCAACTTTTTGCGAAGGGACTCAAGGTGTTGGTGATACGTGACTGTCCTGTCCAACATTCCTCGGAGGTAGGTGGGCTCGGAGCAAAATGACAGGGTTTTGTTGTTGTAGTTAACTTTCAGCTCACGTTTCGATTCCTTGTTGTAGAGGTGGCAGACTGCCAACACTGCTTTTGTAGTATTGAGCTTTAACTGCCATGTCTGGAGGTATCCACTTACGGTTGCTGTGTCTTTGTTTTGCACCCCTTCCACTATTTGTCATCTCCATCAGCATGCATGGTTGCTAGGTCATTGGCGTATATATACTTTCTGGATACAGTGGTTGGGAGGTCAGAGATATAGATGTTGAGAAGGGATGACAGAATCCCTGTGGGCCGCCGTTCTAGAGGCGTCGTAACCTCCTCTGTTTGCCGTTGCCGGTGGTAAGGTTGAAGCTCTGATCACCAACCAGCTCCACGATCAGCCGGACCATGCGCCTGTCAGGTAGCAATCGCAATAACTTGCAGGTACAAGCTGCTTTAACTGCAGTGAGTGATATTACAAGAGTCTGTTTGGTTCATAGTCGTCCATTCTTTCTTCACAGTAGGTAATGTGAAATTTTTGCAATTATCATTTGTGATCTTTGCTGGGGAGGAATTGACAGAGTTTGGATTTCTATGGAAGGAATGTGAAAAAACTCTTTGAGAACCACTGTTCTAGATGTAGGTGAAGCGCTTGAAATTTAAGCTTTGCTACTGTTCTGGTGAGGAATCAGTCACGGCGCTGGTCTAATAAAATATTTGAAGCAAAGCGAATGTTTGTACGAACGCGAAAACTGACAGTGCAGATAACTGTTTATGAGCAATGACGTAGAACTGCCTGCACTTGCTTACCTGAAGCTCGTCCTTCTATGTGTAAGACTGTATTAATATGAATTGAGATTCATTCATTCATTCATGTTTATTTGGGAGAGCGTTGCAACAACTCAAAACGTTGTATGAATACTACAATCATGGTTACAAAGCTAGAACATATACGGCACAATTATGTTACATCCGATAGCACGAGAACCTGTGTCAGGCAAAGCAAAAACTTTTCTGTATTAATCCTGGAACATCCAATTCTAAAATAACCAATGGTTTTCCAGTAAGGTATCCCTATATCCTAAGGTAATGTTAAAAATCAACAGATCGGTGATTAACAAAAAGTCGGTGATCATGCAATAGAGGTTGGCAGCAGTTGAGGTGCAGCTATCAGCAATGCATACGCTACTGAGTACTGTAGCTTGAGCCCTGAAAGGACCGAACAATCAGTTACATGAATTAAACGTACTCCAAAGCGGTTTGCTATTGTCATTGTGCGTCAAATCCATCGCTGAAATATTTTGCTTCAGCTTGAATTCACAGGTAAACTTGAAAGCAAAGAAGCATAGGTTTTATCGTGACGTAGCAGTCTTCCGGAACAGCTTCGTACCATCAATACTTGCGCGTTGACTAGGTGTGTAGTGCTGAGGTGCGAACGCGTTCCCACATTTTCTTCATAGTAACCTGAGTTTTAAGATATGTGTTTTTACTCAAACTTCCTGTGTGCAGCTCCATACGTCGCATACATGAACAAATGCCAAGCTATCTCTTGCGTCGTACCCTAGCATAATTGTATAATTACTGAAAATGTCTAGTTTTTGGCTGCGTTCCCACACTTATTTTACTTGCAAATGGCTAGTTTTTGGGTGCGTTTCCACACGTCTTTTTTTAGGTGTTAACCAACAGTCAGTCCGGATTTCTGAGTAATTAAGAAAAGGATAAAAATGTTGACACAAACAAAAACTAAGTTTGTGATGACGCAGTAAGAGCAAAACTTCCTGTTGACAAAAGTATGGTGTGCTGACCCTCGCAGTTATCGCATACTCGAGGTCTGCATTAGTACTACACCACAAGCTAAAAACAGTTGGTCGTTTTGCGTTTCAATAGCTATTCTGTTTTTTTCTTTGTTAACCGTAGTTTGACTGCGTTTAGTTTTACCTTGAATTTGATATTTAGGGCTTGGCGTAAGTCTTTGTGGTATTGCGAAATAAATCAAAAACTCCAACTACTGGTTTTTAATTTATAAATCAGTGATGCTTTAAGTCAGGATTTTTACGAAAGTTTTCAATTTAGAAAGTGTGGGTATATGATTTTTCTATATACTTCAGGCTATTGCAAAGAGCCTCACCCTCCAGCAAATGGCGCTATGTTGTGTGTAGTTGCTGGCAAAGAAGGTCCCAACCAAGCACAATACTGCCAACCGATGTGTGCGCAGGTAACAGCTGTTTTACTCTTGTGTTATCATCCTGGTCTATCCATAAAGAGAATGCTCAGATTGCTTAATAACTCAGGTTATCATAAGATAAACCATCACAAGAGTTTAAACAACAAACGTTTCATTAAATTTCATAACTTGAAGTTCATTTGCTAATCTCTTTTCTGTTTTTGCGAAATTTGTTTGACTTAGGACGTTTGTTGTTGTTACAAACTCCTCACGCTTTCTTTTTCAATAAATCGAGATGCAATTTTGAGATAAAACAATTTTTTCCGTCTAACATTTTTAAAAAAATATTTTTGCTTTCGCTGTTTCGTAACGGATAGTTAATTCAGCTTTAACGAGGATAGATAAGCAATCTGTAGAACTACCCACAAAAAATTCACAGATTTTTACATTACAGGCACGCTCAAAATCACTTTAGACCCGTTTAACAAGGTTTGTTAGAACCTGCACATTATTACAAGATGTTTAGAGGCATAGGTATGCCAATACTCCCGACAACCTCATGCACCACCTTTGAAATGCCAAAATACAGTTTGTCTTTTGTATTTTTCAAAGTTGACATTTTGGAAACAAAAAAAGATTGGGCAACATTTTCGACATGATGGTGAAACCTTAGTTCTGCTCATAACTATATACGTGATGATGATGTATTTTTTTGTCCGCAGACGCGAAGTTCATAGTTAAAACACACACTTTCTACACAACGCAGGATGACAAAAACGTACAGAACAAAACGTTTTACAACGGCATTGGACACTGAATCATAGGGTTACAGACACACATAGGCGTACGAGGCGTCCCCCCGGGTTTGAAAAATTTCAGGGCAAAGTCCGTTTTCAGGGCAAGCGCTAGTTGCTCAAAAATCCTGAATGATAAACAATGCATATTCAGTACAGTGAAAAATTCCAGGGCAACTCTGTTTTTCAAGGCAAGCCCAAGTTGCTCAAAAATCCTGAATGGTAAAAAATATATTCAATACAGTGAAAATTTTCAGGGAAACTGTTTTCAGGGCAAGCGGAAGATGTTAAAAACCCTGAATGTAAAAAGTATATTCAATACAGTGAAAATTTTAGGGCAACTCTGTTTTTTCAGGGCAAGCGCAAGTTGTTCAAAAATTGTGAACGGTGAAAGAATTTTTAATAGTTTATATTCACTTGGGGCTGATCCGCGTAATTTGGGCTAGTGTAGTTTGTAATCTGGACCAAAGTCGTGATTGGTTATAGTGACTTTGGATATCTCCACAGACGATCTCGTGGCATGCCTTGCAAGTCAAGGGGTTAAATTTGTGAAACGTCTTCGTTTCAAACGTAGTGATTCTTCTGAGTTAAAGGATTCTAAATCTGTTTTTCTGAAGTTTACTACTGCTGACCTCCCTGGTGAAGTGAAAATTGGATGTTTTTCCGCTTGAAACAGTATGTTCCGAGACCATTACGGTGTTTTAAGTGTAACCGCTATGGGCATGTCGCTGGCCATTGCCGAGGTAAACTGCGCTGCTCAATTTGTGGTGGCGAACATAAGTATAGCGAGTGCAGCGCTGCTGCTCCAATATGTCCAAACTGTGGAGGCGGTCACTCCGCGAATGATAAAATCTGCCCGAGATACAAACGGGAAACTGAAATCCAACTAAAAACAGAGGCGAAACTGTCCTATGCTGATGCCTGTAAAGCACATACAATTGCCAGAAGTCCTCCCGTTCCGAATATGGTTTCACAATCCGCTTTTCCCCCTCTTCCGAAAAAGACAGTAGGAGTAGATCGTACACAAGCAAGATCTA
>JGI24159J19872_10012125_pt1 | contig 11265 bp, 9 predicted proteins | sample Ectturendosymbi4_FD_19872 | JGI IMG/M metagenome (IMG submission 19872) | reverse complement strand
GCAACAGAAAAGACATTCGTTAAAAAATGGGTTTTTTATCGAACAAAATATGGGTACGCATCTTTTTGGGTCACCCTGTTTAATGAAATTATATAGGTGAATGTGCTATTCATACACAACACTAGTGAGTGGCTTCAAACAATGAATTCATTGTTTTCTTTTTGCAAAATTGTTATCCGTTAAGTTTTTAGCAAAGAATTGATAACAGTTTAAACTTTCTATGCAGACTGACTGTTTTTATTTGTACAAGAAATGTGGCTTAAATCATAATTTTTCTTAATTCTTTGGTGAAAGAAGAAAGAAGCCCATGTGTATGTTGCTTTACTTCACATTAAAGTGACTGTAGAAAATAAAAAAAGGAAATTGATTAAAAGTAAAACAAGGAAAGTAACGGCAACAGACTGTTTCTTTGGGGGTGAAAAAATCTCTTCCCTTTCGTCGGGTTTGAAAACCTGGCAGAGTGGAAATGCGGAAAAAGATTGTTGTGCTCGCACGAGAAGCTTATTTTCAAAATGGCGACGATGCTGCTGCTCGGTTTGATGACTGTGGGACATCGTCTCAAAACGCCTTCGCTAAGGCTGCTTCGGAATGGGTGAAAAGCAGAGACCGTATGAAAGATAATAAAATCCGAACCACAAAGTATACGATCCTTTCTTTCTTGCCGAAAAACCTTTTCGAACAGTTTCATCGTTTGGCCAACATCTATTTCCTCATTCTCATTGGCATTAACTTCGTACCTCAAGCAAACTCGATTGCGAAGGAAGTTTCGATGTTTCCATTGATCATTGTTTTGACAATGCAAGCAGTGAAAGACATTATAGAAGACTACGGAAGACACAAAAGTGACAAGAGAATTAACAACTCCCAATCTCTGCGATACTCAAGGTAAGACGTTTGCGTCTCGCAGTACACTCTATGTTAAGGCTAGGGGAGGCGTTAATAAGGTCGCAGCAAAGCCTTCGTTTATGCCGGGAAATATTGCGAAGACTAGAAATGGCGTGCACTAATCGAAACCTTGAAATAAAATTAAAAACTTCAGAATTTCATAAAGTTTTTGAACGTTTCTTGATGCTCTGAAGCGCTCTTCCGGTTAGTAGTTGTTTGGGAACTTCGTGTGGCCCTGAACGATGCAAGGTCTTTAAAGAAAGCTGGTTTGATGAATCCCGCCTCAAGCGTCCAGTTCCTTGTTGAGATACCTGCTGATTAATTCAAGGTTCTCGGATTTTTTTTGTAAGGCATGCAGGCACCGACAAACGACCTTTTTGAGCCTGTTGGTGCTGAGCAAATTGGCAAACTGCAGTGCTTTACTCTAGTTCGACCCATTTCTGATACTTTTATTACGAACTGAGAGGTTGGGCTGGTAAGCGGTATTTCTCAAACGGCAACGCAGTTTCACGTTGATGAAATCATAGAGGCATTTTCTCATGTTGCTTGATGTTGCATACAGTTTTTATCATTTTTTTCCACCTGCTGTTATATTGCACCAAGAAACTGCTGAGGAACGATCGAACACTTCAACTTTTTCATTCACCAAAAGGAAAAGCAAAAAGCTCAAATTGCGAATAAAATTATTTAAATTTAGGAAGAAATCATGCGGAGCATGGTCCAACGACGTTTGGAAGAATTTTTCGGCTTAGAGTAGCGTTGGTTTTTAGTTTGCTTTTGTTTGTCCAATCCACATAACAAACTTTTTTGTAATGCAATTTTAGTCCAGTATTATTACTCAATTTTGATGCTGCTAGAGTTCATGTGTTGCATCGCATAGCACGTATATGATTAAGGCGCGAACATACGGCCGCAGAAAATGTTCTCGCGGGCCGCATGTTTGAGACCCTGTCGTACAGCAATAACTCAAGTGTGTTCAAGTGCTCCCTGTAATCGCTTGGCAGCTAGTGCAATTGACCGCCAGGTAGCGCAGGTGCGCTTCAGAACTGGTTCGCCAGTGTGACGACACGACGGCTTCCGTTCGTTGAACCCAAAACAAATCGTCATTCAGTCACCTGACACGCAAGAAGGTGCTTGAAGGCTGCACCATTCACGCGCTCGTCGATCATGGTCGGACATCGGCCCTGGTTCTGCTGGTTTGAAATAGGAATTTTGATTTGCAGGCGTAGCAACGTCCGGGCTGTGGATTGCGTCTGTTGCTGAGCAGTTGTGTGTGCAAGAAATTTGCTTGAGCCAATGTGGCGATGTTTTCTGCTTGGGAGGAACAGAGCTTTTGAGAGAAAAACAGCCCTCGTCATGCTCGTGACATTGGAAAAGACATTGACATTGAGTTTTTTCACCAGGATTTATGAGTACGCAGTGCCCTAGGCTGAGATGACGATTTGAGTTAAGATTTGTTCTAAAATCGAAGTGCGACATCACAGGCTACTCTCGTAATGTATTTATCTGGCAGGAACAGTTTAATCATTTCATTACCAATAGCCTAAAATGCAAGTTTATTTAACGCCTTGTTGCCAGCAGTTACGGTATTATGTAAAGATGGGCATGTTGGTTACCATGAATTAAATGTTGATTTACTAGACATAATATATGGCGTCTTTTCATTTATTCCCTGTAATTAAGCTTCTAGTTAAGTTTACAGTAGTAGTAGTTGTTCCTCTGACTGTCAGTTGCTAGATTGATTCCTAGAACTACAGTAAGGTGCAGTGGCTAGTTGAGGCTTCGTAAGCATGTTTTAGCCATGCCAGTAAAACTTCGTATTAGAGTTAACCTGCACCATCTTTTTAATTGTTGTTTCAGGCGATACAACTGCAAGCTATGACATGTTCAACAGGTCTAAGAGATATAGCCTATTGGTGTCAGAGCTAGGCTAATAATGCTATTAAAGAGAGCATGGAATCTGTTGTCCTGTTGAAGCCTATTATTATTTTGTTTTCACTTTTCTAATTGTATTTCTGCATTTGCTATATAAGAATAAGCTGGGAAGCGAAAATCGGTTGTTGCCAAAGCAATGTGATGTGATGTATTTTTGTCCACAGACACGAAGTCCATAGTATGAACACACAGTTTCTAGACAATGTAGGTTGATAAAAACGTACAGAACAGCATGTTTTACAATGGCATTAGAGGCTGAATCACAGGGTTACAGACACTTAACAGAACGTTTTGCAAGAGCATTGGAGGTAGAATCACAGGGTTACAAACACATTCTTAACACTACTGTTCGTTAACCTGTAACATTTGGTACAACACTACTGCAGAGTAGGACGCTAATTCCTAAACTGGTCGAGGCCAGGTAAAGCATGAATGCGTTGTGTCATGAGCATGACACACCCTCAAACGAACAAACACTGCAATGTCCGAGCGCTCAGTCACGTAGTAAAATGCAGTTGTAGTGTTCAAAGAATAAAGACGAATATAAACAATCAGACTGCATCAAAGCACGCAACCATAGGTTGTTAGATTTTCTGCGTCTTTTCAGAAACAACTACATGCTTTTCTTAGTAATGCTTCAAATGTAGGAATGTTACATTGAATCTGATGACTATTAACACTCGCTCTCTAAGGCAGGTTGTACAGAGCTCTGCATCCAAAATTACAGGCCACACGCAAATCTCTGCATGCGTGACTTTCTGGAATTACACCATATTGTGATGCATACGTGGCCGTACAAAAGGAACAAAAAAGTACAGTTTTAACTACGTATGAACATTGGAGCAAATGACAGGTTTTGGAGCAAATGGCAGCTTTGGTCTGGTTTGTCGTGAGTTACAAGACCAGGATCACATTAATGATAGACTGAGTTAATATGACTTGAAAGATGTTGTGGATTTAGTGCCTACATATATGCTAACCCATAAAATCATTGCAGATTATAAGAGAAAACACAGGAAAATACAGAAAGTGGAAGACATCACGCAAAACATCAGATACAAACAAAAAATTGGAAAAGTGAGCAATATGCCCCAAAGTCAAAAATAGTAGATGAAGGGGGACCATGGCAAACATGAACAAAATAATCCTATGAAATTTCATATTAACAACATATAATACAGAAACATAAATTTTAAATCATATACATAACAATAATTTACATAACACAGATAATGGCAGGCAAGCAATGTGTGAAAAGTTGAGGCATGTGCAGACGAGCAGTTGAATCATGCACATAGGTGAGAGAAGTAAGCAACAATACACAATGGTTGTGAGATGGAAAGCAACAATGCAATAAACACATTTCAGAGCAAAAGTAAGAGCAAAAGCAATGTTTATCCACAAAAATCATAAAGATGTAATACAATTACCATGGACCATAATGGATTACCACAGTTGCATGTATGTACCAACAGACACATAGCATCACCAAATGAAGTTGAATAGGCAGAGGTAGATACAGATTATGACAAGGTTTAGCAGTAAACAGTACCGCAGTAAGTGTTAGTACATGAAAACAAAATAAGGTTAGCTGAAGAGTGGGCAATTAAAAGCTCTAGGTCTTTTACAGGCTTTAGTAATAGTAAACCATTTGTTTTGACGGCTTGACACATTTTCACATTTATTTCAAATCTAAATGTTTGAAAAATCACTGACTTTTGGATTCAAATACTGAAGGATTTGAACCCCTAGGGTTTGATATTGCATTATATGTGTTGTGATTGGAAAGCCTGAGCAGCATGTGTGCAAAGCTTCGTACTGTGGCAGCAAGCAACAATAGAGCTCTCCTGACGAGATCACTCTATTACTGCTTGTTTGCGCCACATATATATGGTGTTGTTCTTCGTGCATATTCCGTTCGTGGTGAACCACACATTTCAGCGCAACGCCAGCGGAGTGGTTGCAACAACATACCCTCCTTTTTGTTCAACGAACCGCACCGATCGCATGTTCTTCATATGAAGGCTGTACCTGGCGCAAGCTTCACATCCTGGTCACAACATCATTTTGTTGCGATCGGATTCCTAGTTATTTATCATGCCAAAATTTTTAGGCAGCATTTCAGCCATGGGGTTACAGTATCAAACCTATGGTGCTCAGGAAATTGCTACAGCTTCCAACTCTTGAGACCCAATTGTTACCACAAATCACATCATACTCAGTTTTGAAGTTTGATAAAGTCATTAAGTTGAAGTTCTCACAAAATATTTGAAAGCATCCTCCCACAAACATTCTCCCTTTTGCAACAACATATGTTGTAAATCACATTGAATCATCAATGGTTACTCACAAGACTTTCACTTTAAAAATATCTCTCGACACAAAAGCACTTCACAAATAACTTTTCTGTGTGAGCATCACAGTTTGTGTTAAATAACCACCTATCCCACCCAAGTGGTATCATGGCAAAAGTGTGTTGGAGATGATTTTATTATATCAAATGATTTGTGTTGGAAATTGATCAGGGAAAGAGGTCAGTAGTGATTAGTAATGATAAAAATATGATAGTTTTGCAACCACTTGATGGGCACTGTGTTGAATAGTGTAACAGCCAGGATTGGTGCCTTCCATGCACTAGTTTGGTTCTTGTCCAGAGTCAGGCCACTGACTGCAACAGTGCAAACAACCAACTGGATGGTATGGAGTTTAGGAAGCACTTTTGACATATTTTAGACCCAGGTCCTGTACTTGACTAAACATTGCTCCTAGGTGTGTTTCAAATGGCTATTAAAATTATTTTTGCAATAAGGCTATTTAAGGTACAGCAGAAGCAGAGTTCACTTTAACATTAAGAAACATATTTGTAAGTTTGAGTTAGAAATGCTTTTGAAAGGTGTTGCTGTAGAGACAGTTACAGTCTAGCCTTTTGACATACTTTGCAGCTCAGCATATATTATAAAGCGCTTGATATGAACATGGACTTTTTTCTTACACTTAGTAAGGATAAAAGGTGACAAGATGCCTGTACCTAATGGAAATGTACCTGAACCTTCTTTGGAAGCAAATGGAACATCAAGTGTCTTGTCTGGTGCTCGAAGTGTTCAAGCGCTGTTAAATTTTCGAAAAAGGTAAATGCATGGATAAGATTTTGCTTAGTTTTGTAGTTTGTTTTAATGTAGACTTTCTTGTTTTTCAATCGGATACAGCTGTTTTCCAAGAACTGTTAAAACATTGACCATACTATTTACACATTAGAGTGTTACTTTTGCTTTCCAGCAGAAATTTCACTTACACATGTTGAGAGGTAACTGTGTTTAGAAACAAAATTGAGAGTAGAAATATTTTACTACTTAGCTGCTATCTCAATAGATATTATTTTGAAGCTCTTTGGAAATGTTCGTGGTCAGCTGAATATTACTTTTGTGGGCTATACAAGAGTTACCATAGAAAATATTGTTCCTTTTGGTAGTACCACAATAAATGTACAAATAACATCACCTGAACAAGATGATTTTTCACATAGAAATGTTAAATATAATGTAGGGCAACGGTGCACAACCTGCAGCCGCATGTGACCTTTGATAATGAATTTTGCGACCATCCACATGTAAATTAAAATATAAGATTTAGCAGCCGTGCAAGCATATATTGAAGCAAAACAAACACAAGGCAAGAAAAATCAGTCAACATCATGCATAACAATCTGGATGGTGATGTTTCTTTTAATAAATTCGTTGAAATGTTTGACATTTTATTATACTTTTAGGCACCAGCAAATGACATATATCGGATAAAACCTATTCTTTAATTAAACGTATCTCATGAATATAACTTGAACTCATTGGCGGCCATACTTCATAGAAATAAAGGTAATGCGACCGGCAATAGTAAAAGGCTGTACACCCCTGGTGTAGGGTTTTGATGAATATGCTACTTTGGATTGATTAGGTATAGAAAGATGCAATTTGCCTGAATGATGTGAAAGGTTGTCTTGTAACACTGGAGAAGATTGGCATGTCACTAAGTTGTAAGAAATCAGGCTGATCATCCTTTGATGTTTCCATGCAGTAGGTTTGACTTTGCCATCTGTAATAACCAAAGGAACCCCTAGGACAGGGGTGGGGATTGGGGAACCTATTTACTATCACAGGCTGCATGAAATGCACATTATCGCTGGTGGGCCACAATATCCATTAATTATTTTTATTCTAAAATTCTACCTTTGTTTAACTATGAGGAAGAGTGACTTCTCTTGACTTCTCTTGACTTACTATCTAAGTACCTGATTATCATGGAGTGTCATTTTGATGTGACGTTGTACTCTAACTTGGGTAACAAAAATTATGATGCAGGCCATGTTAAATGTTCACGTGGGCCACAGGTTCCCCACCCCTGCTTTAGGATCACAGTAAAATGTCACAGTGATTTCATGAAATAAGATGGAATAATCCCTTGATTAAACTCTTAAGAAGTGTGTCAGGATGTGCCGCAACATTACTCATGTGAGTAATGTGTATTAATTTGCTATATTTTTTCTGGACGAACACACTATAATTGTATGTGCATAACGCATGCTAGGTGAACGCAGGCTGTTTGTTTCAAATTAAAAACAAACCTGTGCATGTACAGAGTAACTTTTCATAACCTGCAGAAACATGAGCTAACAATGTTTTTTTTTATACTTGACACATGGGTTGCGAAGTAGGTCATATTACTCCATGGTTAAAGAATGTAGTCAATCTTTTCATTTCATACAATAAAGCATCCATTGCATCTTAAGATTTTTGCTGTGGGTGAAGTTCTGTTCCAGAATTCCTTGGTGTCCTTTCGAACAATGCATTTTTGTTACCATTGTATGTACCACTGTTGTAAGATTGTGAAATGCAATAATAAGAATTTAAACATTGATAAAATTTTCAGTCTGGAAATTGAGTTCACCACAGGTTACCGTAATTTTAACTGCCTGGGGTTCATCAGTAGAGTAAAATGCTTCTTAAAATATGCACTGCCTTTTGTGTAACAGGGTTAAATGTAGTTTTGTCTGAAATATTAATGTATATAATTACTAATTCTTGTTTTGCTTAGACATTTCATATTGCTCTTAACAATACTTGTGTTTTCAGACGTGTCCGAAAACAGCACAAAGTACGGACGTTGTTACCTAACCACGTGCTGTTCCACGATCATTACGTTGAAAGTGATGAACGTCTTCAGCAAATCAAAAAGCTTCATGCGTCTTATGCGAGCAACAGAATTAGAACAACAAAATACACTCTCTTATCTTTTATACCGAAGAACTTGTTTGAACAATTCCACCGTTTTGCAAACTGCTACTTCGTTTTTATAATTTTGCTGAATTTTGTACCTGCCATTGAAGCTGTTCAGCCATTTTTGTCCATGGCTCCAGTCATTATCATTTTAGTAGTGCAAGCCTTCAAAGATTCTGTTGAGGATTATGGGAGATACAAAAATGACAAAGAGGTGAACAACTTACCTACCGAAGTTCACAGAAGGTATGAAAGTTTTTTAGTCTTGATTTAACATTGCGGAAATGCTACTGTAGAATTTCAAGTAAATAATATGTGTGCAATGCAGTGAAAGAAAGTTTTAGTAACACTCGTTGGAACTGCTTGCATCTAACAATAACTTTGATTTGTTAACACTTGTCTTTTGACATTAGCATTCACTCAATGGTGCAGTTGTGTGAGGGTCTAAGGACATGCCATGCATTTTTTACTGTACATGACTTTTCTTAGTCGAATTTATATCACTAGGCGCAGATCAAATGCGATGCTTTGTGTTAAACATTTGTATTTGTAACTTAACTATGCCAATAAAACTGCAGTTTTCGTGGGTCTGCACGTGTGCTGACTTGAAGTCGATTCTAAGTAATCTTGAGCTTTTGTTGGCACCCTCCAAAAGAGGCAGTGATCTACTAAATGTAGTCTATTCAGGCGTTTTTTACTTTTTGCATGATTCAGTTCCTTGATAGTGACTTACACAATAGAAGTCGTGCCAAATGAAATATCTCCACTGCTTCATTTTCACAAATTTTTCGATTGTTTTCAAACATCTTGCGTAAATAAACTTTCTAATTTGATAAAAGTTCATCGTTCGTCTTGATCATCTAAATACCTGCTGTTTCGATCTACTTTTTGCAAACATTTCTTGANCTGTTGCATGGTATGCTGATTTTCGGTCTCGTTGCCTGAGGTAGCATCGTGCAAATATTCATCTCCCTCCGCTTCAGAGCAATCTCAACGCCGTTCGCAATTCGTCCAGATGTTGCTTCTGGCTACAGCAGTCGATCACGCGAGCGTTTTCAACGAGACCTGTAATCGCGTTTTAAAGAACGCCACCGCATCTTTACGCCAATTTGTTCCACGTGCACCTGGTATAATGTAACGGCATGTGCCTCGCAGGGGTATCGGTGCTCACCATCCTGAGTTGTCGATGACGCGTATTAATGCAAGTGCGAGGTGGTCAATGGTGGTTGTTCAAGTTAAGAAAAAAGCTTGTTGGCTTGCACCTCCGTGATGTTTCTCTCTGCTCAATATCTGGCCACTGATTTTCTACTGTTTGCGGCTCTATGCACCCCATGCAGCCTGACAAAAACAGAATCAGATGCGCTTGGTAGAAGCCTCTGGCCCGAGACATTCGATACTACAAATTTTCGTTTTTTTCGATTGAGTGGAGCTCATTCATAACCATTTATTGATGCATGAAGTGTAACGATCAACGAGCTAGTCGTGCTGCGTACTTGGAAAGTAGAAAGTCGAAAATGGTGGGAAAACTGCCTTTGGCGTGGTGTAGCCAGGCAACTAAGCCAGGAAGGCACGTTCCACCGAAACTATTGCGGCTTGTCGCTAGCAGCATGCCGCTAATAGTGCGAGACGATTGTTATCACAGAATTACAGTGAAAATAAGTCGAGACATCAGGAACTTAAGCTCAGGGTCACGATCTGTGGTAAACATTTACCAGAAGAACATCTCAGCAATGGAAAATAGCGCGAGGCAAATATTTGACCGCTCGCATATAGCCGTGCACGCATTGTCACAAGACACTGTTCCTCCGTAATGTGGTACTTGCCGTAATTTCACGATCTTTTGTTGGACGCGATCAGGCTTGTGAGTGCTCGTTTTAGCCTTATGCCCATTAGTTTATCACGTTTTCTGTTGAGAGATTTCGCATGTTCTGCTTGCATCATGTTGGATCTTGGAAGATCGAGGCTGCTGATGATGGCTTATTTATAAGAGGAAACGTTTTCAATAACATTGACAGTCCTTTGTGGTGCTAATGTGCACCGACTGCCCAGTTGACGTCGTTAACCGTATTTCTAAGGTCACTAAAACCTTGGTAGTTTTCGTATGTCAGTTTGAGAACCAAGTTTATTTCATTGTACGATGCAAGATTTTCCCTGTGTGTTGAACGTGCGATGTGGTGATGACTTCCCCCCAACCCAGAAAACAAGATGTGACTTCAGTTCTTTCGACAGCAATGCCCTTTGGTGCCCTTACTTTATGACTTTCTCTCTTGCCGAAAACAGCTTGTGTTTTCACAGTGGTTTGCTTGTTAGTTACTGTGTTTTTTTTTGTTCTGAGACATTACGTTGCGACGGATGTCGATGATGATCTTGGATTCATTCATCGTGCGTCGACGCAGTCTGGCATTAGATATTCGTTCTCTCATATAAAACAGAAGCCTCTTGGTGTGCAGTGGTTCTCAAACTTTTTAAAAAAATTACGCTACCGTCCCCTAGCAATTTTTTTAATGGCTCACGGTCCCCTTAAAAAATCAACACAAATAAACACGAAACAACACGTTGGTAGTAATCCAGAGTTAAATTTTAACTCGGACTAGGATTCTGAAAACTTGTTGGTACATTTGAAACTTTAATTCTGGTTTGTGACTTACACAAATATATTTTATCCTTGACTCCCGAATTTTTTGAACTCTGACTCCAATTTCTGAAAAACTTTTGAGAACTCACCTCTTTATCTGCATCCAATATAATGCCCACTTTTGCAAGCGTGACGATTTGGTTCCGCAATAGAATTAGGCTACCATAGCTCCAAATTGTGTTTGTTAAGTTTGGTTTGGAAAAATAAGTTGCCCGAAAATTTTATTTTACACAAATTTTTTTTCTTCAGGAGCGTCGTGTTTATTTTTCTTTTAAGGTGCTTCGCGGTCCCCAGAAAATTGTCTCGCGGGCCCCAGTTTGAGAACCACTGTGGTAGTGTGTTGGGCTGAACCACTGTGGTAGTGTGTTGGGTTGAACCACTGTGGTAGTGTGTTGGGCTGAACCACTGTGGTAGTGTGTTGGGCTGAACCACTGTGGTAGTGTGTTGGGCTGAACTCTGCGCAAAGCTTCTGATGCACAGCACCGCTTTTCTGAACGTCTGTTTGGTCCGAATTTTATGCATGAAGTTCGTCAATGCGCGGTC
>JGI24159J19872_10012124_pt1 | contig 11265 bp, 3 predicted proteins | sample Ectturendosymbi4_FD_19872 | JGI IMG/M metagenome (IMG submission 19872) | reverse complement strand
TTTCTAGCGTTTCTGGTTCAAAAGTTATGCCAAAAATATTCCAAATATGTCAGGAATTCCCAAGGGCCTTCAGGGGATTTCCCATATTAATATTCTACCATATTTTCCATAACTCATCAACCAGAAGTGCTAAAAAGTCCATCAAACCCTCTAAAACCTCGTTATTATAGCCTAGAATGCATTTTGATCTCGCGCGCGCGCCGCTGATTCTGCTCGATTCACGCACTCCCACGGGCCGTTGACGTCTCGGATTATTTTTAGAAACCTGTCAAAACAACCGGTGGTTTTGCAAACATAGCCAAAAAGGCCGAAATCGCACGGTGAAAAGTTTATTTCAGCCTAAACTACAAGTCTTTCCCCATTCATACCGGATTTGAACAGCTCTCTAGCTCGATCCGCTGACGAGTGATGACCATTTAGAAAAGGGATGCTTTCCAGCCTAGACTGGCGTTTGTGGGTGCTGAAATTTTCACCAATTTTTGGTGTTTTGTCCATAATTTCGGCTACAGATATGCTAGAAAGTCATTCAAGGGATCTAAAGACGCGTATTTCAGCCTAGTTTCCGAAAAAATCTTGAGCCATAATAATGGCCCAATGGGTTGGGGCCTAGGGCCTGGTAAAAGTAGCCAAAAACACCCCCACTGTGGCGTTCCCCCCCGAAACCCCCACCAAAAACGAAAAAATTTTTTTTTCGATTTTGACTACAAGACTTGCTGAATCCGTAGAGGGTTTGAACAGCTCTCTAGCTCAATCGCCTGTCGAGTTATAGGATCGCAAATCTCTGCATGAAACGTGGTTTTCTAACATCAACAAAAACTAAAGTAATGCATTTTACCAAACAAAACAATGTTCAACACACTTTTACTCAATCATACTTTTCTGCAGACAATACTTTCTTCAATAAATCTTTGCTCGATTTTATTTTATCATAAAACTCACAGCAGCAAAAGCCAGTATTAATTAAATTACATGTTATAAGGGATTTCACATTCTCCTCCAGTATTCTGCTTCTGTTATCAGACCACATGTTATTAATTATAGAAAAAAATATCTCAGCGGGTGCTGATGTACCAGTTGTAGGGCTATATACTGGCTTACTGAATACCTAACCGGGACTTTACGGTTGACTGACCGGGACGCCGGGACAAAGCCTTTAAACCGGGAATGTCCCGGCTATAACGGGATGTATGATGTGCCTGTAGTAATAACTGATAATCAAAAAAGAGAAACAGACCTGGTCAAGGCATTCTTTAAGTAAGTTCAGTAGGTTGTGTACCTCAGTGTGTGTGGGATTCCTTAGGTTTGGGTGAGGGTTTGGTTGTTAGATAGAGTTTATTGAGCAGATGCGTGTAATGAAATAAACAATTTAGTCAATCACATTGTTGTCTTGTGCAGATTTCAGCCTTAACTTTTAACCAACTGTAACAGCATTTAATAACATGAGTTCCAAAATGCAAAACTATGATGATCAATGATGTAGTAAAGACCATAACTTTCGAAACCGAGACCTGGTTAAAACTTTGAGACCGAGTCTTCATAAAAAATCTCGAGATCGAGATTCGGGACTTGAAATTTGAGACCGAGACTCGAGACTTCAAAATTTGTGCATTTTGCCGAATTTTCTTTCATCTCTTCTAAGTTGAATTTTTTCAAATTTCTGGCATTTTCCGACCTGTTTTGGTTGTTTCTTACCTGCAAATAACAAAAAAAAGATTTTGAATTATAGAAAATTTACTATACCATTTCTTTGCAATATTCAAAATCTCGACACCTGTAGCCTTTGGGATCGAGACGAGACCTGAAATATTCGAGACCGAAACTTGCAAAAATGGGTCGCCGAGTCTCGAGACCGAAACCAAGTCTCGAGACTCCATCACTGATGTATGATTATTGATATATGCAGTTTGGTTTTACATCAATCATACGCTGTATCCAACTACTCTCCGATGAAAAACAAGAACACGTTTCCAATTGATCGAGTTAAAAGTTGAACTAAATTGATATTCGAAACTTTTTTATTATTGGTGTATTTCAATGTGTTTTGATTATACTTTTGCTTCGTTTTTATCTTTCAGTCACAAAATTGACAGTGGCGCTACCTATTGGATTATTATATCATCAATGATACCTGCTTAGTTTGTTTTAAGTGCATTCTAAGTTTTCTGAGTGCTTTTTTGCCTTGTTGCTTGTTTGAAGTCACCAAGCAGAGCTAATTATCGTAGAGTAATAGCTTATTGAAAGTACGCAGAGAGGCCACTAGCTAAGATTATACTTCAACCAACAACGTGCGATCGGAATCATCACAAAAATGTCCGTTTCAACCTTTTCAGCCACCCTACTGAAATTATAAAGAAGGGGAGGAATAAAAAGTTCGAAAATGCGTCAAGGTAGGAATGCATCAAAAAAGTTTGGGAACCACTGTTCTATACTACAGCGCATCCGAGCTAAATCCAATGGGATTGAACTTATATGATAGACTGTGATTGGTGTTTGTTGCAACCTCTCCGGTGGTGTTGCGTTAAATGTGTGATTCACCACGAACGGGATGTGCGTGAAGAACAACACCATAGATAAAACTGGCGCGAACAAGCAATAATAGAGTGATCATGGCATGTGAATTCTGTTGTTGCTTGCTGCCACAGTGTGAAGCTTTGCGCACATGCCGCTCGGGATTTCCGATCGCAACAGTGTGAAATTGTTCGTTGGACGTGGGTTTGGTCAGAGACCGGCTATAGTGAGAGATATCTCAGCAGTCAGAAATGTCTGCAACAAAGTACTTTTCACAGTAGAAAAATTGTCGCGTCGTAAAATTTCCTTGAAACAACTGATGCAGTTACAGTTGTAACAACTTAGTGCTGAGTGCTGAGAAGTGTGAGGAAGTTTGTGACGAAAACTGCCCATGGTGTCGGTGAAAGCTGCCGCATTGTTGCCATCTGAAGTCGGCAATTACTGAGTCGATACAAGAAATAAGGTCGCACTGGTCTTTCGTTTTGGCAAAAGACTTTCTCGTTTTCTTTTTTATCTAGTAAGGTATACACTAGAGCAGGTTTTTTAAGGTGTTTTAGGGACCCTATACGGGTCCCTAAAATTTGAAATCGAGTCCCAAGAATCAGATGAAATTATCATCGGGTCTCTAGACTCAGAGAAAATCGGGCCCCTAGAATCAGAGAAATCGGGTCCCTACAGGTCCATACCGGGTTCCTAACCTTTTCCTTAAAAAAACCTGCACTACAGGTCATACAGAGTGTGCAGTTTTGCAGGTCCTCTACCTATCGTACTTTCGTCAAGTTCTCCACTTAGCATACTAATGATAGTCGCAAAAGACTGGTTTTGTGAGTAGCTGTATTTCTTGTGTAGAGGTGTAGAGGACCCCAATTGAACTTTTTACACTTTCGTCTCAAAAGGGCTGGATGGGAATTGGGACTTGTGGCCATTATACAATCCAATGTTAAAATAGACCGATTTTGACATGGCAATTCACCCGTAACTGCTTTATTTCCATTTAAACGCACTGTCGACGAGGAGATAAAAACAGATGTAGACTGAAGGAACTTAACATATCTTTCGTTGCTTCACTTTTTTCACTGATTTCCAATTATAAGAAGCTCACCTACCACAAATCTGACTGTTCTGTATTTTGGTCATCTGCAGTTAGTAAAATCACGAATTATATGTTTAGAAGGGTTTGGTTTCAGGATTTGTACATGTCAAAAATAGGCATTTTTTTCTAACGTTAATCAACTTTTATCACTGTTAACATAAACGGTAAAGCCACTCGGAAAGGTTTGTGGTTACCTGACTAGCTAAAAAGTCCAGGCTCGCCTATATAGGGTCAATGGGGAAACCACAACCAAAGACGTTGCTCAAATACAAAACAAGCATCCGAACATCTCTTTAAGGGACAAAGCCAGTAGTTCGTACCTTTCAAACAATGAATAAGCTTTCAACCTAACTTAAAAATACGAATCATACTAATCCGTTTCAATTTAATCTAAAATCTACAATACGACAAGCCAAACATTAACGAAGGGATCACGCCCAAAGTGAATGGAATTTTCTTAGATGCAAACCTTTTCGGGCAACCACCGGAACACAGGGTGATCGAAGAAAGCGATGGTTAGTCCAGGAGGAATTTCTTCAGGATTTTGACGACCTGAAACGAAGTGACATTAGTCAATCTAATGTATGCTAGACTCTTGCGTTTCGTAAAGACTGTCGAAAGTGCAAACGACATTCCTTTAACAAAAACGTTGTATAGGTTTTGCGGTAAGTGCTTGATTGACAGGGTTAAAAGGAATCTTTTCATATACCTGAATCATGGCAGATACGACCAGATTAAATGGAACTCACCGGTAATAAACGATACAATTGTGCCAACGAGAATGCAAACAAGAAATCCGACAACTGGATGTAGAGGATATGACAAAGTGTAAAACTCGGCGATTGGTGGTCGTTCGGCTTCTGAATTCATTACAGGAGACACAGCGCTCTCTGTCGTAACAATACACAAAGGAAATTAATTGCATCTACTTCTAACTCTTTCGTGCTGTCGAAAGTTTCTGTGCAATTTTCAGAAAGCTTGAATTTGTTACGTTGTAGAAAATGCCAATTAAATCTACTTTAGAATATATATTTTCCGATTTTGCGAATTATGCTAAATCGCCTTTATGTGAGAATTTATCTGAAAGTTGGATCATCCATGAAACTGTAAGCGAGCAATAGCAGAGCAATAGCAAGCGAGCAATAGCATAAAGCGAGCAATAGCATATTTTCAATAAAAGCAAGCAAACAAGGCATTTTTGCATGACCAAAACACTCACCGTATGTTGGGGAAGCTGCCATTGCTGCCGAGGTTGAGACAAAGCTGCTGTTAGCGAACTCGCATTCTTCAGTAGTCAGCGGTAGCCTTCGAATGAACTTGCTTGGAACTGGGTAGACGCTTTTGCCAATGTACAGCCAGAGGGTTGTGGCTACGCCAGAGAGGACTCCCGCTAAAGATCCCTAACAACAATTGTCAAGTCGAGCGGTTTTAAGTTTGCTGAACAGTGTTTTATGCTGTTTCTACGCAACGGAACTTACATTTGAATTCTTCAGTGTTGTCGCTTCACTAACTCGCTTAATTTAAATTTTTTTTTAAACGCAAATTTTTTATTTTCGACCAATGTGCTAATCATTGTTTTTCAAACAACGAGATACCTGTTTAAAATACTCCTTACCTTTGAATTTACCCATGGACATCCCCAACCCATAGTGAAAAGAGCCAGCAAAGGTCCCAACAAAATACCATTTGCACTAAAACCAGCTTCAATGATTCCACCAAGACCACTGGCCACGCCCACCATTGCCAAGCATATTGCACCAAAGACAATGACTAAGATCTGTACAAAACCGCACGGCAATTTGAGCTTTACTTCTAAACCATGCAAAATATCTTCAGCAAAAAAATGTTTCACCAAATTGCTCCAAATAGCAGATTTTTTTTGATAAACGACGTACAGGGTTGCTGTCTATTGAAAGAAATCCTTTCTCAGCACAGAATCAGATACTAAGATCTTACAGAGTATATATATTTCGCCTACAAAGTAGGCATCATCAGCTCTTATTCAAATAGAACAGGGTTATTGCTTCTGTTCGAAACAAGGTTTATACACACAATGCAAGACAGTGTACAAATTAACGGCCTCCCGTCGTTTAACAATTGCTTATTAAGTTTTCATCCGTCAAAGCTGTGTACAACTTCGTGCTTGTCATGTTCATCTTCGAAGTAATTTTATAGATCAAGCAAAAACACGTGGAATGTTTGATTATCGAATCTCTTTTCTACACAAAATTACATGCATTTACACGAATGCTGCCTTGCTGCCTTGGTTTTACCTTGGAAATCCAAAGCAAAGTTCGGGGAGAGAAATCCTTGTAAGGTTTGATATAATCTTCCAGAGCCACAGCTGCCATAGCATTGATTCCAGAAGAAACAGTGCTATTAAAATATGCACAAACGTTTCATTCTTATGTCACTATATTTGAACGTGAACCTACACTTGACGTTAATATTTTCGTTGGTGAACAGACAGTCGGGTCTAACTAGAAACAAGACCAGGTTTGAATATTTGAAACAGATTGAAGTATATGTCTTACCCCACAGAAGTCTAAGTTAAAATTGACAGGTAACATTTGTTGGCAATGTAAATAATAATAGTTCGTTAACAATAGATTGTGCGGCACACAAGAAAATAGGACCCGTCCTGAAAATAAGCCCTGGTGTGTTATGTTTGGATAAAAGGTAATACAATCCCTGTCGCATTTTTAAAGAAACATGGGACAGTATAAAATATAAGAATCTCATCTTGATCAGGCTATTGGCTCTATGGCAATAAAATTCGAATAGCAGTTATTGAGTTTATCGCCATTGGCTTTATTGCGTGGGATAGTAAAAAGCGCACATTTAACCCTTTTTCTTCACCTGAGAGTTCCGCTGAATGCACTGCACAAGTACATCCCAGGCAAACCAGGAAAGTTGTGCAGGATGTCCATAACGAAATAAGGAGCCATTTGGTCGCTGGCTTTCACCCAGCCTGCGGTGTATGGATCGCATTTTTCATAATACGCATACATGACTATTCCAGTAAGTCCTGCCAGTGTTACGAAAAGCGTCATTCCCAGCGAATTGAGATAAACACTTCTGCAAAGATATCGATACACATATTGGACAAACAGCAAAGTTAACCAAATAACCACAGATCCGCTAACGTACTTCTATTCAATCAGTGAATGAACTTTTGTTACTTGAAGCACTCGAACATCATAAGTGCTTTTTCTTACAAAAACAGGGCGTATGACTCTATACTGTAAACACGTGACTTCAGGTATTCTAAACGGACATATTCATTTTTTGCACCTCTACAGTGTGTCTGGTTCAAAACCTTAGTCCAAAAGTGTACTTTTGTTTACCTAAACGATTTTGGAAACCATTGGAAGATGATCGCAATCCATATCTAAAATTTTTAACTTTCGTGTCGTTAAAGACGCTTTTGCAGCACGTAAATAAAAGTGTAAGGAACAACTTCTGCACGCAAACTTTCAAAAAAAGTTTTAGTTGTTGTCTTTAAGTCCAGCGCACCCAAAAATATATTTTTAAAAACATTGTTTCATTTTGCGATTGCGGAACTACACTTGTACACGCACTAACGTGTACGCACCAACATGTGGAACTATATTTTGTAACTGCATTGTAGGCAAACAATATGCCACATCATTTACTTTTGGTCATTCGCCGTCAGCAAAGATATTGATAACACACATTGGACAAATAGCAAAGTTAAGCAAATAGCACCTGCCCAAGATCTATAGTGCGGCCTGGCAGTGGATAATAACTCGCTCAAACGATGAAGAAACCGTAGGCAAATAACTGCATTACAGTGCGAGTAAGCTATGAAAAGCAAAGAAAACGCCCCAACAATTACCGAAGCTAAACCGAAAACGCAGATTTAGAAAGCGTGTTATCTTGAAAACTTAAAATGCTTTCTGGAAAATCTCGTCCTGGGCAATACCTTACAGCAGGCCTGAACAACTCAGAAAGCTCGAAGAGCCAAATTGACCCACATAAATATGTCGCAAAATCTATTTCATCTTGTTGTAGTTTGTAAGAAATTCTGGAATGACAATTTGTATATATCCGGGGTTGGGCTGTTGCAACATTTCTGCAATTGCTAAAGCTCTTGCGGGCCGCGTGTTGTACAGGCCTGCCTTACAGGAAGTGGCGAAAAAGAAACGTCACAGGTGTATTCCAACTTACATCTTGGCGTGTTTTTCGGACTTGCAGCAGAGAAAGCGTTGAATCACAGTCTGGGTCGTACCGTACATTCCGGCCCAATAGAATGGTGTGCCGATCGCGAGGGACCAGAAGGTGTGACGGATGCGAAGATCGGTTTCAAAGCTGAAAAGACAAAAAGAAAGCGGACCGGCAGCGTTTTCCAAATCAAAACTACAGCCTCGCACTCTTAAAGATTAAAATTGTACCTTTCGTCTTCAGATGACGCAGGTAGACTTGGCCCTCAAATCCGATGCATACGAGTAAGTTACAAGTTGGGTCTGGTGGTTTTCGGATGGAGAGCCTAAAAATCATCCTAAACCTCAAAAACTATCTTGGCCAGTAATGCTGCCAATATTATTACACAAAATTTCATCTTACACGACCATCTTTTTTTATCTACAAATAGTCCTACGGATGCTTTAGGTTCCAAAATGAAGAGTTTATTGCTTGTTGTTTGTTAACATCCAACAGTCAACCACGCGCTAACGAAATTCTTAAGTGGCCGGGACTACTTATCACGTCGAACGTCACAACTTAATAGACTAAAACGCTCATGCNGATATTTTCTACTGCTTATCTTCGTCCATCGTACAGCCACTTGCAAATCACAGATGATCGAAAACAANCTGCAGAAAAGCTCTCCGAGCGCACGCATCGCATTCGTTGGCCAAGTATAATCCGTCATTTCAGACGTCAGGTTGTTCAGGTTTGCATCTTCGGTTGTAATTTCTACGGTTTGACAGCAAGTAAATTGTTTTTACCGCACGTAAATACTATTGCGTATGATGTTCAACAGCAAGTCAATGCTATTGCGTATGATCACAAATTCATTAGTTTTCTACACCTCAAGATCTCAAATGTTGCTGTTTGCGCTTGCTTTTTCGTTTTTTCCATATCTGTGTTTACGCAGTTTCCTTTTCGCAGAGAGATTTTGAAATAAATCTACCGGGATCAAGATCGTTTACTGGTCGTCCGTATTCAGTTATAATGTTTGCAAACTTCAGGACAACACGTACAGAATGCACGCCTGTTAGAGTATTCAGAAGAAACCAGGAAATTACAAAATTTGTTGCGTGAACAAATGGAGTAAATAATACTCCACTCAAGTCTTTGGATGCAATCTCACAATTAAAGCAAGGGTAGTTATAAATTCGTAGTTTTTCAGGTCTTTTTTTATCTATTTTGCATCTTTAAATTGCTGCAGACTCTTTCTCCCGCCCAACGAAGAGCGTTTATGTGATTATTTTAAATTAGAAACCTGTCTGCCGATGGCATTCTAAAATTGACTTCAAAATGTGGGAAAACTGTCAAAGAAGAACGGTTCTTACTGAACAAAATCGACGCGGCCTCCTTTATAACCAATTGACCAAGCCTTCGAAAACCCTCCCACCAAGTTGCTTCCACGGATGAGGATGGCGACGAAACCGATGCTCATGACACAAACCTGGAAGACGTCTGTCCATACCACAGCCTTCAATCCTCCCATCGTGGTATAGAAAATGCAAACAGTGCCAGCGATGGCAACCGATAACCAAAGGTCCAGTCCAGTAGCTGCAATAAATCGTAAATTCACAATGAACTCAAGCAAAAGTTAATTTATTCAATTTTTTTCTGAAAGCCCTGATCCTCTGCTTAAAAACTTGTCACTTTCGATAGAATTAAGCTGGAGGGGAGCCTACGACATAAGCTTATCTTTCCACAGCGTTGTATTTGCCTATCATCATTAAACCTTGCAGTGAAAACCTAAATATGTGTTTTTCAGCCAATTAATCCAATTTTTTTCTGAGATAATAAAATGTAATGGATTTTGAAATAGAATAATGTGAAAATCATCTATACAACATGAAATTCTTGTAAAACATTGAAAAAACACGGCATTAAAACCTGTAACTTAATACGATTTAATTTAATATCCTTTCGTTGTTGTTTGTTCAGTGGTTTCGTAAGAGCAATCTGTTTGTCAAAAATAAAGATTAAATAACACCTTACAACAGCGCAGCTCACGTAAGTCACGTTCAACACTAAACTACAGGTTGAAGTATTTCTGGTTGCGGTCAGTGAAGTTACGGGATTGGTAGGACAGAAATTCATCAACGCTGCAAAGTGCGAAATGTAAAGGTAACAAAATACAGATCCGGTGCTAGAAAGTCTTCAGTAGGGGACTTTACGCTTGTACAGGGGGGATGGTTTCTAGCATTTGCATTTGTATAAGATTTAGAGTTTTGAAACCTCTCGCAACAGCCTGTAAAACTGAACAGTTGTTGCATGAATGAAACGGTTGCTATTGCATTCGTAGTATTGCGGGTCTCAAATTTTTTTAACCAAAATTTGGCCGTAAATGAGTTTATCACCCAAACGTGTTTTTTGCAAAGTTTAGACATTCTTGATTAAAAAGCTTTCAACAGCAGGGGCTGCCACGCATCTTTTCCTATTTCAAGTTACTGAGGAAGGCCAACGCTTTGCAGTACCGCCCTGTGAGGCAGTGGAACTTTATTATTATCCTAAAGGGGAGGAGAGCAAGTAAAAACCCTAACCCGTAATTTTTTGTAGAAGCTTACTTTGACTAAGAGCAAGAGCCGGAGCGTAGATTGTGATCGAAATGTACAGAACTTGGCTTCCGATAAACAGGACTGTAGCGAGTAAACGCACAGATCGATCGAATCGCATCTCCAGATACTGTAAAAAATACATTAGATTAAAGCTCAGTTCGATTCGAAAATACTGGGAAGTCCTTTGGGCTTTCATTGCAATTTTTAGCTGCATTGCTTCAAACAAACTCGCAATGTACGAGGCGAAGATCAAACACGATTTGCCGACAAGACAACGAACTACATTTTGTGGGATTATGAGACAGGCAGCAAACCTCCGTGCTATCCAGCTCACTTCAAAACCACTAAAGTTTTGGGAGTAGCATTCAAACGTTCTGATTTTTTGACATTCCAACTCAACCAAAGCATATGTTTTCTGTGTAAGAGAGCTGAAAATTTTCGTCACATTTGATTCTAGCCTGAAGCAAAATTTTACATTTGGCAAATACAAGCTTTAGGCATAACGCAAGATCAGTTACAAGATTGAATTGTTTGATAGAAATGACATAAACGGGCAGACAGAATTAAGAAACCTGTAAAAGTTATTCAACAAATGTAATTGGTCATCTCTTATAGGGTTGGCGTTGTAACGGATTCTATACCCATATTGAATCTAGAGATCCGCATTTAGTCACGTCCGTAAATACACGTGAGTTCGATCATAGACGTAACAAGGACGACATTCACGAAAGCTCTGTTCACTTGGTCTCCCTATGATTTCTGACCTCTAGACCTCTCATAATGAGAAAGAAACACAGACCTTCAGATAATTCTTTTATTATATTCAATGAAATATACAATAACATTAAAACTCACCGATTTGTATAGCAAGAGGTCCATGCTCGAGCATACACACGAAGACAGAGA
>JGI24159J19872_10012123_pt1 | contig 11266 bp, 5 predicted proteins | sample Ectturendosymbi4_FD_19872 | JGI IMG/M metagenome (IMG submission 19872) | reverse complement strand
TACATATCGATGCTTAATTGTGCGCTTGTCACATGTCAGTGACTGTACAGTTCGTCTATCTTTTTATAGGCGTGCCACTATACGTGTCAGTGGATTTACAGGATGTATTTGCTGATGACAGCATGGTCACATCGCTGCAGAGCTGTTACGCAACCACCAATCCAGACTTTCGATTGACGTCAACCAATCAGTACCTGTATCTAATAACAGGCAGGTAAGACACCGTTACGTGACAAGAACCGTCTTGCGGTCTGCATCCTTGGACCAACAGCACTGATCAAACGCTCTGTTTTCAAGCAATAAACTAAATTTCGGCATAAATGTGAAAAAACGTCTGATCCAGTTCATATAAAATATTTTTTTCATTAACCGACGCATGAAACAGTACACGCAAAACGGTCCTGAACCGCTGCAAACGTTTTGAAATACGTTATAGCTCGTCGGTATACAAAAAAACACTTACCTGAAAACCGTTATTTTGAGGTATAACTGTGAAATTCAGAGCGATTACATAAAATTTCATTTAACAAAAGGTTAAAAGTCTGTACTGAATCAGCTGCAGTCGTCGCATTAAATTTAAATATTTCTTTCAATATTGGCATCAACTAAAATTTTGGAACAGTGGAAAAAATATTTTCAAGTGCTAATCTGTAGCAGTTGAACAAAATCTTTCGCATCCGAGTTTTTCAACCTCACTTGTCATGATAGGTCACCAATTTTTCCCACACCATTTCTGGCTAAAATAACGTGCTTTGGTAAATCAGTACGCGATGTTGAAATCATGTCTGCAGAAGTCGGGCAGGGTTTTCGGGTGGGACCGGGTTCGGGCTTAAGTTTGTCAAAATGTTCGGGTAGATTTCGGGCCTGCAAAGAATTTTTTTTCAACGAGGGACATTTTTGTTGTCAGTTACTGTTGAAGCAATCGAGTTGATTAAATCTTCAACGAAAAATGAATAATTGAGAATTATTTAGTCATGTTTACTTTTCTACGTCACAGATATCCCGCAGTTGCGCATATCTTCACTCATTCGGTACATTTGGCTTTCGGGCCAAAATCGGGTTTCAAAACTTAAATTTCGGGCTCGAGCCGGGCTCGGGCTTCAAAATGAAGCTTGTTTACAACTCTGCATGTTGGTGTGTTGCTCCTCTGGCAACAACCCAACGCACCCGCTGCTTATTTACAGATGTGCTAATCCTGATGATCAATCAGTCCAAATATATTCAAACGGCGAGAATACGGCAGCACGGTTTTCATTCAAAATGTTTCGGTGGAAGCAAAGCCATAAAGAGTAAGTTTTTTCTAATTTTTCGAAAAATGACATTAACGATCAAACTGTACCTTTTTTAAGAAAAGATCTGTAAACACAATGAAAACAGCAGATGGCACTATAAATATTTTAAATATAAAGAATATAAGCTTTTTTACTGTATTATATTCCATGTAGGTATATTTATCTACACTGTGAGGTGAACATTTGCAACAAGAGTGCTGAAGTTTGTACTGGCAGTGGGGTAAGCATGTTATTTGATTTATTGCCATGTTATCATAGACAAAATCGATCTTGCCCAAGTACTGGTATCAACAAACAAGTTTGTAAAAATTTTGTAATTATTTACATCCCATCCACAACCATAATGAATACTGTTGCAAAAATATAACACTGTGCAGGAGAGTGTCTAGAGAACCGATTCCGTATCACATTTTTATATATTCTAAAAAATAGATTATGCAATTCTTTGCGTAGTCCTGAAAAACCTCAAAGAATCGATTGTTGGCCTCAAATACTCAACTCCACAGCAAACTTTATACTGGTAGATATAAAGTACTTGACTTCCTTCCCCAAAACGTAGAGCGTTTTCCCAAACGTTTTCTAATAAGGCAAGCGGGAGGACGGCAGCAATATGATTGTTTGCACAGAAACGTGCGACTAGCTTGACGTGACGACATACTTTTGAAAGTTTAGATACGTTTACGTAAAAAGTTTATGTTTGAGGTAATGCCTCAAGGGGTGCCCTCATCACCATTTTTTATTTCTTTCAAGCCTTTGTGCAATGGTATCCGAAGAAATCCTGCAAGAACACAACGGAGCGTTGTCGCAACAAGGCAAGTCCCTGAAAAAGGTGGTTTCATCTCGCTGGGTCCTATAGCGATGGCCACTCTACATACAGACGGAAAACCGAGTTATAAAACAAACCTCACTGTTGCTCAGGACCAGAGTAAGTGCAGCTGTAACATGGAGTTACTGCTCTTTGGATTTATTTACCTTGTCTATACACCACTGTAGATGCAGTCGCAGAACAACCTGTATCTAAGCTTTTTCCTAATAACGTGTGAAATTTTATGTGCACGGTGGATTTGAAATTGGGGAACTAGAGTATTTTCCTGTTTTTCTGCCAACAATTTTGCATTACGAACTTGACTTAATTTCATATTTTTCTGCACCACAACAATGTTCTCGTTATTAGGAAAAAATCTTCTCGTTATTGGATAACTGAATATCGAATTTAGGAGAATTAATGAAAGTTTGCCTTTAACTGTAGGTAATTATTTTCGTCACTCTGAACAACATACCACATTTTAGGCGGCGCATGAAAAGGAAGAGTTTAAGTATTTCTTGACAATGGGATGAAGCAAAAAGCGAAAAATACCTTTTACTGATATGAGGAACTAAAAAGATTAAACAGGCGGAGCGCTTCAGTCGAGGTGAAAAGGACCGGTTCAAGTTGTGTCCCGGTAGTTAAAGTAAATTACGATCTTTGTCGCAGAATCTTTATCGATCTACATTCTGGGCGGAGTTTTCGCCATGCTTGCCACCGTCGCGCTATCGCTAGTCGCAACCGGCGCTCTGCGGTGTCATCGCCGGAACCAGAATCGTCACGGAACCGTCCCGTCGACAATCGCAGCCGAAGATCGGAGCTCGCCAGAACCCAGGCCCTGAATGAGTTTTTCGTGAATTTAGGCCGCAGTCTTTGCAAATAGCGCGTCCCACGATCGCTCCCAACCACTGCTTTTTTGTATGAGCTCGGATTTTCAGGTCGCTGCCACTATATACAGTGACATAGGCGGAAAAAAGGCATTGACGTCATGAGCGCACCTTTGGAAAAAACGCACCGCGACCTCTTTCCGCAAGAACATCGTCAAATACCAGGGTGTCACCCCACAAAAAATTATTTTTAATATTAAAGAACACCAAAAAATTTGCGATTTCCGAAACACCAAAAAAAGTTTTGTTCCTAACAATTAAAAAAAATTTCAACGCTTTCGATACCGGGTGCGCGGCGAGAAAAATGCGCTATAACAAAAAAATATTTAGGTGACATTACGAGAAGCCATACTCAACTAAAAGCGCAACTTACTGATTAATCGACGGCGTCGCTGGCGCACCTCTCCACCAATGGGCTGCGTGCATACACTGGAGCCTGATCTTGGGGCAGGCGCGTAACCAGGGGTGGCGAAACCCCTTGCAAAGTTTCTCGCACCCTAGAAAAATGTGTTGGACATAGATTAAAATTATTGGGCACAGTTAAAAAAATCTGCCCCCCTTTCAGAAAACTCTTCGCCCCCTTCGTGTCCCAAGCTGGTTACGGGTCTGGCTTGGGGTCGATAAATTTTGGGCTACGTGAATTGCTCGGGTTGCTTTGTTTTAAAGCTGCGTCGTAATCAACTTCGTGCAGGTCAAGCACTTGCTGGAGGGTGAACTCGAATAAACTCTTTTGCACGATAAGTCTTTGTTTGCTATTCTCAATTTATTCTCGTACGATAAAATAAACGATCTACCCGCTTATTACAAGGAGACACAAACCTGTTGTGACCGAACTATCGCAGAAAATCGTATTACAAAGTTGTAGCCAGGGTTCCGGAGTCGGAGTCGTAACGAGTCGGATTCCTAGAAACACCAGAAGTCGGTGTCGGATTTTTTATCCGACTCCCGACTCCGAAAGTCTAATTGAATCATTTTTTGCATCACACTCCTAAGTTGGGAATTCCTGTTGAAATGGTGCAATGTTTTACGAAACTTTAGTTGAAATGGATAATTCTTGCTTTGTACCACGATTTCCATTGAGTGTTAAATGCTACAAAATTCTTGTCAGCCAAACTTCATTCACTTTATGTTAAGGAGTCGGAGTCGGAAATTTTGGAAAGGTTGGAGTCGGGAGTCGTACATTTTGGAAAGATCGGAGTCAAGAAATTTTGGAAAGGTCGGAGGTGGACTGGACATTTTACCTCTGACTCCGCAACGCTGGTTGTACGGCGTACATTTCGTCTAACAGCAGATAAACGGCACGAACGATCAAATGTACCAAACTGCTGGGTTTTCACTGAAACAGCATACAATTTCTAAGTTAGACAGGAACGCGTGTCTGAAAACGAAACCATCAATGACGAAAATTTCGCAAGTAAGCCGGTTAACGATAAGCAGATGCAAAAACAAGGATGTGACAGCGTATGACTACAGTAGCATGATTAGAGCGACACTAACGGGTATGATTAATACAAACGTGCTCCGTCGATACAATGGACGTATGAAAATGGCGCAACGTACACGATACTGACAACAAAGGGAGTTGCGGTCGGAGACCTTTCTCGATAATACCTTTTTCAGAAATGCCTATTTTTTCCGCACAGTGGTGCGCGAATAGCTTTAGTAACACAGAAAAGATAACAGAAAGCTAAGTTTTAAGGTCCTTAAAGAAATCTGTAAGTCAAACATAAACGCTTCGGCAATTAGAAGCCGTAACCGTGGCAACAATCCTGCTTGCGCAGACCTCACTTCGAACACCACTTTTCCAGGATAAGTTGTCTCAGCCAATGGCAAGTGTATCTGCCACACAAGGAGTGTTACAAACATAAAACGAGAAATACTTGGAAGCCTCTATCACAGAGTAATTGCGCTGCAAAGATCTTGGCTCGCACAAACTCTTTCAAAATTATGCTTCAATAACTGCCGGAGAACATGTAAAAGGCGTTGCGTATCAGCACTTGTGAGTGATCAATGATACGTTGTTGGTTTGACTAAGAAATATCGGTTGTGTACTGTTTAATTTTTTGGAAAAATGTCTACTACGAATAACGCGCCGTCATGGCTACTAAGCGCACTCAGAACCGGTCAAGCGATTTGTAAAACCCCGCGACTTGTTACAACAACCCTGCATCTCCACCGTGTGGGCAAACCGTCTAGATCAGAAAAAACACGAACTCCACAGGCTGCAGCCACCGGCCATATAAAATGTATATGACGCAATCTCACGTTAACGTCCAAAACGCGCTAGTGCTGCTTCGGCAACTTCAACAGATTTCATCAACAAACTCCTCTTGACCATACTTGGAATATTGTTCGTTGGTGCAAGACCGATATCTTGAATCAGAACGTATTGCGCCAGGAAAAACTACAAGGCTATGCAAGACTCAACACAATGCACCGTTTTCAACTGTTAACTGGCACAAGCTAAAGGGTGACTTGCATAATGAAGTTTTCAGTGCGGTTTCTAGCGTTTCGCGTCAAGTCTGCACGCAGCTTTCCCAGTGGAAAAAGAAACAAGTTTTTTTCACTTGTAACTGATTCGCGATGCGTTCAAGTCCGGTAAAGCTCACACTCCCCAACAGTTCCTCATCATGTTGACGAAGCCGTCGTCGTTCTGCATCATGATGCTCACGCCTTCGTAATAATCGACGAATTCCACGTAAGACACGCGGCCGTCGCGACCAGAGCAGATGTCCGAGAACGACGCCATGAAATGTTCTTCCATTTCCGGTTGGCTGAAATTTCCTGCGATCAAACTGGAAGCTGCACTGCGCGGTCCGGTGCCACAAACACGCCCGTAGTCACGGGGAGCATTCGGGGGTAGTGCCCCCCTAATTTTGTGGTGCCCAGAAAAGTTTGTTGTAAACATAAAAAAAAAACAAAATTCTTCCCCCCCCCCACTCCCCAGTCTTAAAACCTGGCTACGAGCCTGGCAACAGATGGACACGATAAAAACGCGTTGACCGAGCACGACGTTCGTGATATGACAATGCGCCGCTGCTAAATATTGATCTTGCGTTTTGACGATCGCAAATACATCGACGCTTACCACGCGAAGTCAGCGGCGCTAAGTTTTCGTTCTGATATAAGTTTTGTTATGCGCAGAAACGGAATGGCTTGTTTTCGAACACACCATGGGCGTAGCCAGGGGGGGGCCAAAGGGACCATTCCCCCCAAAAAAAATTTTGGAAAATATAGTCATTTTGTGCTTTGAGAGGCGTTTTTCCAAACAAAATAGCGTTATTCGCCTAAAATCATACACTTTGCCCCCCAAAAAAATTTTTGGGCTGGCTACGCCACTAGAACACACACGAGCTGTCGGTAACATTTTTGACTCTTCAACGAGTAGTTCCGTCCATATGTGTAGGTGCATGGCTGCTGACGCAGCAGTGGACAGCTATGCTTCCCACCTAAACGTAGATGAATGGACTGTAAACATTGCAATGCTCAATTGTTTCCTGATTGTGAGTGCTTAACAAGTAGCAACAACCGCTCTGATAGTGATCTACAATTTGCTTTACCAAAAGCACGTTCAAACTCAGGTGCTAAAATGATAAAACATAGTGCACTGGGAATCTGGTCAAGAATTCCTTCAGAAATTAAAAATAAAAAGTGTTTGGCACTTTTTTCGGAGGAGTATAAGAAATATGTAAAACTCGGCTAATAGGAACATACTTTGTGTTCTTATTGATTGGTGTACATAAACTAAGTGCTTTGATTTAATTACTTCACGTTGTTACAGTGGAAACTATCAAATCATGAAGTATCTATGCTAAATATTACATCGTTTGTTTTTTGTTGTGTTCACAAAAATTGGTCGCATCAAACCAGGGTATGAAGTTGTGAGATGCCTTTGTCTGCAGATACAAAGCAAGGGAATTACCGTTCTCACGCATGCATTGACAGCTAATTCTTTTCCGCAAAGCATGATTGCGCGACTGGTTCTCAATCTGCTTAAACCTCGTGACACCATTGCGGTCTACAGCTTTTGACGCATTTCCTCTCTAGCATACACGAATATTTTTTAATGTGTGAAAACAGTAAATGTTTAGTTTGACAACTTTAAACCATTTTCTTCTGGTGGCTTGGCCTTGCCTGCAATACATTTTACTTCAATTTACCGTATAACCGCATTACCCATTATACATTTTATACCCAGACCAAATACTGTTACTAACTATTTACACTGTTCCCTTTACACTATAAGCAGCTTCGCTTTTGGGACGTCTACTGTCTAAATGAACCTTGGTCCTTCGCAGCCTCCNACTTCCTCATGCATTTTATAAATCGATGTACTTGGAAGTCATCGCAGTACTACANTGTAATAATCATGATGGCGTCATTCATGCGTGTGTCTCAAAAGCTTGTGTTTTATCAAAGTAAATGTATTGGNGCCATCAAACGTATACTCNACTACTTACAATAACATTTACTGCGGGCAAAATTACACAATACAATCATATTTACTGCAGGCAAATTTTTGGGGGTGCCAAGGATATTTTGCCCGAAGTTTTTGTGCGGCAAACTTTCCACCGACAAATTTTCTGTAGCAGTTGATTACTCATTATTAACTCTTACGTACTACAGAACATGAAAATTTCTCTATTTGGAGGTCAAAAAAACATTTTTTCAAAATGTCGAAGTCAGACTTTTATATTCTTTTACTCATTAAGCACTCAATAGGAAACAAAGGTGTCGAAACACCTGTGCCCGAATTTTAAGGGATTTTGCCCGATTTTTCGACAAATCATAACTTTTGCGAGTGCACTTGTAACCCCTGCACCCCCAGCTCTACACCACTGGTTCCGTCAACGTCCTGACCACCGGAAAGATTTACGTAAAAAACAGTTGCGTGACTGAGGTTCAAGCCATGACGCCATCACGACGTCCTACACTGACTTGCTTCCAATACCTGAAAGCACAAGAGGATGCTTCTTGGCGCTGTAGAGTTTCTGCAAGTCGAGAAGGTTGGCGTAACCGGTTTTGTGCGGGTCCAGCTTCTTGAAGACTTTACGGACGAGTTGCTTTCGCGTTTCGTTCATTTCGCCTTGAACAAAAAAGGGGAAACCCCTGCGTCAGAAACTGCGACGACATTTCAGTGCAAGCGTCGTCATGCCAACAAAACCTGTCGTCACACATTATTGCGCGCCTCAGTGATTTTCATCAAAAACGCCTGTATGGAAACCACCTACACGCGCAAAATTTCGTAANTTTCAAACCCAAGACGGTTCGAACCGGAGAGCGAGTCCTTCGAGATTCCTTGTTTTCTGAATGGGTTTTTTGAACGCGGCTTCCTTTCGTTGTCAAGCAGTGTCAACAGCACAAGGAGACGTTAACACCGGTGTCAAGCGAAATTTCTAACCTCTGCAAAATTTGCGACATAGTATTGTTTGTCAGTTATTTTGCTTCTCAGAGTAAAGGAATAAAGTTTGGCGATTACTTTTTCGATGTGTGTTGTGTAAATTAAAACTTTTTGGTTAGATGTCAAGATACTCACAACAAGCTATAGTACGGGAATAACTATAACCACTGAAAAATATCGAACTTAGTCTCAAACTCTAACCCGCCTAAACACCCAACCCTAAGCCCTAATCATCAGTTTTCTCAGCGTATTTGATATGCAGAATATTACTCTGTGCACGCGCACACGGGGTGAAGTCAGAAATTTCGCTTGATACCGGACATCATCCACGAGACCAACTCGCGTTTACTCCGCTGACAATAGCGCGCAGTCAAGTGAGTTGTTACCAATGAACGCTCTCATGAATTCGCCGTAGTCGATGGCGCCGTCGTCGTTCTCGTCCACAACCCTCCACACAGCCCCGAAATCCTGAAAAGCATCGATAAGTTTTCGTTTCTTTGCCGTCGCTGCGTTTCGAATGGCAGCGATGCACAAGAAGATATGAAACGCGTTTCCATCTTCTTGAATCGAGTTCAGAAAAACAGTAAGTCTTACCGCGAGCCTGACGGTGATAAGTCACCATGCCGCACTTAATCACACCCATCGCAACACAGTGCAGAGCATCAAACTTCATGTACGGTTGATTGTGAATGCAACACTTTTAATTTCTGCCAAAACTTTAACTTCTTCACCGCATATGCTTTCCAGTAGATGGCGCTCATCTAACCCGAACCGGTATTAGCCAAGTCCAGGTGTATTTTTCTACGCCTGGCTGAGCAGCTCAAACTACAGATAAGTTCATTCATTGGTAGTCGAACCACAGACCTGTGAGGTTGAAGCTGCGTAACATGTCTTTGACAAGTTTGACAGACAGGCTTGCATAAAACTGAACTTTTTGACAAATATTTGAAATGTTAGTTTCAACCTTTTACGATAAATGCTTGTTTTTCTTCAAACACTAAAAATCAATTTCAAAATCGATTGCGAAGCATCAATCAAGCGTACAGCCAATGTTTCGCTTGTACGTTGTACGGTTTCTTTAATTCGGCGAATTATCTACAAATACACGGGAAAAATATGCGTACATTTTTACAGCATGTCAAACTAAAAATTAAACAATCTGTTCCAAAAAAAACTACACATTGTCTGAAACATTCGACAACTTTCACGTTACCAATTAATCTCATAGCAAGACAAGCGCTTTGTCGCCATATTGATCACGTGTCGACCCACAAAACACTCCCCACACCAACCTTCTCCGGTAATTTTATATCAAAGCTCTCGAGGGCTTCGGCGAGCTCGCTTTTGCTCAGCATGCCGTCCCCGCTGACGTCCATGGACCGGAACATCTGGCCCATGCCGACCAGGACGCTCACGCTCCGGTCGCGCAACTTTGAACGAACGAAACCTGAAATGACGGACGAAAGGTCAAGGGTCACGTGGGAAAACATTCTTTGGCGTCAGCGAACAGTGATGAGCTTTGTACTTTCCATCAATCACCGGGTACTCTAGCTTCACATCTATCAGCTACGAAAAACCTTTTCAGCTGTCAAAGCGAGAATGACGACTAAATGTAAATTTTGCTCGTCTTTTTCACCTCCACACCATTCGCAACACTTCGCTCATTCATTGCAAAATCTTCAGACTGCAGCAACCCAACCTAGTTTTGCATTTGACGCAATTGGAATTACGTCAGTGCTTCCTACCAGTCAGTAATAACTGCGTGAAACACAGAACGCGAAGCTTTGAAAATAAAGCAACAAAAAGTATCAAAATCGGACAGCAAGAAAAAGTTCGTTTGGGCCTCTGAAAAAAATTCGAATCTTGCTGATTTTTTTATTTTCCAAAACAAAGCTGGCGTTTTTCTGAAGAAATGACGCCACATCGACGACAAAGTTTGGACAAGTCACTTAATATTTCAGAAAAATTACAAGCACGAAACAAAAATGCAACGGAAAGAGCACAATTAATATGTGATATAATATGACAATACAATAAGAAGGTAACCATACCATTAGTTCTTTCGTAGGTGAACTAAAGCTGCGTAGGGAGTTTTCTTTTTTCTTAAATAAAGTACCCAACTAACACGCGGTTAAAAATGAATCGTGTTCAGGAGTAAATGCACTGCGAGTGGTGTTTTGCTGCTATGCTGCAATAACATCAAGGAAGCTAGTTGCAATTTGCGAACATGAAACAACGATCGCTTTTACATGATAAAATCTACATGAAGGAGGCAACTAAATAAATACCCCAAAATTTCTGCTTCAACAGCTAACTGTGCAATATTTAAAAAAATGAGTTTGACGGTTATGGTTCAATGAAAGCGGATTCTCAAGAGGATCGGCAAGTGACCAGGTCTTATGAGAAGCACAGGCAAAATTTAAGGTCGCAAATCATTATAAGGCACCATATGTGGTCCAAGGTCAAAAAGCATTTGGATTGAGCGCAATTTTGAGCATAATCTGAGCGAATTCGGAGCTAAGATAATTGCTTTTCGTTGGATTTTGAGAGGTGTGTCGTTGCACCGCCTGGTGAAATTCGCTTGAAACCAGAAGCAGCAGGAAGCTTTTCCTCATTAAGATATACTACTTGGTAAGCGTGCATGAAAAGTGCTCTGAAACGAGTTGTCAGTCGCGTGATTTTGTGTGAAAATAAACATGGAAGTACTTTGCTTCGGAATTTGTTGCTGCGTATCCCAAACCCACTGCAAATTCTTCAAGACACTTCAAGACGCTGTCGCGGCTACAATTACCATTCGCAACTCTTAAAATAATTGGACTTGGTTTCTGAAGCACTCCGAAACCCAGCCGTATCAGTAGATCAGGAGGATTTTCTACAAGTT
>JGI24159J19872_10012120_pt1 | contig 11267 bp, 5 predicted proteins | sample Ectturendosymbi4_FD_19872 | JGI IMG/M metagenome (IMG submission 19872) | reverse complement strand
CTTTGATGCATGTTACGCAGATATAATACCAGAAATCAGGGATATAGGCCCATAGATTTATTGGACAAGGAGACATGTTTAAACTATTGTCTACTGATATATCCTCCAGCCTGTTTTCTTTGCTGGGATATTTTGGTCTTTTTTCTGATATTAATATTAAAATTTTCCGCAACAGCAGTCATCGGTTTATATTTTCGATCATTATGACGGAATTGACTTAATTTTTTTGTCATTAAAAAAAATGTTCAGTCTATGACAGAAAAATGATCGAAAACAACCAAGCCTCCAGCTCATCTTCAGGCACAAGATGGGGAGAATGTAGGCCCACATTTGCTGTTGAACTTGGATCTTGAGCTGCAAAGGAATCAAAAATCCCTAATCGATCCGGCAGCAAATCCTTACTCCAATGCAAATTGTTTTTTAATTTGCATGAATAGGGCAACCAAAAAATTTGAACATTTTGTTGTAAAACATTGTTTAACCAAATTCTTCACCTGGCGCCTGGGGTGACAATCGTTCACCTAAATGCAAATCTTTATACAACCATTTGTTATTCATTCATAATACTTCCGCTGTACGCGCAACTGCATGGCTGACTGTACTGGATGGTACGCAACCTACAGTATTTGATAATGATATTGATATGGGTTTGAGCGTGTGAAACCGGCTGAAGATGTTTTGTTTCATCGATTTTAAGTACTTTTTTCACCTGATGATCGCATGCGAATATTCACATTGCAAAAACTGAAGGATATGTTTATTATGCTATTAAATTTACCAATTGCGAAAATTTCATCTACAAAAACACCCAGATTAGACGCGATTTTTCATAATTAAACCTAGCCACCCAGATGGACTAAAAAAAAAACAGATCTGAGTGGAAAAACCCAGCAATGGGAGCCCTGCCGTACAGTGTACTTCGGCAACATGGTATAACTGTGATGCAACAATAACGTTCTTAATTGCACAACAATGAACAACAACCGACGCAACAACTATCAATATTTATTTTGCGGCTATTAACTGCACTCAACCTCCTGTGCAACTAACTGGCCTACTTGAAATCTGAATGCAGCAAAGTGATCTAAAAATTTTCATAATGACGCATCGACGTACTGAAGGAAGAAATCATTTCCCATAAAAGAAAGCGACGAACCCTCACGCAACCCCGCTACATGTTTTGCGGAGCACTAGGGCACCACGGAACCCCTGTTGAAGAATGCTGAGCAGTGTTGCCAACTCTTCTTACAATGAATATAGAAAATTTAGTCTAAAACTATACCAAAAATGTACAAAATTTATCTGAAAACTAAAAGCTCAATGCTGTTTTTCTTTTCACGATTTTACTTAAATGATCAGTAGTTGCTGTTGAGCAATGTCATCACAGAGAAGTTGCAAGCTCAATTTCTACTTTTCTAACTTCAGCGGTGGCAGATTTATTAACCCCTGGAAAATTTAACCTTCCAGCAACTGTAACTGCATTTTCACTTCTTTTGTGGTCCAATGATTCTTATGCTGTGTAAATAGCTGCATTGCGGCTTGCAATTTTCTTTTTGCACAGTTTGCAGAAGGGATAGGCCTAGGCTACAAGCGCCATTAGAAGCTTGCTTTGCAAGTCATGCAAATTCTTATGGTTCCATAAATCTTCTGCAACACTCATACACAGCTTTCCAAACATTGGATAGATGCATTGGCTGAATAAAAACCAGAGGTGAATTTTCATTTTCTGGGCCCTAGGCTATTTTAAATTGTGGGCCCTTCTGGAAGGTTCGCGACGACTGATGTAATACAATTAGCACCAGGCTACACGCGAGCAAGCTGTTCCAATTCATAACCATATTACTTTATCCTGAATTCTCTCGATATCAGGAACAGAAACAGTCATAATGAAGCTAACGAAAAAGCCAACGGTGAAGTTATCTGATCCTCATCGTCATTCACTTACATCCTTTGCGCTCATTCTTCTACATCAGGGTCTCCAAACTATAGCCCGCGGGCCAAATCCGGCCGGGAAGTTATCCATCTGGCCTGAGAAGCCATTCTCCAAACTACAGACCGCGGACTAATTCCGGCCCGCGAATACATTTTGCAAATAATGAAAAATTAATTGACGAAAAACTTTTTGATTTGGTAAAATGTAACATATCCCGAAACAATCATACGTAAGATGTCCGACCCTCGCACTGCTGTGTAATACCTTAACTTAAATGTGGCCCTCGGATGAAAAAGTTTGGAAAGCCCTGTTCTATACAGATCTTTTGTTAGCGGCAGAGTAAAAAACTTGCGTTGAACCAAAACAAAAATACAAATACAATTGCTTACAAAAATGCTGGAAATCGTCCTTACTCCTGAAATTTTGGGGCCCCACAAAATCGGGGTCCCTAGGCTTAAGCCTTTTTAGCATAATGGTAAATCCGCACCTGCTAAAAACACATACCTATAGTTAAGTTGAGTTGTTTCAGAACTTTTCAGCTCTCGTCCAGTCTCGCTTTTCGCTTACCCGAAGTGCACGCTTACTCCCTTGTTAAGCAAAATCATTGAACTCTTCACATATAGTTTTAACACCACTACAGTATAATTTCTGTGTTCATGGTTTGCAATAGAATAAATCATTTGGTGTAAAGTCTTAAACAAACCCTCCGACAGAAATATACCAAATATATACCAATTTTTTCATATATACCAAGCACTATATACCAAAATTTTGATATTTGGTACATGTATATACCAGTTGGCAACACTGATGCTGAGCTAGATTTTATTTCTCCGCACACACGGAAATCCATTTTGACGAGCACAAATCCAATTACACATTTATTAAATTTACACAGCATTGTTTTTTAGACCCAACAATGCGCTTTTACTCGCATCTACAAAACTTAAGAGCACTTACAAAAGCTTAGAGCTCACCACAGCCACACGTTTGCCCACAGTTATCCACCATACTCGAATGTTTATTGTTTGGCTAAGATGACAATCGCTTAAAACACACATGCCATGGCTTAAATTAGGCCTACTCAAAACCATAAACCTCCTTCTACTGCGAGTAGTGTCCAGACATTAAAACCACTGTTATTTCAATACAGTCTTTGCAGTTTTACAGCCTACAGCATAGCCCATAGTGCCGCCCCCATAAAAGTTGCGCCAGGGGCGGACCGCCCTCCCCGCCCCCCGTTAGCTACGCCACTGCTTCTGTAAATTATAAGTGGCTAAAGAAGCAACTTCACAAAGCTCAAGTTTTAGTAATTGCTATGACATGCTTTACTTTTCAGCCTTTCCTGTGCTCGCTTTGGCATGGAGTCTATGTTTTTAGCAGTTTTTTTTAGTTACTGTTTCTATACCATACTTGAATAATGGCCTCTATTAGCTTGGTCATGGTGGTGCAATCCAATATTTTTAACCGAGATTTTGTCATTGATCACAAAGCTTCAATGGAGTTTAGATACAACGAGTTTCTAGGCCAATCTAACACATACAATTTGTGTTTCCTGAAAATCGCCTTCACTTTCAGGAAATGCCCTTCTCTTATCTGTAATGACCTTTCTTTCAATTATGTCAGTGCATTTGTCTGAACGCGTCATACCCTCAATTGGCATAAGTAAACCTGTTCCAGAAAAGGTAAAACTGCCTAAGAACATCTTTTTGGGTGTTTTACATACCTCATTGAAACGGGCAGGACTTAACTGCTCACCCTTTCTGATCCTGACAAATCTGCTGTGCTTCCCTTGAACGAAAAAAACAATTTCATCTGTAAACAACACTTTTTTCCAGTTTTCTACAATCCAATCTTTATGTTTTTGTCCGTTCTAATCTTTCCTTCTTCATGTTTTTCGAGTTAGAAGCTGCTTTTTAGCAGTTTCTTAGCCTTTCTGCCATGCCTCCAGTGGGGGCGTCTCATTGTACTTGAGAATATGTGAACTCCAGCATGCATCAATTCCTTCTGTAAATCCAAACTCGTCTTTCGTGCACACTCTGCAGTTTCCAATGGCTGTTTAGATATGGTCTTAGTGTTGCGAAAGCGTAACAGTACGACTCCGCTTCCTAGGCATGATATCTACCTTTAAAAATCACAGAAATTTTAACATGTATGACTGTCAACTGCACACAGCAGCAAGAACTGGATTAATTCTATAACACTATTGAGGGGAATAAAATACTATGTGACGTCTAAAACGTATTTTCGTCTGTTCCGACACGACGCGCAGCACTTAGTGCATTGGGCTAGCAACGAAGCAGCAGCAATTGAGATTTTCCAAAACGCTCACCAAAAGAAATGGTGATACATTGTATAACGACTGAAACAACAATTTCAGTCAATTAAATCTGTATAAATAAAACTATAAAATTAAAGACTTTTGCATAATTGCCCATTTCAATTTTGAACTTTGAGGTTCATGGGCCCCTAGACTCCTGTGGGCCCCGGGACGGCGGCCCGGCTGCGCCCCCTCTCGTGGGACCTGGGCATGGACGAAGCGACCCGATTTCTATGATTCTAGGGACCCTATTTTCTCTGATTCTAGGGATCTGATGATAATTTTCTCTGATTCTAGGGACCCGATTTTCAATTCTAGGGATCCAATTCGGGTCCATAAAACACTCTAAAAAAACCTGCTTTTCCTGAAATTAAGACTGCTGACACTGTAGAAAGATGCTTCGTTATTCAGCAAACCCCAAAAATTCGCAACTGCCTGATTTTATAATAAATGCGTTGCTACGCCTCAATTAATGACGAAGCTCGAATGTGTCCTGGCATATATGCTGACTCTCACATTACGCACTCTGTATTGTGTTGTGTAACGTCTTCACTCCCATAAGCAACGCGCTAGACTTAAGCATGCATCGCAGTAACAAAGAACGCACAAATGCATGAAAGAACACGAGGATGTATTCGTGACGGTAGTAGAAATGTTACAAGCACAGGTCAGGTGTGTGCTGTGCGGCTGTATTAGCTCACACCTAGGGTTGAATCAAGACGATAGGTGAGGACATAGGTGTAGGAGCAGGCAAATGTTTGGGGGTGCGAAGGATTGTTGCCCAAATATCCCCAAACTTGCCCAAAAAGCTTTTGTGGGACTTTTGCCTACAACTTTTCTCCCACAAAGATCATGAAGATCTTTCCTTTGTATGGCCTCCAAAAAACGGTCTTCATGTGTTTTCCTGGAAACGTTGGGCGCCATTTTTGCCCAGATTTTCAGGGATTTTGCCCGGATGTTCGAGAATCAAAACTTTTGGGAGTGCGCTGGAACCCCCTGTACCCCCCTCCTACACCACTGGGGGAGAATCGGAACAGGCTCGCAACCACGGGTTGGCAACCGGGCAATTGCCACCCCACCAAAATTTTCTGGGCACAACAGCACGTTACAACCATTTTGCCCTCCCAAAAATATCAGCTGGTTGCGGAGCCGGATCGGAACAAAGACAGATTAAAAAACTGACAGCTTTGCTGTGTTCGAAAGCTCCCGTTTTGTGACGACGACAAGACAAAGCTCACGCTGAACTGCGCTTGCCTTGCTAGTCTGTGTATCGATCTCCCTGCTTTGTCTTTCTTCACTCGTGAATACTGTGACAACTCTCCTGCTTGTTTTTAGTAATCAACCTGAATTAGAGCACTGTTATGGAAAAATGACAACGACAAACCCTATACACTAACCCAGAGGCTATTAACCTTTTTTACATATCTTACCGTTTTATCAAACAAGATAACCAGATTTACCCCTGTTACACTCAATGGCGCTCATTTATGGAAAATACGAAATTAACAAACTTTTACAGTTCAAAATTATTTATAAAAATTTACAATGGCTGCAATTTATGGTTCAGTAAATTTACCCCCTTGGAAGATGAAATTTACCCATTGGCGTAAATTTACCCCAGGTTAAGAACCACTGCACTAACCAATAACCCAAGGACTATCTTTTAGGAAAACCGACTGCTTCTGATGAAAGCATGTGCTCTACATCGTTCTTTTTTCAGCTTCACCACCTTAGCTTATTTATAGAACAGATATTTTACCCAGGGCTATCGCTATTTGGGTGATTTTGTTGTTTGGATTGTTTCGCAAAGGGCAAAATTAGTTCTCAGAAAACCGGGATTATCAGAAAAACCTATTGCCAATAGGTGGATGAAAGGTTAATTTAAAGAATCTAATAAAAATCAAGTGTAAAGACATTTGTTAGTTGGTTGCCTGAGATTAACTGAGCTAGAGACCGAACTTAGGGAGTTTCCGTCCCAGAATTAAATATTTTTTTACTGGAATTACCTTTACGTAGCGGGCTACGAATGTATCATTGTCACTGTCATCAGCCAGTGTTCTAGGAAGATGATAATGACTAAATGTATACACCATAGATGCAACACTGGCCAAATAATATTGTTGGACAAACTGGTCGCGCCATTTGCACAGCAACTTTTGCGATATCAGGGGGTATCACAGGAAAGCGTTACTGCGCCGCTCAACCAAGAATTTTGTTCGGGAGGGGCCAGTCAATGACGTCGTCCCAAGTCCGACTGTACTGTTTAAAGCACCAGTGAAAAATCTTAGCAAATTTGTTGGCCTATTTGGCTTCATTCGGGCTGCGCCGCTGTACGACAGGCACATTTTTAGGAGAGGCTCGCATCAGGAGCGGGTCCAGCGAGTAACGTTAGGGGTGTCGGTGACTCGATCCCGGTGGGGTTTGGTGGTCAAGTCTTATAATGGCTTTGCTACTGCAAGAGAGATGAAGTATACTTCTGCGAGGTAATTCGGAAAGGAGTTTACAGAATCTAACAAACCTCATTATTATCACAAAGTTTTGTGATGCCAGAAGCTGGTGGATGGTTTTGCGCAGTGGAATTACAAAAATTCCCGGGCGTACAAAAAAACAAACCTATTCCTTTAAAAACCAGAGCGTTGCATTCGTTGTTGGAATGCACGAATTACAGTGGCAGGCCACTTAGTTGCTTCATGGCATTTTGCGGAAGTATGACCGTAAACTTCCTCACGCAAACGCCAATTGTAACTGATTCTTTTCGAAAACGGTTGAAAGTACTGCAGCATTATCGCGGTATGTAAGGTAACAAATGGCGTTTGAAATAAGTTGTAATCAACTATAAAAATACAAGATTGAGAACCTCTCTTGTCTGTCTTATCTGTGCTATCACAGAATTCTTCACCTCCTAACACTTTCTGTGAAACAAAACTACTTTCGTTTCAGAAACAAGACTTAAACATTGAAATGGTAACCACGCTACACAAAAACGACCGAAATCAGCTGAGTAAAAGCATAACTTTCGTGATTTGAGTCACAAAAATGCATGAATCAACCACTACCACAACTGGTAATTAACAGGAACATAGCACAACACACAGACACTCGTTCGCGGATATTTGAAACGCTGCGTAAGTACCACAGCAACAACAATAGACATAAAAATTCACACAAACATAAAAATTGCGAAAACCTTTTCACTGAAAGCTTGCTATTATACTCAAAAAAATCACAGCAAGGGAGCGCTTAGACTAAACTTGATTCGACAAACCCCGTCTAATCAAGGTGACCTTCGGACGGTGTAGAAATTATCTCTAAAAACGTGTAAAAATTAGTGTTTCTGCAACAACATCGTCACCAACAAACTGAGTGATTAAACTCATCTGGGTGTAAATCTTTATTGCCACTGGGTCGCATTTATATTACAAATTTTTCTTCGACTACTTATGAATGAGAAAAACAAAGGCCGACCATTGAAAAAGCGCGCCAGACGTAATCCTTCACAATATATTGACTCGTGCCGAGGGCCATGTAAGATTTCAAAAAATTGACCAACTGGAACTATGCAATCTCTGCATGAGGTTGAATACCATTCTTTGGCTTCCCCATACCTTTGCTGTATGGACCAAATTATTTGAGAAGTTGATTGGACATAAATGCAAAGTTCTGCAGGTGCCGGCACGAACAATGGAAGTGAACTGTATTATCGCGAGAAAGTTATTTCGATTGCGGCACAGGACAGAAATGTGTTAAAAAACTTCGTAAGCAAAAAAAAATATCGAAGAAACTGTACAGTAAACTACGTTGTTGATACAAGTTAACACAAATTGATTCGACCTTTGCATTCGGTATGAGTGTTTTACGAATCGAAAAAACTTAACGGATTAGAAAAATCTTGAAAGTGCGAAAAGAGAATTCGGCAACGAAAGCTCAACACCGCAAAATCTCTTCAGTTCTGACATCTTCCCTGATCGAAATTTGCGAGGAGTCAAGTGGTACGAATAGTTTCACCAAAACATCGTTTCGTTAATATGGCAAAAAGTTTACTTGATAAATTTGTGCCAAAGAAACAATACGCTAAGCTCGTTCAACTAAAAATTGCGTTTCGGAGATAGTGTTATGGAAGTTCAATACCATTTTTAAAGTTCCTTTTTTGGTTTGTTTCAGCAACGTTACGCGTAATATTTTCAACTCCACCATGAGTCCGTATTCGGCCAGCAGCAGAAATGTGATATTGAGGGGATTTTCCGCGCTCACATTTTCCCCTGCCCGATGAAAGCGGGGTTTTCGATACGAACTGACGCTTTCGAGAAGATGGGATTGACGCCCTGAAGCAAAAAAAACACTATTAAAAAAATGCAAAGTTCACACTGAAGGTTCTGCAATGCAAGCACACACGTTCAAAACTGTTAAAAACGTCCATCACTTAAATTGGTTAAATGACCAGACTACTGCGTAAAGATCTGCAGTCAAGAGTGCATCACCTTGGTCCACTGTTTCTTTCTCGTTTCTTCCATAAAACTTTCGTATTCGCGTTTGTCGCGAAGTGTTTGGTATATTTTCCAGGCCAGCAACGCAATCAAGCCTATCAGGACAATGCCACCCACCACAGGGCCCACGATCAACATTGGGTCAATGGGCCGAGGGCAATCTGCAAAAATAAGTGTAGCTTTGAAGTATAATAGCGGAGGAGGAAAATTTAAGCGTGAACTTAACAAAGTGTGTTTGGCGCAAGAAGACCGAAACTGGGTTACAAAAACTTGCAACGCTGTTCATCTAATAAAAACGTCCAGTGTCTTCGGTGCAGTTTCAACCAACTCTTCACAATCGTGGTTCTTGAGTTTTGACAACTCAGGAACTACTTTGACGGATGGTCCAGCCGCAGTGCATGCGCTGCCCTGAGCCAACCAAAGAGGAAGTTGTCGCAGCGCAACAGCTACATGCATGCGTCGGTGCAAAGTACGAGCTGCAGATAAAAGAATAAGATCTCCAATGACGAAGTCATTGGAGCGTTCCTTTGGCCGAGTGTCGAGGCGCGATGTGCAGAAAAGCCGAACCGGCGACCTTCGGCATCACAGCAATAGAGTTTTCCCTCTCGACTAGGCTCACTCTGCTGTTGTTGTTACGGCTTCAACGTTTATATGTGGTGACTGGCGCAATCACGCTGCCACACCGACCCCTAAAGCAATTATTTGTACGTTTTTTGTTTACAGCTCTTCAAAATTCGCTGCATAGCCCGCACTATGTACACACTTCACACTGACTCTCCCGTTCGGGTTAAAGGCCACTTGTTGCCAGAAGATTAAGGTCAAGAGTGGCTGATGCTATCAACCAACTGTCAACAAATGTATACTTGAACTGTTTCTTGCAACTGACCCGTGTCTCTGTTGAACTTCTTGACATGAAGCCTGAATTCCGGTGGTTTCTTCATCCATTCGACCCAGTACTGAACAACGCATTGCGTGGCGTCTATCTTGGTCCGGCAAACTGTCGGCTTGTGCAGTGATCTACAAAACAATCACATAAAATGACTTTCATTAATTTTCCAGGCCTCCCTCATTGTTGTAATGAAAATATTTATCCCAAAGGCAAACTGCTTTTTTTGTCAAAAGTAAAGCTGTTTTCATACGTTAGTTCCAAAAAGCCAACAAAAGCGCTATAACTGTTCTGCCGCAAATTTAAATTTTTGCGATAGCTTAAGTTTGTAATTCGGAAAAGTCGCGTTGTCACCGTCGTGCAGAAAATTGGATCGGCAATTCACTGTTTTTCACCAGAAACTTATCGCCTCTCGCGAAACTTAAATCATCATCCGCGTTTTCTGTGATGGTGCGAGCAACATTTGAGTCGAAACAATGTGACCTTTCTGCGGTGGAACGCGTATTTCCGCTGCTCTTTTCAAGTGGCCGCTTGCGTTCTTACAGTTTTCTGTTTAACCGAACTTGCGGTTTGTTTTTACGCAAAAGAAACTAACTTCAAAAAGCCACGTTTTGCTAATCAAAGAGTGATTGCCCCTTTGAGTGTCACTGTTGTTGGTTAAACGCTCAAAATCAAAACTTTTTTATTGAGTCATTTCAGGTTGTATTTTAAATTTCTTACTTTTACTACAGAACCTTGTAAAGCTTCTGGGCGTTTTGTGAAATGTTACCATGACAACGATTGCTCACTTGCGCGTCACCCAGCGGATCACTGGCTCGAATGAGCGAGCGCGAAGCTCACGCAGAACGGGCTTTAAAGACACATTTTTTCACAGCAGAAATTTTGTCATAATGAAAAAGTGTAAAAGTTTTACTAGAACAAACACTTTATCTAGTGCACCTGTCAAACTTTGAGCACTTTTCACAATTTGAGCTGCTTGGTAACTCGCCGGCAGTTTGAACTTTGAATTTCTCCTTCGGGCACAAGCTGTCGCAGTCCGCCTCCTCCTGTTTACAAAACAACAATATGATTAATTGTCAGAGGGCGGTCAGTTTTTCCTTCTGATGCTTTGTTCTTTGAAAAAATATTTTGAACCTGCAGCGGGCAGCTGTGGTTTTGCAGATCAGGGCTTGCAACATGTGAGTAAAATGAAGTTCTGACCCCAATGAAAACTTCAGATATGCTGAAATGCAGCAGACGATCTTGCGTATCTGTCACTCTGACGGGCTCTTCAAGTTTATAAAAAAAAAACTTAAGTAATTGGAAATTTTTTTTTCTTCAACCAAGTGTATATACTGATACAAGCGTTAGTTCTGCGCACACCGCATGCAAATGTGCTCCGTTTACAGCGAGGGATCTCAAACTCAAATTGCTCCGAGGGCCAAATGAGGACCTAAAAAGTAACCCGCGGGCCGGATTATGACGCTGACACAACAATGGCGGTACCTGGACCTTACTAGAAATAGCTCTTACATCTTATTTCCTGCAAAAGTTATCATGAGTTATAGGCAATATTTGTAAAGCCACAACAGTGACCCACACCAGGCGAATCGATCGCAATTTATTGCGTAAGGAAACTAGTTTCGTGTGTTACACATCTTCAGT
>JGI24159J19872_10012116_pt1 | contig 11268 bp, 10 predicted proteins | sample Ectturendosymbi4_FD_19872 | JGI IMG/M metagenome (IMG submission 19872) | reverse complement strand
ATCCGTCTTTTTTGTCTTTTTTTGTCGAAAAGATCCTTTATAGCGTTACCTGCCTCCTGAATGTGTTCAGAGGCAGTTGCTTCTTTGTATTTCCTAGAGTTCGTTGCAATCGTTATCCCAGCGTCTTTTCCTAAAAGCTCTTGGCATAGCCCTTTTCCAGGTGTTTTAGTGCTGTGTGAATCTTTTGTAAGCTTCATTGATATTCTCTTTGTTTGGACAGCACAAGTAGTTGCTGCTAGGTCGTCTGTGATTTTTTTTATATATTTTCCAATCGAATTTCTAAAAGTTGCATTCTGGGAGGGGAGTCCCTACGGAAAAAGAGAAAAAGGAGGTGTTTGGATATAATAAGGGCGGTTTTGGGACCGAAGGAAGCGGTCGAGCACTTCCCTTGTAGGCATTACACCATTGACCACTGGGCAGAATGTCACATCAGGGTACTATGTCCCCGTGTGCCATCACCCTGATTCAAACGTTGCTAGTTGCTTGGGGTCGTAAATTACTTGGAGGTTGCAATTCGAGGTCCAGTTGACCAGATTTTCGCCGTTAGGATCGTTTTGTTGATACCCTCAAAGTTCGTGGTGGCAGATAAAATCACCGCTTACAATGGGCTGGTTATGTATTACCGGAAACTGGCGTATGTCCAGGACGAAGTTTGGGGGGTGGTATACATTTGTTATGCATGTGTTGTGGATTTGTACGGTGTACCATTCAGTGCGGGTTCATTTTACGGAGATGGCCACATCAGAGAACCTGGTAGAGTTATGGACAGAAGCGACTACAATGGACTGAGCTGCTAACAAAGTGAACGACCGCTAGCAGTATAGTAAAAGTGCTTTGGTTTCCTTTTGATGTGCATCTTGTACCAGGACAGCGGAAATCTTTTTTTTCCAAATTCTCTGAACAATTTGGCTTTTAGGGCGGGTCCATCCTTCTACCTTGATCTGAAGAATCGCAATAGGTTCGTTGCCAGAATTGAGTGATTCCTGTCCTGAGAAGGACAGTTTTTGAAAGCACCGCGTTGTGTTGCTGGCTGTTGTTTAGCCAGTTGGGATGTTGCTCAGGGTGGACGACAAATAAGTACGGCTCCCACCCCTTTCACCCCTGTGAATTGGGTAGACTGCCATGCAACGCACAGTCCAACTAGGGATGTATATTTTTGACAAATGGCCCAAACGATATGGGAAAAGGTCTTTGGACCGTCAATGCCCTAAGATCGAGGACAATATTCATCCCTCTCTGCGCGAATGCTCGCTGTTCACATTTAAAAACAGTACAGAGATATACTTATCTCTGCATATGACCACAGAGAATATGGTGCTCAAACATGGTTTCCTTCATTTCAATTGTAACCCACTTTATCTTAATGCCAGAGTCTAAACCGTCTCATTACCTTCTGTTCGTGTTCTCGTCTCGCATAGCCCTCTTTATTCCTTATTTCTCTTCATACTTTTGTACATGCCTCCATTTCTAACCGCATCTAAGTTGTGTTTCTTACCCTAAATTTTGCTTGTTTTGTTTTTGTTTGTGTATTTGTGATTAGGTGATTTGGTTTTCTGGTTGCTGCTGGTTTGCTTTACATAGCAACGCGTCGATTCTCATGGATCACTTCTAGACAATGCAAATCGAATGTTACATCTCAGCATACCTGATCCGAGGAGCTCCCAGCCGTTATCCCCAAAACACAGCTGCAAACATTTTTAGGGCGTGCTAGATGCAAAAAGTTATGACACCCGGGCAGAGTTTCATTTTATCTTGTTTATACTTTCCTGCCACGCCCAGGTCCTTGCGGATCTGAGCACTTTAACTTTCGAGAAAGACCAGTTGCGACCCAGCACTCCCTGCGCAACTGCGTTGAAAATCTGGCAACTTTTTTACCGCGCACATGCAACACCACGAGTTGAAACTGGACAGTAACAAAGTTTATTTAACTGTTGAGGAGAATCAGTCGATAATCCTCGGGTTCCTTCAATGATCTGGCGTCCTTGCATTAATTTGTTTTTCTTGCTGGAATACTAATTATCGCCAAATGAAATCAACACAACTCCAACACAAAGACTTATCAGCTTGATGAGGATTGCAGTGTGAACTGCACAACCTGAGGCCGTATGGCATGCGGCTTTTGATAAAATTTTGTACAGACGTGCACATGCAACTCAAATTTGTTAGGGCAGCTGTGCATTGATATAAACTATTGTGTATGAGGATATTTAATAGAATGATTTCCGAACAGACGTGTGAAAGCAGGCAAGGCTCAGTGTATGGAAGCAGAACAGAACCAATGCAAAAAATATCGAGAAATAACTGGCGGCCGTAATTGATAAAAATTACGTGATACGACCGGAAACAGGGAAAAGGTTGTGCACCTCTGCTTTAAACAATTATGTGATAAGATTTCACAGAACAAGGAAACGTTGCAATTCCGAAGCAAATTTACAGGTGGGCCTTTTCCCTTACAGAAACAAGATTGGTCTACTAACATCACAGCATATACGCATTGTGAGAAAATACAAATAGGCAAATGATGCAACGTAAATGAAGTGCGATTTTAAGTGTGAGACCAACTAATTTTCTCACCTTTGCCAAATGTTCTTGAACTGGACGTCGCATCAGAAGGCACGCAGCTTCAACGTCGCAGGCAAGTGTAGAAAGACCAACGATGCACAGCAAAGAAATGGAGGCCTTCATTAATGCGATAAATCGTGGAGATCAAAGTTGCATTCAGAGATTTAACCCAATAACTCATATGCTAGGCAGTTTCGTTACACAACACAGTACAGGGACGCTTTGCCACTGCTCCACACAAGCGCGAACCAATATTGCATCTCTTTTATTTATTCTTTGGCAATACATCTTCAAAGCATCACAAATGCCTTCCCTGTGCTTATTTTTATGCTACAACATCAAATAAAGCTTCTTATTGTGCTTTCACTAACATCATTGTAACAATGCTTCAAATTACAATAGCAAAAGTAGCATAACGACAACATTATCAAAACAATTGCATGAAATCTATCAGTTTCTTCTTTTTGTTTCGCTTCTTTCATATGAGTAAACAGTTATTTCTCAGTTATTTCATGTCTCTATTTTTTTTCACCAGGCTTCCTGGGGGATCACAACCCTATGTTACCAGCATCAAAAACAACTCATCGCATATTTAAAGTAGAAAAATCAAAATACACTATTTTTACGAATTATTATTGTAGCTTCAGTCAAATAAAAGAGTTTCACCTTCAAAAATAGGTTACCCTAATTGTTGTCAAAAGCCTGCAATCGTGCACTCAACCTCGAAATATGACAGGAAGTACAGCTAGCCATTTCAGTGCTTTTGCAAAAAAACAGGCTGATTTCGGTTACCTCATAATTTATAACTGAATACGTGTCCAATATTTTTTCATGCAAAATAGGGGTAATCTAACTACTACATTGTAAGTTTTATGAAAACTCTTGTAAATCTAAAGCGTATTTCCCATTTTTGTTTGTTTAATTGTGAATATTACTTGTTGCTTTTCAAAGCTACTCCTACCAATAATATCAGGAATTGGTGAAGGGGCTCCACATTTATCAATAAAAACGGCTTGCCACATGAAATCATTTATCAGTTTGAGTTGGTACCGTTCAGGGTTAGTTCAGCAATGATTGTCTTTGCAAGGTGATGAAACTTTGCCGGCAAAAAGTCAGATTTAAGAGAATTTCTCCTTCTGAATGAGCCAATTCACAAGTCTACAAGGAAAACGATTGGGCTAAATAACATTTTGAAGATGCAAGGAGATTCAGCGAAATCTCTTTTCAAAAACATTTTTTATGTCCGCTTGTTACCTGGACTGAAGTGATACATAGCAACTTGTTACTCACTAACCTTGATTGATGCATTTTACGAACCGTTGAAAAAGATGCGGAGGGGTCACAAATGTTTGGATAGATAAATAAAGCTTCAATCTTGACACGTGATTCTTCTTCAATTAATGGAAAATAATCAAATAGTATGAAAGTAATCACACTGAAGAACAGAAAATATGAAACCTACTAACATCTTGGTGGGTCTCATGGCGCTCTCCATAGTAAGAAAGCAGTTGAGCAAACCTGTTAGTTTGGGCTACCGCAAACGTACCTTTCTTCAAAATTAAAAGTCTCATGTAATGTTGAGCTGTGAGGCGGTCGGAACGCAAATCCTGAAAGAAATGAAAAATGGTGTTACAAGGCGATGCACTCAGATGTCCTTGGCAAGTGATTTTGAGTAATGGGCCAGTTGCTCTCCTATCAAAAGTAAACACTACTTCTTTTCTTCTTGAGCCGCAGTCCCAAGAGATTTGCGCTTGCATGAAGGTTTTGTGATCATTTCTCACAAGTTGCGTTGAACATATGATATAAATCTAAAACAAAAGCAAAAGCTGTCAAGCATTAATTGCAAGTTTGCGTTTCTTCGCAAAAGCAAAAAAATTGAAAATATATTTCACGCTTTACACACCATATGTTTGTTGAAAAAAGAATAAAGCTCTTCTTGGCAATTTGTTATGGTGCTGAGTGCCTACACACTTTGATGAAAAAAAGGCAAGTTCACATTTCAATTTCTTCTCTGTACAGACTGCGCTGGCGTTGTTCATTGACCAGACAGAGCGATTCTACTGACTACAAATATCTGCGGCGAAGCTCGACGGAAAAAGATGTAGAAGGCGGAAAACTCAGTTAAAGCAGCTAGCTTATAAAAGAAGCTTTGGCAGGAGATTTTCTGGGGGTCAACAACCTCCACGAAATTCTAGGGTCAACGGTCTCCACAAACCACTTTCCAGTCAAGCTTCTGACTACAGAACAAATGTTACAACAATAAATCTGAAAATTCCATTGCAAAAGAGTCTTTTTTCTGTAACTATTTTAAAAGCAAACAAGTCGAACTTTCTGAACAAATAAAGAATCGCTCACTTGTTGCTCCGATTCATTTAATCCATTCCAATTCATTTAATCCGCAAACTGGTCGAAGTTGAAAAAGTCGGTGATAGATGGTATCGGCGTTAATTATGGCTACAATGTTACTCAAGATAAATTCTAACTTTGATTGTTTCAGTAAAATTCGCAAACGTTTGTTTGAAGTAAAAATCACTTGTGAAGTCTTATTTAAAACCACAATTTTGAATTTACTCATTTAACAAAACCATTTTGGGTGTTGCATTGAAAACAAGTGGCTTTATTCTAACGTGTTTATCTCACACATTTGGAACTCAAATTCAATTTTACACAAACGAACTGCATTACATTTACGGTTCAAGTATAAAACTGGTTGATGTGCTTGGTCGGTTAAACCTGCATGGGTCCGACTCAGCTTAATTATATCGATAGATTTTAATGAATAATAAGAATGGTCAGAGACAAAACTACACATCAAACAGCTAATTACGTTGATTAGCTTCTTACACGTCTTGCCTTCCGTTGCCCATTGGACACTTTTACTGGGTCAGATTACTTCACGAGCATTNAGCACCGACCAACGTTTACCGTTGATGGGCGATCTACATTGAGTTTTTCGCTTATTTGCCAAATTCTCCAGGTTNTTGGTCATGTGATCGTTGCTTTCAANCTTAAATTTTTTTGAAGTGGTAAAACTTTTCTTGGCAAACATTTTTATNAAAGAAATAAAACGAAGGCAAGATGTCGGAATCAGTTCGGTAAGATACCAAGTGTTTGAGCAGAATGCAAAATCACAAGAGGGCTTTAGAGCAACAGTACAACTTCCAACCACGATCTTAACCTAAAACATTTTGGAAACGTTTTCACAACCATTCGTTTGCTATTTATGGACATATTTCATAATCATGATGGTATAGCAAACGAAAAACTTCAGCATGTCATTTTGGTTTACTGGAGCTATGCGGCAAAGAATATTGGTTCCTCCTTTAAAACTCCTTTCTAGTTAATGCTTATGTCCTGTGGGAAAAACAGCAAAATATGACATTACTGCTGTCCATATGCCTATGGTTTCACATCAAGAATTACAATAAATTTTTAAAAAGTAACTCAAGAAATTTATGCAAAATTATTAATATGAACTGTTTCATTTCTGCTGCAGACAACTGTCTCGCAGATTTAAAAAATGATAAATTGTGTTATCAATGCGACTTTCCGACAATAAACTTTTATGTTTTCAAATTGATTTCCTTTCCAGGCGCAAACCGTCTCTATTATCATACAATTCCATTTCATTGAGTCTATTGAAAAAGAAATAATTCATTTGTCTTATCTAATTGACAGATTTTGGATATTACTTTTAAACAAAGAGTGTTATATCAAATAATTAGAGGTTGAAACCCCGTTTGCGCGTCAGGATTTTGAAACGTTGGAGCAGTCGCTATCAAAAATAATTAAAAGTCTTTAAAAAATCAAGGATGCAATGGAATTTGCATTGAAAAAGGTTAGTGAAAACATTTATAAAGGATCTGTCAAAAACAGTTGTAAACATACTACAGGGTGTCCACAACGTCTGGGTATATAGGAGTTTCACTATCTATTTCGTTGTTTAAGTTATTCTTCCTCCCCTTAGGTACATTTATGTAAATGATGATGGTTCTGTCCCAAGAAGAATGAGGATGGTCCCAGATTTTATGTGTGTTTTACCATGTACCCAGACTTTAGAGACACCCCATATTAATAGAACTTAGTTATGCACTGTGCTGGATGACAAATGTTTTGCGCAACAACAACCTGTTTCTGATGGATATACTAAACGTAGAGTAGGCTACACCAGGCCAACAGCTGCATTAAACCAAAACAAGTAAGAAAAATTGTAATCGCACCATTGTATCGTCGATTGCGCTGAAACGGCAATCCTGCAAGAGAAACAAATCAGTAAAACTTCAACCCACATTACTTATGTTTACTTAAGAAGAATTCAATACAAATTTAAGAAAATAATAGTTTAGTGGAACAGGCATCCTAACATTTGTGATTTCAATCTTCTTTCCTGACTTTTGCAAACAAGCTTTGGAAATGTTCTAAAAATATGGCTAATTTTGTGCATTTAATGAGCCTTTTATTTTCACAGGACGAAAAATANCTACGTTGGGACGCAATGTTTTTGCTAAAAATGGTGCAGACAAATCATTTNATAAAAAGCATTCTAATTTTTTTGAACTCTTTTCAATGCAAGGATGNGATTGACGAATTACTGTAGTCGGTCTTTACGAAACTTAAACGCCACTAATACCGACATCCACGTTTTCTCAGTTTTTCATTAAGTGAAAAAAGCCAGCGAGCGACGACAACGCAGTAGCACAATTGCTCAGATTAGACTCATTCTCCCAGTGAAGCAGTTTCATTACACTCGCTTTCGGAGTGTCACACCCAATCTTCCATACCCATATTTGTTTATTCCGCATCATGCGGCTACTTTCGCAGTGAATGCTGCACAGGTGGCAGGCCAGTGGAAGTGCCGCCGATGAAGCTTTCCCTTGCACCCATCCACGAATACCAAACACGAAGTTGAAAACACCGCACGTTTTTTGAAGCCTTTGCATTTCAACCAAGCCTCCCAGATTCAGCATCTCGCGCAATTTCCCACTGCGTCACTCAGCTGTGACTTGTAAAGCAAATAAGGCGCACCAGAAAAGCAAGCATCTTTTCAGCAACGTGCAACTTTGAACTTTTTTCCTAATTTGAAAGTAACAGATTACGCACCTTTGCAAACAGATAATGCTACACGGAAAAACTGATTTGCTTGTTTTCATTTTTTCAAAACGTTTGTTATGTTGCCACTTCAAGTGTTTACAGGGTTAGCGGCATGAAATTTAGCACAAACTGAGTGTTGCTGTTCTTCACATTGGTTCAACGTTCATGTCTACGAGCTTTTTATATCAACTGCACATTTAACAACCAAAATACATACCTCCTGTCCTCGCCATTCTTTTCAATGTACACAGATGTTTTGAACTTAACAGATTCTATATTTAGAAGATTCTTGCTGCAGCCACCTACACATCAAACTGAAGAGAATGAGCTTCAACTCATAGAGCTCTACAGACAAAAAATAATCCTATTTTCATAACATTCCATCGAAATTCCCTCGACCATCCGCATTTTGCTTATATTCAGTAATAAAGAAACATTTTCTCCACATAGGCGTAGGCAAGGGGCCCGGGAGACCATTCTTTCTCCAAATTTTTAAACTATCCAGTCATTTTGTGCTTTGATAACCGGCGTCCCAAAAAATGCTGTAGCTCGCCTGAAGTCAAACATTTTGCCACCTCAAATTTTTGACCCACCTAAAAATTTTGGAATTGCCGCGGCATTGTTCCTTCATTACTTCATTGGGGTTGGTGTGTCTCATTGTTTCAATACATTTTATAGTTGCGGTTTGGGTATCAACCATAGCAAGTAAAGTTGTACTAACCCTTTTTAGTCCACTACCTTTTCAGCTTTCATACGAGGCACTCGAACTGATGCTTTCTCTGCCGGAAAGCTCTGGCAACACCTGAAAATTCAACGAACATGTGCAAACGCTGTTTAACATTGAAGCTACTCAAAACGTTATTAACACATTTTGATTTTTCAAACAACCTTCAATGCTATATCACTTGGTTATCCATTAAGCTAGATCAACACTAAATTTCCATCGTTTGTGAAAGTAGGACTTTGACACCAACGGAGAGATTGGAAACGAAGTTTATCGATAGAAAGCAAACAAGGTGCCTCTGGTTGCTCTCAGAGCAATGCTGGCTTTATCAAATTGTTGTTTGTTGTGCACTTGAAACAAGGATAAACCTGTAAACCGATGTTGAAAGATTTGACCACACGGGAAAGTTTAATGAAGTGAAGTGTTCCACAGCTCTCTACAAAAACTAAGGTGATGTGGTAACTACGAAAAACAACACAATGATTAACTTAATATTTAAACAAATGCAAAGTTTGTTAATAAGTTTTAGCGTTTCGTTTTTTGTTTATTCTTTTGATGACATTGGGACGCAGGCCGAGAACTTTATAAGGTATAACGAAAAAGACAACCGTTACTTGCATTTTCAGTCAGAGCACTATAAAAACCTCCATGAAATCGATTGCAAATTAGCAGAGAACAGAAACGTATCATCCGATTTTGATTTTATATAATCAGCTGGTGAGAATTTGGTTTCACAACAAGCAGTATGTCACATAAATCTGTCGAAACTCATGGAGTTTTGGAACGGAAGCAAGAACGATTTTGTACTCGTTAATTGTTGTGTGGTTTCAATGCATTCTGATGTTTACCAGAAGAAACTAGGAAGGGGCACAAAAATTGGCTGAGTCCAAGGAAGGTTCGTAAGATGATTTGTTTGCGTACAGAAGATAAGCTGGGAATTGGAATAAACACATGACCTTTGTTTGCATCTCATTTGTTATTAAAATTTAAAAAATAATTTCCTGTTCAGTTTCGTTTGGATTCGGTTTTTGTATTCCTTCCAGAGTGCCACGAATGGTCCACGGCGTCCCTTTCGGCTTGCTTGTGTCGCAAGTACCGTTTTTCAAGTCTTTGTTATGACCCGACCGGGAGTTGAACCCAGTCTAACAGTTTTGGTGGCGCATGCTCAACCAACTACACCATTTCTGATCTTGCACACCTACAGTAACTTGTCACTGTTTATCGAAAAGAATCTTTTCACAGCTAAGAATCAGACATCAAACTCCTAGTCTTTATATTTCGCCTACAAGGTAAGCATCATCAGATCTGCGAAGCGTATGAAGTACAAAATAGAATTAAATAAAACCCATAAACAGTCAAGCCACCAACTAAGAGAGTCTAAACTGAAACGATTGCAACCCCTGTCCACTTTAATTGGGGTAGAAAAACACTACAGTAGGAATAACTAACCAAAACAAACTATCAAGTTTACAGTGACATGTAAAACAAAGATAACGGAGCAGAAGACTGGAGAATATAACGTGCTTGCTAGAATATATTGAGAACAGCCACGCGTTGGGTCTACGAATGGTCTCGACTAATCACGGGCGATAAACAAGCCGAATTCACGGAAGTCAAACTACCCCAAAACCTTCCGTTACACCGCAAGACTGCGTCAAAACAATACAAAACTCAACAACTTTGAGCAAAATTAATAGTTAACTGCGACATGACACAAGCAAAGCAGCAAAAAGCAGGTCTTCCCATTTCCCAGCTACTAAAGCATATTCTGGAAATCTCAACACAATGCAAATGGAAATCATGAGCTTTGTAAGTCAGAACTCAGCGTCGACGCTTTGCAAAGAGTCTTGAAAAATGTTGTTGTGGTTAGATAGACTGTCTTCGAGGCATTTTGCTGGGTCGTAACCATTCGTAGCACGGATAAACATGCTAGCAAAAAACGAAATCGAAAAGCACTCGAAACCAAAAAAAGTGCTGGAAGAAACCAAAAAAGTTTCAAAGCAAAAAACCTTCGGAATCAAACAACAAATTGGACAAGAAATTTAAAGAACAAAATTAACAGGGATCAAATCAACAAAGCCATGGGGATTCGTATAAAAACAGAGAAACCAAAGGAAAGAAGAAAACAAATGAAAGCAGTAACCACACCGTAAAACAAGTTAGAAAACTAAAGTCAAGAAGCATTCATGCAATACAAATCGAGAGTTTTATCAACACTATAAAAGCCTTTAAAAAACTATACATGTTTTATTTTGAGACGTTTCGGATTATTCTTAATCCATCTTCCGTCAAAAAATAAAGCAACACGTGGCAATGCCAGCAATTCAAAACCAACAGACTCTGTGACGCAAGAAATAACAGTGTGACGCAAAAGACGTCAAAAGTAAAACCAAGACCACCAACCCTATCAAAATCGCTAAAAGTAAAAGCAAGACCAACAGCTATTTAGAAAGTGCTGAAACAAAACCTGCGTAAGATCGCAATCTACGTAAACAAGCGAAGACCAGCAGCAAGAGGCCGTTCACAGAACACTGCAAGCACAAGGATGCAAAAATTTAACAATTTGCACCTTCAGGTGCAAAAAGAGAATGCTCTCACAGAAAGAGTGCGCTGAAAGCGAGCCCTTCTACACGCTTCAGCGCTATCTCTGCATGCAGAGATAGCTATCACTGCCAGAGATAACATCTCTGCGCCCAGAGATAGCTATCTCTGCCAGAGATAACATCTTTGCATGCAGAGATAGCTATCTCTGCCAGAGATAACATCTCTGCATGCCAGAGATAATATCTTTGCCAGAGATAGCAGTTTTTGTGCTAAATCTATCAGATATAATATTTTTACAAATATTTTTACAAATGGCGCCCCATAGTTGACACTTTGATTGTGCAGGC
>JGI24159J19872_10012115_pt1 | contig 11268 bp, 7 predicted proteins | sample Ectturendosymbi4_FD_19872 | JGI IMG/M metagenome (IMG submission 19872) | reverse complement strand
GGTTACGGGTTTGGATAGAAGACGACGCGATGCCTCACTGGGTCGAGGGGGAGTGGAACGTAATCCTTCTGACAGCGCCGTGATAAAACTCGGTTACTGAGAGACGCGCTTCTTACTCCTGCAGCACCGTATTGCTTTGTGACTCCTGGAACTCGCGCTGTATTTGCCGCTCTCCTATCAGTCAAGGCTAGGCAGCGAAAAGTATACCAGTGACGCTTTCATCTGCCGTTGCTTGTTCAGAGCCATGCAATGCGCATTGTACGAACCATTGGTCAAGCCTTCGAAGTCTGCCACAAGTTCAACGCCCTTTCGTCGGCAGATGGGAGGACGGCCGAAGGCGCCAGCGACAAAGAGCAGGATAAAAAGAACGAAGAAGGTGTTGTGAATTTTTGTCTTTTTGGATCACTTCGTACATTTTTTTCTTGCGCAGTTCCGCTCGTGCAGTATTTTTCTTATTCCATCCATTTTTTGTCAAAATGCAATGTTTTTTATAATCGCTTCTGAACCATTTTTGCCGTGGTTGGGGGGTAGTTACGCTCTTACGCAGCTCATCTTACAGACTTACCGCAGGTCAACTCGTTCTTTGTTTTGAGATGTTTTTTTTTATGGCGCGTCATGACAACGGCCGTCTTGCAGCGTCACGACTGTTTTGTACAAGGTCATGTATCATTTGACTCGCTTGTGCTTTCAAGACTGTTGCCTTGAAGAGATTGCCCCCTCAGGTCCTCAGTGCACCGTGCGCCTGGGAAGAAGGCACCGCCAATTTACGGAGTCTGTTAATATTTGATCATGATCAACACTGCCAGGCATATTTTATTTCACTTGTCGGCGGGTGATCAGTTTTGCTTGCTGCGAGCAACTCGTAAAACGAAGCGGCAAAAACTTACTTTCGTGACACTGGTCCACGTGGTTGAAAACGACTTAAAAAAATAACAGTGCGTATGAAACGCGCATCGGGTTAGTGGCGTCAGACGTGGTTTTTCTCAGTGCCAGTTTCGGTTCGACTTCGATCGCACACATTCACCGCAGTTTGCGGCATGCGCCGACAATGCCTTTGCGCATCTTGCAGGACAAGAGTTGGCGGAATTTAGGAACCGGACTTAGCGGAGCAGCGTTTTCTTCTCTTATCGACACTCCGCGCGGTTTTGTAATTTCGCTGTCTCGTCGCTGCGATGAGAACAACGGAAGACTGCGAGCATGCTTCGCGAAGCGCCGTCTCCAGCGGCGCCACTACCTGCGCATTGTTGTCGATCTACAGCAGGAAGTTGTCCCGTCCAATTAATGGCCACTCCAGTGTCGCGATTAGGCTTCGCACACATCAAGTAGTGTCGCAGGATCTCGAGTTTCGTTAATTGTATCAAGCCGTGGAATTTTAAAAATATTTTTCTTGGTAGCGTTTGCATTGCTGTTGATTTTGCCACGCTTGGCCGCTCGCTTTCAGTCTGTGCCCCCGGATAGAAGATAGGAAGTGATAAATTGGTCTTGTACCGGTTCGTCCACTGCTGGAGTATCATGTCTCTGTGTGTTTTTTTTTATGGTTGTTGACATTTGAGTCGGACCGAAAAATTTGCTATTTATTCAGCTTGAAACTTCTCATGCGCGACTGGTCACACGATTCGTCGTAAGCAAATTTTGGAGAACTCAGCCAATTGTTAACAGTACGACAAGTAACTGCGACGGGGCCAAACATACTTTGCGTGTGCTTGTCTTATTTCTCATTTTTGTTCTTGAACGCACAGCTGGGTGGCAGCTAAATCGTCAGAGGAATTGAAATGCTCCGAGGCTAGTTTACTGTTCACGCTATAAGCTTTTTTTAATGGCATAATTAGTTGAGCATTTTATAAAATGACAGGTGGATTGATCGAACTAGCTAACTGTTATATTGGAAGGCTAGATGAATTTATCGTTCATGTATAGTTTAATTTAATGAAGTGAAATTAGAGAGGCTGCTTTAGCACACCTTAACATATTTTGAAAGCGCTTGTCAACACATTCCAACCATTTTCAATTTATCTGCGTGTTACTGAGATCAGTCGCATTTCTCGCAAAGATAGCGCTGCTAATGTGTGTAGGAATTACATTACCAGAAAATTAAAAGCGTCTGATCACATTTTGCGTTGTTTCTTGTGGGCAGAGTGCGAACGGGTAACCGTCTGTTACTTAAGTAGGGCAGGCCTACCACTGTCGCTTAAAAAAATCCCTAGATGCATTTTTGAAATTTCGTGTCTGTCAAATTCCTTTCGCCATCCGAAAGTTCAACATCCGAGTTTAGGCTTCGCCGACTGAACAGTTCTAAAAGAGGGAGAGTGGCAAGATCTTTCTGATCGCGCTGAAATCGTCGGGCGACGACGACAAGAAACTGATCTTGTTTTCGTAAAAGCGTCTATCGACGCCTCTCGATTGCTCTTGATCGTTCCGTGAACGTCCATCCATTGCGCGCACTTCAAACGACGCCCTTCACTTCTGAAAACGTCAGAGCTGCGGTTCAGCGGAAGTCGCCGATACGATTCTTGTTTTCTAGCGGTGCAAACTGCGCCGTGCTCGGTAAAGTGCAGCGTCGTCGAAACATCTTGCGCCTTGCAATACGCTGCGTGTCAGTTTCGGTCGTGATTCTGTAATCGGTTTCTCGTGTCTTGTTCAATGCGCGAAAGATCGACCGATCGATCCTTTGATTCGGCGCTACTTTCAGCTGGTCTAACCTGTCCCGAAGCGCGGTGCCCCTACTGAGTTTGCGATATGTTTTCGTCGCGGAAATTATCGTCGATTTGCCCGAAACCGGCCTTTCATCAGCTTACACTTCGGTGACAGGCTGCGGGCATCGTGCCATTGATAAACACCAGATCGCAACGTTAATCCTGATTTGTGCGGAATGTCAACGTTGACAGTTGCCACGAAAAGACTACGATTGCCGTTCTGACGTATGGCTCATATAAGTTTAATTGCACGAACTGCAAGGCGTGCGTTATCTTATTCAGCGTAACATTCTACCACCTGTTGATATTCTGCTGCACGCGATAGGCCCTACACAGAGTCGGTGATCACCGCTTGCGTGAATGATACATCAAGCTGTTATTGGCCAATTCTCACGAGCTGATACAAATGATAATGTTTCAAGCGGTAAATCCAGCTAGACGTTAAAAAGAAAGAAGACAAGCTTCACCAAAACTTTAATTGATGGTTTCGCAGAGCGCCAGGTCACTGTCGGCGGCAACGAGCAAACTAACGGACCGGAACTGGACAACGACGTTGAGGAGACGGACATCGACGCTGTGGATCTGATCGACATAGAACCGATCACAGAAACTCGGGTGGGAGTGACTGACCTGGATACTGCCGCCAAAAAAGTACTCCCCGTTCCTGCATTTGTTTTTTCTGCGGTGCTTTACTGTTTTTGTTGTTTCTGGCGTTGTACGACTGCTGCGGTCCGCCTGTGCCGCAAGCAACTTTTGCAAAACCGGAAGTGAGGCAGTTCTGCCTTCATTGTTAATTATCATTCGTTCCTGTAAATCACACGCCACTGAGGCCACCGCGGGGGACGTGTCGTTCTCGAGAGTCAGTTCATGTATCCGCGGTAATTCCCTTTTGTTCTACGATACAACATGACACAGTTTCTAAGATCTACACAGAGATCTGGACGCTGAACTTGTGACATCGCAGATCGCCCGTTGTCAGTTGATGTTCATGTTCATGAGCAGGACAGTTGTCTAATTCATGCGTTTGCGCCAATACGTTCTACGCAGCTGCCGCTGAACATTTGTGTTTTCTGCTGCTTTCGAACTTGCTTGCGTTAAATTCAATTCAACAATTTTGACCGAAATGCAATGTTTCGCATCAATTCACCCAGGTGCTGCGCAATCCCCCCCCCACCAACCCACCCAGTCGTGTCCTTTGCGGTCAGGGGCGGATCTCCGGGGGGCGATTGGGGCGATCTCCCCCTCTGAAACCCACGAAAGTAACTTTGTTCACCATGATTTTTTACAATTCGAAAAAAAACAACATTTGCGATGTAAGGGCATTTTGTCATCCATTGTTTTGTCACAGCAATGTTGTGAAGTATACTTCAATTTCTCTGTTGCAGTAGCGAAGCTGTTAGGAGGCTTGATTTCCAGACATCACTGAAATTGCTCCCCTAACCTTACTGGCTGGATCCGACCCTGTTCGCGGTGCGTGGTGGAATCGAGCGTCTTGGCTGAGTGAGCAGTATTTACACGCCCCAGACACCACCATCCCGGCCACCCAACTGCACCAAGGACATGCTTAAAACTTGCCAAGCGTTACGAATGCCGCTTTTCTGACAAAGCATTCTTTCACCAGTAGGACGTGCCCAACCTGGTGCGCTCCGTAATTGCCGGTAACTGCTGGTTGCGGCGGCGATCAAACTTTTCATTACAGCCGAGATTCTCCCGTATGTCTGTGTTCGTAACCTGCGCGCCGGAACGGCCATCTGCCAAAATGCAAGCGGTGGTTTTAGGCCCAGTGCGTTTTTAAGTTTGTTGTGACGGGGGTGGGTGGGCGCAGATTGCGAAGGTAACTATAGGAGAGTTTCGCGCTGAGATCGCAACTCGATAGCTGCGTACAGGTGTCTGGCGCTTGACTAGCAGACTGATTATCCTAACTTGCGCAGATGACGTGAGTTTGCCGTTTCCACAGTCGCGATGCTTGCGTTGCTGTTTTCTGCAATCCTTGATTTGTGGCAAAAAATGCAGCTTTCTCCGAAAAAAAAAAAGACGGATCGTGTTGATTGTTCAATGCAGTTTGACGTTGGCGAAACCGACAGAAACCGTTTCCCGCGACTCTTCTTGCGCGCTGATTTTTAATCATTTTTCTTTTGCTTTTCCAAAAGACTTCCTCCCCCTCAGCAAGCAGTGTGAGCGGGGCCACGACGTCATCGGCCCGCAACGTGCGCGGCGGACGCAAGTCGAGCCATTCCCTCGTCAGTACCCAGCACAGATTGCGCGTCATGCAGCAACAGGTTCAGCATGCCGAGCAGCAAACGCAGGTCGCCGTTGCCCAGGTGCGTGTCTTCCTTACAGTGACGACTTTTTGCGTGAGCTCATGTGCCTCTATGCATTTGTCACCGTTTCCGCGGCTATCTGAGGCCACCGTGTTTCTCTAGGCGGCCTTGTACTGTTCCGCATTCAGTTTTATTGCAGTCTGCGTGAACTTCGAGAAAGCGCGCGTGTGTACACCGCGTTCTCATTATTACTCTTGGGTCGCAGTGATTTCTTGGAGACTTGTTTTCTTTGCCTGCTCGACCTTAGATGCCTTGACTCAGTCAGGTCAATGCCTCCTCTCTCTCTCTCTAAGAGGCCCTGGTCAAGCGCTGGCAGGACAAACTATTCGGTCCCTCGTTTTATCCGGTACTCCCTGACCTTTCCGCAGGCAGCGGCATGTGACGCTGTGTGAACTTTTTGAACGTTGATTGATGGAACGCTGGTGTTATTTCTGTTACAACAACATTTAGCACCAGGCGTCACAGTAGGTGTTTTCGAAATCTGAGGTGCACACCGTGGCGCAGTATACGTACTGTTTGTTTTTCTTGTCTCCTTTGGTGTTTATTCTTCGTTGTTTCATTTACTCGCTGTGATTCAACTCAGTGCGAGGTCTGTATTCCTGCAGGTTCAACTTCTGACCGATCAACTCGCTGCCGAGTCTGCCGCTCGAGTAGAAGCCCAGGTGAGTAGAGAAGTTTACTCGTAGTCGTTTCTTCCACCATAAACTCGAAGAAAATATCTACAGGCTAACAGTGAAGGAACTGCGCCGTGCAAATTATACCCGTATGGGCCGGAACGTTGAAGTAGACCTCCAGCAAAATCATTGTATCGGTTCAGCCAAAGGTTGTTGCCCTCCCGGTCAAAGTTTGCTCGCTCCTTGCTGGCAATCATTGCCGAGGCATCTAACCGCGTTTTGTTTGTCTGGCCAGGCCCGCAATCACCAGCTCCTACTTCAAAACCGCGAATTGCTCACTCAGATGAGCGAACTGGTCGCCCAGGTCAAACAGCTCGAAGTGAAGGTTGTGACTGCGCAGAAATCGGGCACCGTCGTCCCTGGTACGTCGGACAATCCATTGTGGATATTGGACAAGTTATGCCTGTGGTCGTTAGTTCGAATCTTGCATAGACCACTGGTGTCTACGCCATTTGATCAACGTTGTACTTTGCAGTTCAAGTGTAGGAATGCAGCGCGTTTTGCAATTATTGTTATTTTTGACAATTGTCTTGCTTTGAGCATTTGAATATATCACCCTTCTCGCGTTTATTAATTTAGATTTTTAAAGATTTTCTCGACGTTGCTTCCGCCTGTTGATTCCTGCTTCAGTGTCATTTTGAATATATTTAAAGAAAATTCTGGATTTCTCAGTTGTGTCTGACGCTACAGAGCGAAGTTGCCGGCGGCGCTGAAGTCTCATATTCGTTCCAATGTCTGGAAACATCGCCAAATTGGGATTCGCTTTACTTTACTTTGTGTCAAGTCCCATCCTGTCAATTGTGTTGGTCGGCTTCGGTACTTGGCATTATGGTACAAGGAGCGAATTAAAATTTATCCAGCTTTAACGGCACCCTAGAAATGGGCCAATAACTCTTTATGATTGAACCGTATGCCATTGGCAATAGGATTCGAATGTTATATCGGGTTAAAAATAAAACGTTTTCAACCCCGTTTTTTTTTCAGCCAAGCCAGGAAGCGGTTTTGGTGATTTCTTGATCGGCCAGGTCGTGGTGGGCGCGGGTACCCCTGCCCCAACGATGATGCAGAGGACCCCGTACAGCGGCCTGGAACTGCTGACCAATCCGCAAGTGGACGACAACGAGCTGTTCGAGAACACGAATATCACCGAACAACACCGAAGTTCTCCGAACTCGACGAAAAGTGCGACGTCTGGCGGCGACCAGGTCGGGAAAAGCACGAAGGCCAGGAGGGTTGTTTCATCCAATGGAAACACAGGTGAGCTGGCGTTTTAACTTCTTCACTGGACCTCCGAAATGCTTTACAAGCCTGCTGATGTCGAAACATCTGAGGAAAATTAATTGAAGTTTTTGCTGCAACAGTGAGAAAATGGTGTGTACCCCGTTTGTCATAAATTTGTCTGGACAGGCTGAAACTCGTAGGCAGTGGAAGACCGTGACGAACGTTTGCACGCAGAAAAACAGAAATGCGCTTGTCTGCCAAATGAATTTGCAACGACGCATCTTTGATTTTTAATTGGAGCGCACAGTGGTGTCGACACTATACACAGCGATATGTCTTAGCGCTGCAGCTCTGCATTCCCTTATTCTCTTGAAAGTTACCTGTCTCACTGCCGCGAGAGTGGGACGGTGAAAAAACGTGAAGGTTGGGTCTGGTCCAATTCTCTGCAAACCCTCAGGCGTAAAATTGTTTTCGCGCTGAAACCAGAAGGTTTCGAGAAACTTCTAAACATGGCTTCTTGGCAACAATATGACACCAACACAACAAATGTTCCCACATCAAGGACAGGTAACCGTAAAGGCCAGCGGCATAACTGAGGAGGGCAGGAGTGCGAACCGCCCCCTGGCAAGCTGAAATTAAAAACCTAGCTCCCACTTAGCTCATATTTCGGTACTTAGCATTATTTTGGTTTTCAGCAGTTTTTTTTGCGCTTTTCGGAGTATTTTCCGGTGATTCAGGGTTTTAGTATAGACATCCACATCCGGATTCGATATAATTTTTCAACTCGTTTCTGAGTGTTGGCCATTGGGCCCCATTCCACGGTTATCCCCCTGGCTCAAACCTCCAGATACGCCTCTGCTTGTCTCGTCCACCCTGAGGATGAGCCAGGAGTTGCCAGGCGCAATCCTTTGTTTGTTTCATTGCGTCCAGGATTTGCCGTGACGAGCCGTGCACGGCACAGTTTACCCGACGCAATAACACAAACAAAGGATTGTGCGCGTAGCAACTCCTGGCTCGTCCTCAGTGTAGATGGCCTTCAGAAAGAAAAGCGGGCATAAGATCTGGACACAATGACTGCCAAAAAATGTGTATCTAATCGTGCTGTGTTAACCTTCGTTAGCGCACCGCGATGATTACTGTGGGCTGAGGCAAGCTACGGTCTGCGCCCCATTGTTTGCAGTTGTTTTCATTTTTGTTTGCACTTGTTTTAAATTAAATCGCATACTGCGAAGAGTTTTTAGCCCTGTTTGCTTCATTCCTTCGAGTCGTTTTCGTTTATTTCCCGCGCGTCTGCAGCGACGCGTGTCACCCCCTCCCCCTTCCACGGCGTCCGGTTGGTTGTGTTCGACCCCTCGTCGAGTACCTTTTTGACCTCAGAGTCGTCGGAATCGTCGTCGAGCGAGTCGTCGACATCCACCGATGAAGACGAGTTGTCCGTCGCCGCGTGTTCGACGCTGACCAGCGTCAGCGCGGTGACGTCAACCGCCGGCCACAACGACAAAAGGAACTTCATCAGCTTCGACGAGACCACGTGAGTTCCTCCTCCTCCTCCACAATAGCGATGACAGAGGCGCGTCTTGTCGCAGAATTGCAAACGGGCCTCATTTTGAAGCCCGGCCCGAGCCCGAGATTTATTTTTGAAGTACGATTTAGACCCAGAGCCAAAGTTATTGAGTGAGTCAAGATATCCGCAACTGCGGGGTAATAGTGGCGTAACAAAATGAATGGTGTCGTGACTAAATGATTCGCAATTAATAAACTTTTATTGAAGATTCAATCAACTCGATTGCAAGTCGTTACGAAAAAATTAATGTGCAAGCCCGAAATCGGCCTGAAACGTTTTGACAATATCAGCCCGAACCCGGCCCGACTTACAACTCTGTCTTGTCGTCAATCGATAAACAGCGGTTTGTTTTTAACCGGAGTCGGAGTAGCAACGAAAGAAATCGATCACGAAAGGATGTTTTTATCCCGCCTGGCAAACAACAACAACAAATCGTTGACCGTCAGCCACATTGTATTTTTCTCCCACATATCCAATGCCTTGTTTCCAGTTTTTCTGCGTTTATATTCGTAGAGTCGCATGCGCAATGTTTGTCGTTTGTCAAGGAAGCATGCAATGTGGCCGTTCTGAAGAAAAGTTATCAGTAATTATCGATTGTACATTGCGTTTTCGGTGGACATTTCAATGACCAGGTGCGGCGGTTGCGTAACTGTGCGTCACAAAGGTCAGCTGTGCGACCTTCGGACGGTTCCCATAGCAACCCATCTGTTGACCTGCGAACTGTTTGTTTTCATACCAGTGACGAATGTAAATGAAATTGAGAAGCCCACTCGACTGTCCAATGAAGTCAACATCCTATGCTGACAAATAGTTCTCGTCCATCTGCTGTCCTGTTGGATAAAATTCGCTTTTATATTTATTTTCGCGCGTAATGATCAGTCTTATTTTGTGTCTGGAAAGCGTCGGCCCTGTGGTAATCCATGTTTACAGTTTCATATATTCTCTTGGAGGTAGAGGGCAGAATCCCAAAGGTTCAGTTTGCCCTTTTCCCAAAGGCGAACTTTTCGTGCACTATCAACTGCGGGTGAACAGTGATTTTTAAACATGCTTCCACTGGTCACCGATCTCCAGTGTCCAACATACGCCTCGGTGGTCGGATTGTTGGTGTCAAGGCAGATGAACAAATAGATTTGCGCTTTGACGTGACGGGGTAAATTTGGATGAGATTGAGGGGTCTGATGAACAGGGACGCCGGCGCAGCGGTGGGGCAAGGGGGATGCAGTAAAAGAGTTATGGGCAATGGAAACATATAAACAACAAAACAAATCGTTACCAATTATGTTTTTGTTTCTGTTCATCAACAATGTTGAACGCAAAAAAATAAGAGAAATTATAGAAAACCATTCTGAATTTTCTTGCTGCCCGAATAGCTGCAATAAATTCATTTCAAGTCGATATTGATAAGCCATGAAATTCCCTATGATACTGTTATGAAAAGGCACCTCCGCTTCCGTTGCCCCCCCCCTTTACAAAGGGCAGGGAGGCAATGTCCCCGTTCTCCGGCGTCCCTGCTGATGAAAGCTACGTGTATATAAGGACGGCTGGTGTTCAGGCCGGCATTTAAGTACCTCTTTCAACAGACAACTCAATTTCCTAAGAAGAACCGACCTTATTAGCTTGGTCGAGGTAGTAATTTAAAGTTAAGCTTGCAGTACGAATGATTAGTATATGCGCAATTCTCTATCATTTACAAGCGCTTCCCCCCGCTACAGGAACACATCCGTGTGGACGTCCGGCTTAGGGACTCCGTCTCAGAACAAATGCACTCCGGCCACCAGCGGCAGCAACACCATCCACAAAAGCAATACGGCGCCCGAGAGCTTGTTCGACGTGTCCGCGTTCCTTGCATCGCCCACTACGCAGCAAAGTGCCAAGGACCTATCGTAAGTGGAGTCTGGGTATGCACGACCTTTTTTGTGCNGTCTTCACCTTCNAAGTCTCGGCTTTTTCCTGTTTGAACTTGGCTTTGCTGACCTACCAGCAGCTGGNACAGATACGCAACGTATGGGCGGAGCTCAGCTGTTGCTGCTTCACGTTGGGTGCGTGGTTGGCATTGTACAGAAATGGCTGTTTCCGCTCTGTTTAAGATGATGTGAAGATGACTGATAAATCCGTGAAGGCGTTGGCTGTTTAGAAAGTACTGGAAATCTTTATATCGTCGTTTTTAGATAGACTGACTTTGGAGATTCGTAGAAAAAAAACGACCGTAAAAAATGTTAACAATGGTCGATTTTTCGATTTTTGACAATCCCTGCCTTTTTAACAATAGATTTTTGTAGATTTTTAAAATGCAGATTTTTCGATTTTTAAAATGCTATTTCTGTCGATCCTTTGAAATTCAGTCATTTTTTAACAATCGTTGCGATTATATTTAACAGTGGAACAGCGCCGCACCCGCTGTAGATGTTAGATGATAGTCACTGGTAACTAGGCAACGACCTGTTGGTGCGCGGTGCGCTTTTTGCCTCATGTACGAGTTGTTTTTTCTTAACGCCAGAAACGGATACACCCTTTCGCCAATCCTGTCTGAGAACAGCGGCCACACTCCCAACAGCAGCGCGAAGACTGCAGCGAACGAAGCGCGTCCACTCAAGGTGCGTGCGCCGGATGTGTTGCGGGGGAGGGGGGGCGCCGCGCGTTTTTGTTCGGGTCTGAACGTTCGTCACGGGAAAATTAAACGCGGAAACTTCGTTTTCGCTGCCGTTGATGTGACACAAGCCGAACTCCGTTTCTGTCTCCCCCCTCCGCCGTGCCGTAAACACCCCCACCGTATCTAAGCAACAAGACGATCGGCC
>JGI24159J19872_10012113_pt1 | contig 11269 bp, 6 predicted proteins | sample Ectturendosymbi4_FD_19872 | JGI IMG/M metagenome (IMG submission 19872) | reverse complement strand
CCAAAAAAATGCCAAAATGCCAAACCAAAATTTTCATGCCAAATGCCTTAAAAAAACGCCAAATTTGAGCAATTTGGCATGAAAAACGCCAATATGGCAACCCTGATGCCATGATCACTCTATTATTGCTTGTTTGCGCCACATATGTGTATGGTGTTGTTCTTCACGCACATCCAGTTCGTGGTCAATCACACAATCAACGCAACACCACCGGAGAGGTTGCAACACCACAATCAAAAAGTTTTAACTTTTAGTCTCATGCAAGGTTCAAATTTCAACAAGTCGACTACGCAGACGTTTGGAGGCTTAGAATTCGTGCAATACTTTATTGCTACAATGCATGCAAGCACTCATTTGCTCATCATCATCATCAGCAAAAGGCACTGTCAGTGACATCATTGTGTCTGAAAACGTGTGCTTCTAACTTTGTGTAAAATCTGCATATCTGCATAACTGGTCTAACGTAAATTTACAATACTTGTTTCCATTTAACTCTCTGTGTCAAGCTTTCCAGCTACGCACTTTGTGTCATAGGATATTTTCAAATGCCTTATCCTAGCAGTTGGTTGGCTTAAAAACCTGAAGTACAAGCTGCTTTGCGAGAAAAACTCTCAACTCTTTCAAGTGCTTGTCAAGTGTTTAACCTTCACTGGTTTACGTGAAACTGAACAGGATTTTTCGCTGTGGGTCTGTTCCTCAGTTACACTTGGATACTACAAATGAATGTGGAAAGTTCCTTTCCTTCTGTAAAGATGCTATCATTGAAAAAATAATTTCAGAGAAACAAACCATGCACTTCCATGGCGTTTTGCCAAGGAACCGTTCATGATCGTCATCATTCACAAAGTGCGCATCGGGAGGGAGTGTTCAACTGTCGGCGTACGTAACTGCAAAATGTGAGTAATGTCAATTTTCAAACCAACGGCACTATAACCGCATCTATGGTGACATGTAAGGAAGACCAGTCCACATTCAAAGCAAGATGTTGGGCAAACCACTGTGGTTACAATGTTCCATGCTGTCTTTGTTCNAGTGCTNCAGTGTAGAGATGTCATTGCATCTTAGAGGCTTGCTTGTAGTTCGAACAAAGCAATTTAACCCACGCAAGCTTGCCTCCACTCATTATTACGTAACAGAGACACTAAGGCTCCTATGCATGGCTTTCCGATCGCAACAAAACGGTGCTGTGACCAGGATGTGGAGGTCGTGCCGAGTTCAGCCTCACACAAAGAACGTGCGATCGATGCGGTTCGTTGTAAGAAGGAGGAGATGTTGTTGCAACCTCTCCGGCGGTGTTGCGTTGATTGAGCAACGAACCACACCGATCGCACGTTCTTTTGTGAAGGCTGCACCTGATGTGTAAGTCGAGGAAATGCGTCAGTGCAATTCAGCGAAATTTCTTAAAAAGCTATTATATTTCAATTTTAGTCGAACCTGACCAAATCAGTATGGTTTACCAATTGCCCATGATTAATCAAACATTGTGTGAGAGTGTAAATGCCGGAGAATTCATGCCATGGCTGACCTTCTCCTGAGCTTTAAGCTCCGAGTGGAAGTTGGTGATAATTAGAGCCACCAATTTTTTTACTTAAAAACTTAAAATTTCGACTTTATAATTAACAAATTTTGACTTTGTTTTGACCTATAAATTTTCAGCGTATGCAACTGCAAAATAATTCAGCCTTAAGTGTTGAGGTTAATCCAGAAGTGTGTTCATGCACGCTGAATTTTGACTTTGACTTTGTTTTGACCTATAAATTAGGTAAAAAAAATTTTATTTTTCGAAATAAAAAAAAATTAGTTGTAAGTACATAAATAACTACAGTAGAGTCAAACCTGANAACACCATAAAGCTGAAATACTATATGCATAATCATGGCTGTAGTCAGGGTCAAATTTTTGCCGAGGCGAATACGTTAATTACGTGCCAGGTTGGGTATGTTCTTAATTGTAGTTTATGGAGACCTAACATTCTGCTCTTATTTAATCTAGGATGGTAGTATCACTGGTCATTGTAACACAGTGTAGCTGCAGTGCCACTTTTTTTAAAACAGCCACACAATATATGATTTGATGTAGCGTTGCAAAAATATTTTTTGGCAGCGTTACAGAAAGTTTACCGAGGCAAGTGCCTCATTTGCTTTAATGTAGCTACGGCCTAGGCAATGGATTGAGTATTTACCAAAACAAGCACCGTAAGACCACATTTCTCGCCTACCATGCCTATTCTACATAATATCCAATCGTCCAGTAGTGGGCAAAACAACATTATTTTGTCAGAAATCTCAATAAACCCACTATTATTACAGAATTGCTACTAAACTTGCAAAAGCATATTAATATTTGTTGTTGTAGTTTCAGTAAAATATCCATATTTAAGAGAAAAAAACTGTGCTGCAAAAAAAATTTGACCTAACGATAAATTTTGACCTAATGATATATTTTGACTTTTTTTTCACCTAATCACTTGGGATTCCCTCATGGTATGAGCGTGAAATTTGGTTTGCGGACGTTTCATGAACTTTAGAAACGGCAGAACAATTTTGACTTTGTTGACTTTTGGTTGCTCTAGTGATAATGAACTAAAAACTTGTATCTAAGCACTTGTAATCATTAAACGAAAGTTTAAACAGAGTACCGCTTTTTGCAGCTGTTTCTGGCCCAACGGTTTGCTGTATCCCACCTAACGGTGATGTAAACTTAACTTCAAGACCATCCTAAAAATTTCTCTCCGATAACTCTGGCAAACTACGAATACTGTATACTTTGCCTTGACTGCAGCATCAGCCGTAGCTATAAATGAGCATCGTAGATTTTTGTTTTTGTACAGTTTTACAATTAAATGCGTGAATGTTGCGGTGATATACATTTTGTATGCTTTCAAGCTCATGCCTTGGCTAAGAAGAAATTCCATTTGTAAAATCGTTTTTCTTACGCAATTAGGTCATAGACCATGAGTCCCAAACACGCCGCCCGCGTGACGCATGTGGCCCGCGAGGACATTTTATGCGGCCAGCGATGCCTCTCGGGAATATTTATATAATCAAGATTTACGCCATTCAGTTTATTCGCCGGTGTTTGAAAGTTCTCGGTCAGCGAGTGAACATGTTCCGTTCGAAAGAACGCAGAGACGGCTTGAAATAGTTTGCCTGTAGCTCACAATGCATTTCACAGGAAATAAGATGCATAAAGTGTTCCTAGTAAAATTCTGATACCGCCATTTTTGCATCAACGTCATAATGCGGCTCTCGGGTTACTTCGTAGGTCCTAATTTGGCCCTCGGAGCAATTTGAGTTTGCGATCCCTGCCATCGACACTGTTTACCAACAATAGCATTTATTCTAGATATTTAGTTGTGATGACATGTAGACCTACTGTGACGGTTCATTTACAAATATGTGGAGCCTTAACGGTTTCATTAATGATCTCCCCTATTACCTTGCCTGCGAGTTACAAAAAACAGTTTTGACAAGTAATCAAAATACGAATGGAAAGTGTTTTAACATTCACGTGATGTTAATTGCCACCCTATATCCTACAGTAAATTTGAAACCAGCATTCAGCTGCAACGCGAAGAGTCAGCAGAAAAATCTAAAGAAAATGTTAGACTAGTGGTTCCTGATGGACTGATGGACTTAGTTCGCCATTCTTTCCTGGGACATTCTGGACACATGGCTGGACTAACATTGCTGGGATCTCTCCATTCGGATAAGTGGCTTGACATCCTGGGCTTTACGGATTTCAGACCTGTCCTCTTTGTCACCAAGTGTCACACCGAGAGCTCTTCGCAAATATCCCATCTCTGCCGCTTGTTCTTTTGACAGCATTTTTTCAGTCGTCACCAAAGATTCATGATCACAGGTGAGGATCGGAACAAAGACCGATTTAAAAACTGAAAGCTTTGCGTTCCTTGAAAACTCCCGTTTCGTCACCATGGAGCAGTAAAGCTCACGCACAACTGCGTTTGCTTTACCAATCCGTGTATCAATGTCTTTGTTCCGACTTTCGTCACTCGTGGATACCACCCCAACGTACTTGCAAGTCTCCACCTGCTACAGTGTATTGCCGCTTACTTGCAGAAAACACTGCCTTGGGCGAGACATAACACCTCAATCTTTTTAGAGCTGACTCTCGTTCCTTCTTGGTCGCACGCAGCAGAAAACCGATAAAATGCGTGCTGAGGACCCTGTTGCCAAACTCCACGCATGCAGTACCAATTCGTCTGCAAAGAGCAAACAGTTCATCCTGCAGTTTCCAACAGTGACACCCTTGTCTACGCGTCTGTGACTGTCTATCAAATTTATATAGACCAGGGCACTTCACGTTTTTTGGGAGAGACCACATAAGCTATTGCACAACAGTTCGATGGCCAGATGTCTTGCGTAATGTGTTTTTTTCGGGATATGCTACATTCTACTAAATCAACACATGTTTCGTAAATGTACTGTATTATTTTTTCATTATTGGCAAAATGCGTTTTGTGACCAGGTGAAATGGTTTCGTAGGTCGGATTGGTCCCGCGGGCCGTAGTGTGGAGAACCTTTATATAGACTATGAAGAGGAGTGGTGACAAAACACACCATTGCCTGAGTCCAGCACTAACGCTGAACGGTTGTGATTTACTCCGTTGACAGAGACACAATCTTCTGAACAAGAATGCGGTGACTTGACGGCCAGCAATAGGCGCCTGTCAACACCGTGCTGCCACAACATCCCTCAAAGCTTTTCAGGGGGAACCGGGCATACACTTTGCCGAAGGCGATGAAGCATGTATATACGTCTTTGCCATGCTCCCAGGATTTCTTGAAAGTTTGCTGGAGAGTAGAAATTTCTTCTGTAGTGCTACGGCCACGAAAAAAACCGCACTGGGTATCATTCAGCTTTGGTTTTCGCGGGATCTCGGCATACGCTTTTCCTGGGGGATTAGTAAAAAGATGCCGCGGTACTTGGTTCATTCACTCCTGTCTCCCTTTTGTGTATGGAGACGATCAATTCGCTAATCGTTCGGCATCCTTCCCCGCTTGACACACACGAGTCAGCCAAATCATCCAGCGTTCCAAGATCCCCTAATTCACTATCAAATTTTTCGCAGTTAACTTCAAGCTCCGATTTAGCAGCTGCATCAGAGAGCTTGTTGATGCACAGTTCTACGGAAGTTTTCACCTGTTCGAAGTCAAAACATCCCGCCTGAAAAACTTTGCTCAGTCCTGTCAGATGAGGTGCCCGTGTTCGTTGACAAAAGGAAAGCACCGTGTTGAAATTTTTTTTTTTTATAAGTCGCAGTAAAACAACGCACATTGCATCATTTTTATTTCCTGACAGCTGCTTCAGGGCGGCCAAAAACCCAAAATCTCCTCCTAGCTCTCACTGTTGTCTCACTCGACAACCACCTTGTTTTGCATGCGCGCTGCAACTGCCGACCTTGTCTTCATTGTAGTCTGATGCATCGCCAGGCAAGCCGATCTCAACGGTGAAACAGTGAAACACTTCCATAATTGCAGTAAAGTGCTTTCGCGGTTTCGTACACCATACTGTACAAATCTGCGGGAGTACAGTAACAAGCCGAGATGACGTGGTGCGCATGACGATGCACAGATACCAAGCTTACAATTTTCGCTTCCAACTTCTGCGCCAGAAAATCGTGTCGGCCTGTAATAATATTGCAGCCGTCTGTTGCAATTGCCACGTGCAGGACAACATCCTTATCTCAAATCGTTTTACTTCAATAGAAAGCAAAACCATATACCTAGGCTTTCAGAATTTAGGGTGTCATTTTTACACCCAAAAACGGCTTTAAGAAACACTGCTTAGACGTCAGGGGAAGTCTCTCTCACATATTTCACAGTTTTCTCTCATTATTTTGGTATTTAGCAAGACCAGGTAATGNGGCTCATAGTAGCAAATAAGTTCCCACCACTGGTTTAGGTGAATAGACCAATTTGTAGCTTTTGACTATCCACATAGTCCATGGTAATACACATGACAAAGATCTGAATGGAGATCGTAGTGGGAAATTTCATGACTCGGCTTCGATACTTGGTTTTCAGTTAACTGAAGCAAGTGTTTGAATATGTTGTGTAACAACTTTGTGCAAAGTAAGTATTGTAAACGCGACACTGCATATGATCCCATCAATGGTTGGATCTGTTTCAGTCAAACCACTCAATGCTACTTTGTGTTGTAGTGCAACTCTGCAATTACAGTAGTTTTTCAGCGTTTAGTCAACAACTGAGTGAAAACAGTTGGACGACTGCAAATGATAGAAGGAAGAACATACCTCTTGACGTGAACAACGTTCAGTTTGAGGTTAATCGCAAATACTGTATTTAGTTAAATTCCATTCATTCTCTGACCCTAAGTATCTTTCTCGTGTGCAGTCATCCTTTCAATTATATTCTTCGACACTGGGTTGTGCATATCTGTAGTTAACCGCCCGGGCTGCTGGAATCACAATGAGGCAGATACAGTATCTTTTCCTGAGTGAATCGGGTCAAACGATTCACTTGGAGTGAAACAATGCACTATTTTGGTGTCTTGTACTGCCACACATGCCACACAACCTTTCCAACTGCACAGCTTTGGGACTGTTGTGGTTTTGGCTTTTCCTGTCGTTGTGCCCGTGACACGACAATTTATCGAACGACAGTTTATCGGAACGACGGTTTATTGAAAGACAGTTTATGAAACCGACAGGTTATAGACTTTGATCAAACCAAGTACGGGAGATTTAATAGAACAATTTTTATATATCGAATGAATTTTACCATCGGAATACGCAAGGCGTTTCGAATGCACATTTCAATCACATTCATTCGGGAACGCAGGGCGAACGCAAGGGATGGGAGCAGTAGTAGAGTTGCGAGCAATGGAAACGTATATAAAAGAAAAATTCGTTACCAATCATACTTGTTTCTGTTTAGCAACAATGTTGACCTTAAACATGACAGAAATTATAGAAAACCCTTCTGATTTTCTGGGTACGCGCGTAGCTGCAATAATTTGTTTCAATTCGGTATTAATGAACCATGGAACTACCTATGACATTGTTATGAAAAGGCATCTCCGTCCCCGTTGCCCGTCTTTTCAAAGGGCAAGGGGCAATGCACCCAGGGTTGCCAGATGGTGCCACATTTGCCAAATATTGCCAAAAATCACTCTTTTCCAAAACATTTGCCAATCTTTTTGGCAATATTTTTTATGCCAAAATTTGCCATTTTTGAAAGACCAATTGTGACTATGAATATTAACAACATTTATCAACTTGATACCAAAACTTTAGAAGGTACAGCTCAGATAATGTCTGAATATGATTTACTGCTTGCGGAATTGCTGTAACTGTTGTAGTGTTTCATTTTATTAACAGCTAATGATAACTGCAATGATATTTTATTTTAAAACTGACCTGCTCACTGCTATCACTGTGTTTCAGGTCTCGCTGTGTTTAGGTTTGTGTGCATTGATTTGAAGTAATGAATCTGTAAATAACGATCAAAACTGAAATATATTCAATTGCTTCCGGTTTTCAGCTAAGCCTGAAATATTACTATAAGTTTTAACTATGAATCCTAAGTAATCATTTTGCACTCAAGAATCAGGTTCTATGATCTAAACCAGTGTTTCTCAAACGTTTTAATTCCAACCCCCCTTTTCATTCCCGACACGTCGTTTTCGCCCCCACGCCTGATAAACCAAACACAAGGCAGTAAATTTAAATTATTTTATTTTAAGACAGAATTAAATAGTTGAACCAAGCCATCAAATAGTTGAACAAAGAAACTGTATTATGACACTAATCTTAACGTTCAGAATTCTTGTGAATATAATCCGCACTGCAGCCGGTGTCAAGCAAAATGTCCGACCTTTTCAAAATTTATTATCTATTATTGCTTGTTTTTGCCTCTCAGAGTAAAGTAATAAGATGTGGCGATACCTTTATTAATGTGTGTTGTGTAAATTAAAACTTTTTAGTTAGGTGTCAGATAAGCTATATAGTATGGGAATAACTGTAACTACTGAAATATTTTGGACTTATTCTTAGACCTCAATTTTTATTTTTTTTCTAACCCAAACCCCAACCTGACAAACTTACCTATACACCAAACCCTAAGCCCTAATCATCAGTTTTCTCAGCATGTTTAATATGTAGAATATTGCTCTGTGCATGCGCACATGGTGTGAAGTCAGAAATGTTGCAAATCAGAAATCGCTTGACACTGGGCACATAGACGATCCGGAGTAAAAATTTAACGGATAAATTTCTTTGGGTTACTGAAGATAACTCAGTGATCGATTAGTGGTTAAGCATTTTTCCCTCTTTGAGTTGTTTCGCCCCCCATTACCCCTTTGAGTTTTTCATCCCTTTGCCCACCAAAATCGCCCCCAATAGGGCGATTGCACCCATTTTGAGAACCACTTATCTAAACTAAACAGAGGATATATTTCACCTATTGAGCACACATTTTGTTTCCAAGAAAACAGACCTTTTCTTTAAAAGTATGGAAAAATATGAATTGCAAAAAACTATGAAATCAATATTGCCAAAAAATTGCCATTTTGTAATGAAAAATCAATATTGCCAAAAAAATTGCCATTTTCGAAATTTTTTTGCCAAAAATTTGCCATAAATCAGACAAACATTTGCCATATTTCTTGTCAAGCATCTAGCAACCCTGAATGCACCCGACATTCTCGCCCCCTCTGGCGTCCCTGCATTCGTTTAATCACACTCTAGGGCAGTGGCTGTCAACCTTTTTTGTTTTGGTACACACTTTTAAATTTGCTCGAAAATCTGTACACCCCTTCCATTCACAACACTGAAATCTAGTGCTGTACATGTGTAAATTTTAAGCGATTTTTACGCTGCAAATGTCGCTTAGCCGATTTCAAATGGCACACTTTGTAAAATGTGAAGTGTGCGCTCATGTCTGCACAGGGGCGGATTCAGCCAATATGGTTAGAGGGACGATTTCAGTAATATTTGGCAGTCTAGTCTCATGACGTGTTCACTACTGTAAGAGAGATGAAGCATACTTCACAATACTGCTCTGACAAAACAACGAACAGAAAATGGCCTCACAGTACATCGAGAATGTTGTTTTTTGAATTGTTCAAAATCATAGTGAAAAACTTTACTTTCATATAGGGTTTAGGCGGGCGCGATGACCGCAATCGTCCCCCCTGGATCCGCCACTATGTCTACAATATCTAAACTGCAATATATAGAAAGTTGATTTTTGTTTATTTACTGATTTGTTAACAGCGGCTTGTTTCATGGCTAATCCTGCAGTGTTTAAGCCGCTGTGCGAAGGCCGATGTCTAGCGAAATTTCTTACTAGCGAAATCGATAGAAATGTGTCTTTCGAACACAAGTAATACATGAGTTGCATTAAATACGTTATTGTACCATACAAAATCAATGTGTTTCATTCATTTTAAAAGAAATATTGTTGCTTTATGCTTGCAGCTGCAGTATGTTGTGTGATTGTTTTGATAGTTTACAATTTGGTTAGCCGTTACTATACACAAATTATGATGACATTATTATTTGAATGTTTATCTATTTTTGTATATTTTTAAGTTTTATTCTACATTATAAATATAAATAAGTACAGGATGATGTTATGGTCCTTATGGATAAGTTATATTTCATTTGCAGAAAAGTTTGAAGCACAAATAAACACATGGCATTTGTTATCTTCATAATTTATCTTTCGTAAAAATTGTGCTGTTATCTATTATTCCACTTATTAAAAAGGACGCACATTTAAACTTTGCCATGAGGCTATTTTGCAAAGATACACCACTGGTACACCGTTACGAAATTATTTTAATGATAAATTGTGTGTAGTTTCTCGAAGGCAGCTGCTTATAAAATGACTTTGTTCAGATGGCGCTCTCATAAGACTGTCTTCCTTGGCTGTGGATACTAAAAAACTTTGACATTTGAGGTGTTCCTCACATTTTCTGCAATATACACCATTTTGGGTTTTGTTACAGACATAAATAAAATCTTTCAAAGTCACTTCCGTTCGTCTTTTCACTTAATATGAATTCCATTTCAAAACTCTGTTACAATCATTCACAATTGCTTGTTTCACTGATGTTCTAATCTCTTGTTTTGATGGTTCTGACTACTGCAAACTACCGGTCGATATTAAAGAATTATATAAACGGACTTTGCACTTGGAAAAAATTAGACAGCGAGTTATGACAGCAGCTGCAAATTCCAGCGTGATGACCACGCCGCAATAATGTCGCACGACAGCTAAATCAGATAAGTGGTTTCGATAAACTGTCGGTTCGATAAACTGTTGTTCGACAAATTGTCATTCGATAAACTGTCGTTCGATCAACTGTCGTTCGATGAACTGTCGTCCGATGAACTGTCGTTCGATGACCTGTCTTTCGATGACCTGTCTTTCGACAAACTGTCGTTCGATAAATTGTCGTTCGATGAACTGTCGTTCGATAAACTGTTGTTCAATAAACTGTTGTTCGATAAGCTGTCATTCATGATACTGTCGTTCGTGATACTGTCGTTCGATGACCTGTCTTTCGACAAACTGTCGTTCGATAAATTGTCATTCAATTCGATGAACTGTCGTTCGATAAACTCTTGTTCGATAAAATGTCGTTCAATGAACTGTAGTTCGATGAACTGTCGTACAATGAACTGTCGTTCAATGAACTGTCGTTCAATAAACTTTCGCTCGATAAACTGTCGTTCGATAAACTGTTGTTCAATATATTGTTGTTCAATGAACTGTTGTTCGATAAACTGTCGTTACATAACCTGTCGTTTGATAAATTGACGTTCGATGAACTGTCGTTCAATGAACTATTGTTCGATAAACTGTCGTTCGATAAATTGTTGTTCGATAAACTGTCGTTCGATGAACTGTCGTTCTATCAACTGTCGTTCGATGAACTCTCGTTCAACAAACTGTCGTTGGATAAACTGTCGTTCGATAAATTGTCGTTCGATACGCTGTCGTTCAAATAAATTGTCATTCCATGAACTGTCGTTCGATGAACTGTTGGTTCGATGAACTGTCGGTTCGACAAACTGTCGTTTGATAAACTGTCGTTCGATGAACCACCGTTCCATAAACTGTCGTTCGATAAACTGTTGTTCGATAAACTGTCGTTCTATAAATTGTCGTTCGATCAACTGTCGTTCGATAAACTGACGTGCGATAAATTGTTGTTCGATAAACTGTCGTTACATAACCTGTCGTTTGATAAATTGACGTTCGATGAACTGTCGTTC
>JGI24159J19872_10012110_pt1 | contig 11272 bp, 7 predicted proteins | sample Ectturendosymbi4_FD_19872 | JGI IMG/M metagenome (IMG submission 19872) | reverse complement strand
TTGTGCAAGCACAGGCAAGCACAAGCAGGCAAAACGCTTGCGTTAAAACCTACGATGAAAGTTACGGTGCTCTGACCTAGGCAGTCCGTTTAAACATATCCGGTGGATGCATTTCTTTCCCTCCAAAAAATCAAAATATCGGTGATATAACTAAAAACAAAGTAAACACCATTTATTACGGACTCATTAGTGCTGTCTAGGGTGAAATGTACAACTTCAAGGATTTTACGGTTGTTTCATTCACAAGTTGAATTAAGAACAAAAGTAAGTTTCACGGTTTTACGAGCGCCAGTAACATCGTTTGTTTGTTCGTTTTGCTCAATTTCCGGTTTCTTTACCGTAATTCTTTACCACAGGCAGACAATCCAACAGTCTAGTCCACATCCGACCAATGAGCGGTCAGGTCTAGTCCGCATCCGACCAATGAGCGGCCAGGTGCAATAATACGTCAACAGCAGGTCCTGGACTTTGTCTTCAATGGCTTTGCGCTGTCGCAGTGGTGGCTTGCCAACAAGGCAGAGCCGGACAATTTTTTTTGTGGTACAAAATGCTACGTCACAGATCAGATCGGCAAAACAACTAGGCCTCCGGAAGTTCTGCCGGGTGGACTGTTGCGTCAGGGCAATCGCAGCGTTTATGACGTCACAAAGCCCGCTGTTTGCCAACTTCGGGTTTGGTTCGCGCGAGCCGGTCCCGCGAACAATGCACGCGAGTTTCAATATCGTCGCCGTTCAAACTGAATCACCGCAATTCCCAGCAGCTGCTGTTCGGGCCAGGAACGCGGAAGCTCCGGGTGGGAGCAAATGGCGGTCGTGCCATGGCGCAACGCCGTGCTGCGATGTTTGCAACAACACTTGTGTTTACTTCGCGTAGCGAGCCAGCGCGCCACGATCCCCGCAATGTGTTGCAAACAGAGATGCCGGTGCTTTCAAAGGCTGGTTTCCGAAAGCGGGCGTTCAAATAACACGCGGCACGACGTTTTTGAAGGTGGTATAAATTTTTTATTTGATGTCGGGAAGCTTTCTTCTTGCAAACGTGCAAGACAGGTATAAACCGGTCGGAACCGCACTGCAATACAGTTTATGCCTATTGGGAAGCGTCCACCCCCCGCCATCAAATATAGAAAGAAATAAACAAGCTTGGTTACTTTTGACGCCGACAGTTTTTCGTCTCGCAACATTTTCAGAAGCTGTATATCCAAAACCTCAACTGGTATATGAGATAAAGCGTAAAACAGGTAAAACGTAAAAACGGATACTGCCAACGTTTCGTTGACGGTGCAAGTCAACTTCATTCGGGCGAAAACCGGAGTGACAAGCCATCTGCTTGTCTGCAGCTGGCGAGTACCATCAAACACATGAACAAATAAACGCATTTGATCACTTCTGACCCCAACAAAGCTACACGAGATGGCAAAAGTGTGTTAAGTCATTTGTAGCGAAGAAGCAACGCACAACTCCAAGACCCACTGTGAGCAATTCCAGCGACTCCTCCTCGTCGAGATATCCATCTCCGTTGATGTCAGCTCCGTCGAACATCTTGCTCAGCCAAGTGTCGCGCGCGTCCGCTCTCAACCTCAGTCCCTCCATGTCTTGGCCGGACATCAGGCATCGGAGACCTGGAGAGAAAAGACGTGGATAACACAAAAGTTAAAATGTACAGAACACAGTTGAAACTGGGGCGGCGATAGTGGTAGAGTGTCCGCCTCTCATTTTCAAGGTTGGGTGTTCGATCCACGGCCAATGAGTGAACTGCCGCATCGCTCCTTGGGTAAGAAAGAGCGTTCACCTCATCCGCCCCGGCAAAGAGCAAATTTCAGGCTTCGGCCTGCCGCCGCCAGTTGCCGTCACCAAGAAATCATATCAAAAAAAATTAGATCAAAAATGGGTTGGGAAACACATGAAAGGTCCGTGCAAAAACCTTACATCACGATTTGCGACCGACAAGACGTTTACTACAGCTGGTCGTCAGGTAGCATCAGTGCAACTACGGGACGCAGTGGGAGTCGAGACAGTTGAAAAGAGAATTTCGACTCTTCTTTGTTAGCAACAGCAACAAAGAAGATAATTATCTACGGTTTAATGTAGAATGAAAAACGTCAATTCCACAGGTACTTTCTGCTTCGCACAATTCCTGCACATTGCTTGGTAAGAATCGCACCTCAAAACCTACATCGCAAAGTACAGACCGAACAATCTTTACAGCAGTTTAGGGAAATACACGTCAGGGTACAGACGAATGTTGCTTGACGGTTCTACAATCATTTCTACGTAGCACAATGGTTTTTAAGTGTGTCTTATTGTGAGCCTACAATGGTTTCAAAGCTCCACAATAGTTTCGAAGCTCTACAATGGTTTCTAAGTGAGTCTTATTAATCTTCATGTGAAGTATTAATGAAACAGTCTGAGATGATCTTTTTGAAAACAGACTCTAAGCCATTGCAGTAAATGCCAGAAATCTGCGCGACTATTTGCGGTTATCTGATGACACGCGTGGAAGTGGCGGCGGCTCAAATTTTCTGAAGAAATTGCTTGCTAGAAGGGAGAATTAGTCGGCAAGAGACCATCACAGATATTTCACATTTTTCACGATTGCCATGCTTTGAACGCGATAACAAATTTTCCCACATTCGGACATTAACACGACGCTTCCAGTTACGCGCCTATCACGTCATAGTCATTCTCTCGCGCGGCCGCAGTTGTCACAGCACTGTTAATCGGTGTCGTGCGCAGTAACAAATTCCAACAGCGGGTCATCCAGGGTCACGATTCAACATTGATTAATGCTCCTTAACCTTGGCATATCCTCTTTGTCGGTTCGAAGGCGTGCACAGAAAGCCTTGCACAGTGGACTTTGATCTTGCAGTAAACAAAACTTAGACTACATTCGTTCCAACGGCAGACTCAGTGAGTTCGACCAAAGACAAAAAGCCAAGTGCTGTTTTACGACTTGACCCTCATTGTTTTCGACGAGGTGTTTGTTAATGTGACTCTCCGTCCGTCCGCACAAAAAAAAGAAGTTGTTAAAAGTGCATAGCACCTTTGGATAGTTTCCAAAAAACCCAATCAGGCGGATCGGTCAGGCGTGACGCAGGGCACGCCTGAGGTATTTGGACAAAGCATGACTGTGGCAAAACAAGTCACGTGCACTTGTTTGACAGCAAATTCCGGGACGCCTCGCTTAGCAAACTAAGCCTGCATCAATAAGCCCTCGGCTAGCTGTGGCTTGCAACGACATGCAATAACCATTACGCCCAACCCAGAGATAACTTCAGGAGCTGACATGAATTTGAGAAGCGTTGACAGGGACACGACGGCCACATGTCATGTTGTGCTTTAACAGACAATAGAACCTGTCCGAACGCAATTTCTTTGCGATAGAGAAGACACAAGTTCTCCATGTGATGCTTTCTGTAACTGCAGTTCAATCGCACAATAAATATCTGAAGTGCTCAATCCCATTAACTTTTCCTAAGTACTTACACGTTTGGGAACAGCCCATTATGTACAGCAGACTGAAGTCGACAATTACACAAAAAGAAGTTTGAACTCTTAACAAATACGTTCATTATGCGACAGCCGGCAATGTTGACTAATGACGAAGTCGTGCAAGGTTGAAAGGGTTCGGACAAAAATCATTTGTTTTGGAGAGCAATTGAATTCATTACGGCCACAGAACAGCAGCAATCCACTGCTATATTGGATCCTTTGCTCTGACCAGAGCACTACAGAACGTAGCTTTCTAGGGACTGTGACCTAGACATGGCTTCACAGCACAACCAAGCTTGTTTCAAACTACAGCATCACGCAACAGTGAACTCCGGTCACAGATTACTACGTGCTGATCACAGTTACCTTTGTTACGTCACAATTCATCCGGAAGCAACTTAATGAGTCGCACTCAAGGGAAGTCTGTTTTAACCGGTCACTCATTAGTCGCGTCGCTAGTCGTGTCTGATGTCTGAACACTCTGAAGTCAGTCGAATACCATCTTTGTTAAAAAAAATTAAGTACCCTTGTCTCGTACAGACCGCACGCATCATATTTCACACATAACGAGGCTTTTTTTCAATTGCAGTGAATGTATTGCTTGTCTAGCGTGAGCCACTTATGAGATGGGTCAGCGTCNTGTTAATACCTTTTGTAAGGCTTGATGGCTAATTTAACTTAAGTTAAACTCGANAAATGTCTAGTCTAGAGATCATCAATTTGAGGTGCAAGAAGACATTGGTCCAGGTAAATTTTATACTTTAAAAAATGAGCATATTTAACACAAGTTTCGACAATCCTAATCAGGAGAACTTAACTTAAAAGCCACACTAAGAAGTTCTAAAGAAAAGTTCATGAAAAATTGTTCAATACCTTGAACGCAACGTAAGTCTCTAAATAAAAACTTGTTTTCATTCATGTTTCACAAAGTGTACATGCCACCTCCTTAATCATTAAATTCTTTAAAGAATTAAGCGGTTTCATGTTCAGCTTCATCATAACATCAATCCTTTCAAGTAAAGCGAGATGTGGCCAAACTGCAGTGTCAATGGTCATCAAAACTGAAACTAGTAGTTCTGCTGCTGACGTTGCTGATTACAGATAAAAGTTACGGAAGACAAGGAAGCACAGTTCTACATCTCACGATGTCTTTACTTACAATTCTCTACTGAGTAACACTTCAGCTTTTTCAGTTCAGGTCCGGTGGAAACCAAGACCCAATGCTACACGAGACCTGGAACTTTTTTGGGTATTACCCAAATTATTGCAAGGAAAATGGAATTATACCACAATCATTCAAGGTAGGTTATATCCGATACGAGTAGCAGGACAAACAGTTTAGAAATAAATTTATTTATAAGAAGCTGGTATTCTTTTGGATGAAATATTAAAGATAATGTCACCTGGTTACTGAGAACTTTCAGAAAGCTTATAACAACATTTCACCCCAAACTTTTTCAATTTTACTTCATTTGGGATACTTTGCTCCAGTTTCCCGACCTCTGCATCGCAGTTCCTACAAAATCAAACGGAATTTCTGCTTTGTGACGCTCATGCCACGTTCGGCGCACCAATCACAGCTTCCAGAAAGATCGACTCTCTTCACCTTATTTTTCAAAATGCATGTCTCTGTGACATCACAACGACCGACACTTGACGCGGTCTCCAAGTGGAAAAAGCATATCGGCAAATTGATGTAGGATTGCTAAAAACTAAGAGAACCGGTCCAGTCACGCAACGCTTTAAGTGGACACGGTCCAAACAAGAAAACGATCAGTCCCACGNTAATCATTCCAAAACATAAACTCATTACGCACTCATGCGCACATCTTCACTCGACAGGGCAGCATCACAACGGTCAGGCGGCTCGAGCCGTGATAACATGAAGCAAGCCCACGTACGAGCACGTTGCCCAACGCGACATATTGCTCTGCTGCTGGAAGCGCTAAGTTTTGTCAACAGCAATGACATAAACACAACAAATTTAAATTAAATCGTGTTTACTACGACACGACGTATTTTTCGATCGGCGTCTTTGCTTTGAGGAAGTGCCACCAGAACGACAGTACAAGTTACGTGTTTACTTTGGATTTAACTTCTCCCTGTTCACAAACATAGTTTCACAAATCTAAAATTCGAGATAAATGAGGCAGGTGGAATTGTTGTGCGTTCCTCTACTTTGCGAATTTAAAGCTGCGCTCCGAAGTCGATTCCCTAAATTCTGGGTCTTCCCTGTAATCTGTTTTTTTTTTCAGCTGCAGACCGAATTTAATTCAGTCATAATATCTGAAAAGGTAGACNAGTGAATACTGTTGTGGCGGGTTTTAATATTATTACAGGTCAAATGACCGAAATGTCTCAGAAATAAAAACAGCTGTACATTTTCTTAAATAGCGAAATCCAGCAGCGACAAATTGGACGTACCCGGTAACTGTGGTTGGCCCCTGCTTTTCTTTCGCTTAGGCATTTCGGTCAATATTTTGCTGAGACAAAAAAAAAATTTCGGTCATTTGTCTCACAGTTGCATTAAAATTCACCGTAACAGTGTTCATTAGCCGATATTTTCGGACATTCTGACCGAAATGACTTGTTTTTTCGGTCATTCCAACAAACGTTCGCTCCATGACCGGAAAACAAATCAGGTCGTCCTGCTCTAATTGTCACCGATGCCCTCTAATTTTGTCTGCGTATACAAATTCAGCTCAACCACGCACATAACGCGCAGCTTCTCTGCAAACCGTCAATGGCCTATTTTTCAACGCATATACAAAAACATACAAAATTTACAAACAATAGCGTTCGGTTTCCTAAAGGTTCGTTCAGTGACCAAAGCTTGCGCGCGGTACTTTTGTCCGAATGCCCACTAGGAAAAGAAAATCTTCAGTGACGACCACAACAAACAGTAACAACCCCCAGTTGATCCGGTCGCATAGTTCAGTGGGGGAGTATTTATTCCCTGTCACGAGGCGCATGATTTTTGATATATCACGAGCGAGTGGCAAAAAAACTGATTTTATCTTGAATTCTAGCGTTATCTTCCAAAGCAGCAGGAAAGACAACTGTGAGGACCGGTAGACAGACTTCAAATGACTTATTGTCTTTACTTATCGTTTGAGTATCTACTTATCTTGGAGCTTCGCTTTGACGCAATGTAATGTTCTAATCCGGATAAGGAAAGTTCTGGCGCAGAACACATTTAATGGTCACGAAACCTGCGGGTTCGTAAACCCTAGGTTAACTTAGCGAATATACTAAAGTTAACGAAACGACTCTCAACAAGGGAGCACACTTGACTGAGAAGACAAAAAACTTGGTTAAGACAGTAAATAAAAAAAGCTTGTGAAACAACAGACAAAATATATGCTGACCAAAAGTCAGCGTAAAGCGTGATTTCCGACTTACGAACTTCTGCAACTAGACACAGTTTATGACGACGTCCCAAGGAGAACATGCGTACAAGAACCTGTGCAGTGAATCATGCAATGCACTATACTATTGATCCGTACACTACAATCATAAACTGCATATATTTTGACCCCCCTCCCGCGGTACTCACCAAACGACTTGGTGTCAGCGAAGTACGTCCAAAGAAAAAAATGCTGGCTGCACAGCCCAATAACCATCGATCAACGTACCAGTGATCCACACGTTGGCGTCGTCAGCCGAGTTCGCGATTAAATCCAGCGTCTTCCCGTCGCCATGGACGATGGAGAAGGAACACTCGTCAGGGAAGTGTAGAGAGATATCGGATGAGAGAAAGAGATCAGTGGTTTTGCCGGGCCTGACTTCCCGGATGCCGGTGATGTCGATACGCGCCTTGCCTGAGTCTTTCTTGGACGGCTCCCAACGCAGGCAGCTGAGGATGAGAGACGCAAACGAGTGTTCAGGAAAACGCAGGTGCACCAACGCAAACAGCAGCTGGGGGGGGGCTCAACAAACGGAAGTGTGCACGGAATTACTTCGATGCGGCGATTTGCACAAGTGTTGCCAGTTTATTTTCATAATCAAGCAATTGGAAGACAAACGGACCTGTCGACTTATGCATCTATTGCTGAGAGAAAGCATATAATTTTGAAAGATGCAACCATTGCGATCTTATTGTAATAATGGAAGTAACAGATGAAGCTGTATGCAATGCCTACCGAAAATAAAATGCGTGAAGTTGAGTAACGAGGAAAACAGTGATCTCCCCTTAATAGCGCTTCATCTTGTAAGATAACACTTCGTGAGGCAGCTAGACCCAGGCAAATGAACGAGCTGTAGGAAACTCGCAAAACCACAAAAGCTGCTGGCAAGCAGTCTGTTTCATTCGTAGTTAAGGCTCTACCACCAACTGCAATACTGTACGCCATCGCTGGGAATACGACCGACACAAGAAAAAATGTGAAGGTAAAATTCAAGTCTCGTGCAAGCGAATCAGATTTCTTTTTTAATTTGGCGACGACCAAGTCACGGTTGGTCGCATGCGCGTGACACGCAAACTTAGCAGTGACAGGCCGAAGGCGTTAAATTTCTTGCCTATGCAGTTGTTGATCCATGACCCCTGGTCTCTACGCTACGACGGTCTCTGTAGTTTCAGCCAGAACAAAACAGACCAATCAGTCAACAACTTTCCATCGCATCGCAGTGCGTGGAAACCAAAGTGATTGTTGGATCACAATGGCGCTTTGCAAAGCGTTTCGCACTGGTCGTATCATTATGACTGGACATTTGCGGAGGATGCTGAGTCGGTCGCTGTCAACCAGTAGCAGTTCAAAAAACGCCTACTGCCAGCAGAGAGAGCATCTTCCTCCATCACCTGCCCACCTATGTTTAGCTAGTGTATGTAGGCTGGGCGATCGCGGCGCGCCAACTTCCGAAAATTAAAGGTTTATTGGCTTCTGGCGCGCGACCGAGTGAGTGAAGGTAGGTAGGTTTACAACCGCCACCGGTTTTAACGAAAGGAAGTTTAAGACAAACGGCCCAGAACAACTCCACAGCGCTGGGAAATAACGAATTACCTCTCCATGCGCAAAGAAGCACACCTGCGCTTTGCAAACCCACCGGTGATTACCGAAAGAAAACAAACATATATCATTGCTTCTCAAGGAAAGCTAAACTTTTTCACCAGGTGTTGGGTATGAAAACAAGCGCCTCTTTCTCAACACTACCCAAACAAGTAGAAAATTACGGAGAAGACAATAGTGGGGTTTAAACTAAACACGGCAGGGAGTACTGCATGGGTTTTGAACCGTAATTTTCACAACGTAAATATTAGTTAATTACAAAGCATTCAATGCAAAACCACGTTTTTTCATTTTGAACCCGCTGTGCAACGAGCACGCATCGTGTTACAGGAACAAAGCACATCCCGATACTATTCTCCCGTAAAGAGCTCAACGCTATGCAAACAAACGGAGAAGCATCCGGCCAATCACAGAGGAATCGTTAAAAAGAAACTTTCCACTTCCACGTCCGGGAAAAGTAAACAAGCTTTGCCAGAAACTAAGCCAAGTGTTTGTTGCTCGGACATGAACTCTGGTCGGAGCTTTCAATGAGGATCAGACTGGCCGCGCATTTAAGCCCGACGCTGTACATGCATTTGACGCCGTGTACGTGATGTCGCAAATGCGGCTCGAATGCGCAAGTACGGTCCGAACTTGCGTGGACCAATCGCATGCACGATCACGAACATGTGTTGACCAATCACATCCATGATCACGAACTTGTGTGGACCAATCACCATGATCACCGCGGTTAATTGATTTAACGTTCCTTAAGTTGGAAACGAAACAAGAAGCGATTCTAGACGGGACTTCGTAGCACAACAATAAATTGTCTTGCAGACTCGACAGTTTGCCTTCAAAGCAGTGGTTTTCAACCTGGGGTCGCGATCCCGTGAACCATTGGAGGGGTCATGAATAGATATTTTGTGTACACAACTGTCTCATATTTGCTTTATTTCAAGTTTTTAGCTTGAGATCGTTGGGTTATAGTGGGTTGCTTTAATGGGTCGCGGTACAAAAAAAGGTTGAAAACCACTGCTTTAAACCGACAGCCAACGCACGCAACTCTTAACACAACCTGGAGGCAATATCAAGGTCCGGACAGCACTCACCTCAGACTTTCGTCGAGCCAGTAGAGCCGGTTGTAGACTCGAGAGTTCGACCGCATCTTCACGAACTGATGTCCGGCCTGCATGAGGGAGATGCAATCGGCGGAATTCTTCACAGCAGCCTCGCTGGGCAATCGACTGAAGGAAACTGTCTTCTTCCTCAAACCTGGCTTCGCGCCGGGGTCCTGTGGGAAACAAGGAGTTCTTTTGTTGCTGCTCTTCGTCGAAGCATAAACGTGTTGAAAAAAATTGAAAGGTAAGGAAAGGCGCCTGGCATCACAAGCTTGGCTGCTCTTGTTTTTTCAAACAAATCAAAGGTTTAACTCAGTGGTTCTCAACCCTTTCGCTGAAGGGAGCCAAATACAGACTTACAATTTTTTTAGAGTAGTTTTAAAAACACTGAAGAAGTTTTAACACAATTCAATTGACACGTTCTGTTTTATTGTATAACGAAGTCTGTTACACAAAATATTAAAGGTTTTATTGAAAGACTGGTGAGAGCCGCACAAAGGGTGTTTGGGAGCGGCATGTTGCTCTTGGAACCGCGGTTGGGAAGCACAGTTTAAAACTGCTTCACCCGCAGTGAACAACTGCGAGGAAAGAGAAGAGCATTTCAGTGACGATCGGAAGACAAAGCGACCTTGCGTTTTATTCCTAAACACAAGCAGCGCTTCCTGTGCAAAGGTTCCAGACTTCAAACGCACCTGGGTTTAAACCCTAAAAGGTTCGTGCCCGCAAAGTAACGGCGACGATTTGTCACAGACCGCAACGTCGGTGTAAACTGTCGAACGCTGTGAGGTGATGCTCATGTGCCGCACGCAGTCACCGCACAGGAAACGCCGCATGGAGAAGAGTTTAAGTGGATGGAGAAGAGTTTAAGTGAATGCCGCAGTTGGGACTTGACTGGATTGCCGAATCCACTTTGCTAGATTATCGAATCCGCTCACCGGATTACCGAAACCACTTACTGGATCATTATCGAATCAGCAACGGAACGTCAATTGCTTAAGCTTTGCATCAACCCAAAAGAATAGCACGTGGCAATCGTAAAAACTACATTTCTTATTGCCTAGTGTGCAAATGCACGACCAGAGACAAAGCACTTCGAAAATTGCGTAGAAAAATCAGTTCGTAAGGTAACTTGGTAGAAACACACTTTGAACAGAGGAAAAGCTTTTCCAAAATACGACTTCAACAAAACTACTTTTGATGAAGCGTTTATTACACGAAGACGCTGGTGTTAAATAAATTTCGATGCAATGGAGCCATCACAAGGGACACACGCGTGGAAGGCGTCACCCTTAACCCGACTTACTACACCGCATATCACCTGCACTGATTCGACGCTGCCATCGCTGTATAAGCGACCCTGGTGCGATCGACGCTTCAATATCGGCGTCACAACTGGGTTAACATCCTCCGGCTCCATTTCGATGCCCCACAGGGCCTCCGTGTCAACCCCCACCCGAGCAAGCGCCCGGACCAGGGCGTCCCAGCCTTGGAGGCTGGAGGTGCTGGTAGAGCGGCTCAGGCTCGATTTAAAGCGCGAGAGCAAACGTTTCTTGCTGCCTTTCGACGACAAGTCAGGTTCGCTTGCCGGGGACACGTTGCCAGCATTGCTTTCGTCGACTGCTTGGCTAAGCTTAGCTGTGTACGGCGACGGGGGCCGCCGTTCGCCGCTTGAGGCGGG
>JGI24159J19872_10012107_pt1 | contig 11272 bp, 10 predicted proteins | sample Ectturendosymbi4_FD_19872 | JGI IMG/M metagenome (IMG submission 19872) | reverse complement strand
GGCTCGGAAGGATGAAAGTACACAGGCTAAGTTTTTCTGTAATCAAGCCCAAAATTACGAGTGTACATGGTAGTTGCCAATATCACACTTAATATATTTCTAAATCGTGGCATGGTAGCTGTTTTGTCTATGTTTTAATTATTATAGAAAGAAGCTATACAAGTTTTAACAAGAAATCCAGAAGCTAGGAGGCCCAGTATCGGTCTTAGTACCCCCAGGTATAATTTTTCTCGAAGGCCCTGCAGTTGAGCATCGTATTTATTCGATTACAAGCCACGGCTTATAAAGATTTTTTATCATTTCATGCGGCTTACAATCAAGGGCGGCTTACATTTTTTTTCTTTACTTTATCGAAAGGTGTAAATGACGCTCAGTCTTTCCTCGGCTACGTTTTGTCGACCAAACTCTACTTTTGCATTCGATTTTCTTCAGCATCACGTGCACGTCCGTCACATGAGGGATTATGATAAACAGAAGGCGGTTATAGTGGTGTAAGCATCATTAATACCGGGGTTGCCAATTAACGGGTAACACGCGAGTACGCGAACGTCGCGAGTACGTCTCAGAGGCGTAGGTAGTTTATGTTCAAGTGCAGTTTACAATCAAGGGCAGCTTACATTAATTTTTAACACCCTTTCGTGCGGCTTACAATCAAAGGCGTCTAACAATCGAGTGAATTTGGCAGGCACATAATCGACTACCGGAAAAAACAAATGAGAACGTTGCGAATCAACGAAAACAAATTTTACAAATGATGCCGTCATGAAATGCGTCATAGGGGCCCTCCAATGAAAATTTTCCCGGGCCCCCCTTCCCTTTAATCCGGCTCTGGTGCTCATGAGCCATTTTTGGAGGGTCGCGAGTAGATATTTCATGTACACAACTGCATTATATTTGATTTATTTGAGTTTGATCTTGGGGTCGGTGGGTTATAACTGGGTTGCTATAATGGGTGGCGGTATAAAAAATGTTGAAAACTGCATGCCACTTTATGCTTGCAGAGCTGGTTTGTCGTAGATTTGTTGTGAAGAGAGTGAAGCAAAAACGCAACTAACGAATGAGTTCATTTACATCATTGGATGCTACGTTGTTGCTTCTTATACGACTATGTACGACTTACAAATTTCGATCTGCAGAGGTGCTCCGTGGGTTTTGTAATTGTTTAGTTTGCCAGCCCTCAACGACATATATCTGCCATGAAATCATTCGTCAACTAAAACCACTACGTTTTGCATCTTATTACGTTAGAATATATTGCAGAAGGCCAAGGCTTAATTAAATCTTGTGGTCCAAAGTGCAGCGGTAAATTTTAACAGTGCAATTTCTCCATCAGCTATATGAGGATGCAGTAAAGCGTGCAGTGGGTTGACCACGCCTCCCTGAAGCTGGTGACTTGCGGTCAAGCACTACGGAAGACTTGGAGAAAAGGCACTTGCGGCCTGTCCGGCCTTGCGTTCTCGGCGTGGATATCTGCGAGGGAATGCTTCGCGTGCAGTTCTGGCAGGGTTGCCAGATGGTGCCAAATTTGGCAAATATTGCCAAAAATCACTGTTTTCCAAAAAATTTGCCAATTTTTTATGGCAATATGTTTTCATGCCAAAAATTTGCCATTTTTGAAAGATCAATTGTGACTGTTAATATTAACAAAATTTGTCAAATTAAATACCAAAACCTTAGAATGTACAACTCAGATAATATGTCTGAATATGATTTACTCCTTGAGGAAATGCGTATGTAATTGTTGTAGTGTTTCATTTTATTGACAATCAATCATCACTGTAATTTTATTTTAAAATTGACCTGCTCACTGCTGTTACTGTATTTCAGGTCTCGCTGTGCTTAGGCTTGTGTGCATTGATTTAAAGTAATGATTCTGTAAACAAAGATAAAAACTGAAATATATTGCTTCTGGTTTTCAACTAGGCCTGAAATATTACCTTAAGTTTTTAACGATGGATCATAAGGAACTGTCTTGGAGCCAAGAATCAGGGTCTATGATCTAAACAAGTTTTTCTCCAACTTTTAAATGCCAATCCCTTTTTCACTGCCGACACGTCGGTTTCTCTCCACAAGCCTGATGAAAGAAACACACGGTAGCAAATTCAAAGAATTTATTTAAAGAAAGTATTAAATAGCTGAACCAAGCCATTAAATAGCTGAACTAAGCAACGGTATCATGACGCTAATATCACATTCAGAATTCTTGTGCATATACTTCACACTGTAGGCGGGCACATAGACGATCCAGAGTAAAAAACGGACAAATTGCTTTAGGCTGCTGAAGATAACTCAATGATCGATTAGTGGTTGAGCATTTTCACCCCTTTGTGTTGTTTCCCCCCCCATTACCCCCTTTAGTTTTTTCGCCCACTTGCCCATCTTGGGGGCGATTCCGCCCACTTTGAGAATAACTGGTCTAAACTAAACAGAGGATATATTTTGTCTACTGAGCACGCATTTTGATTCCCGTAAAATAGACTTTTTCTTAATTGTCAAGCTTAAAAAATTTAAGTGTGGAAAAAATATGAATTGCAAAAACTATGAAATCAACGTTGCCAAAAAGTTGCCATTTTGTAATGAAAAATCAATATTGCCAAAATTTTGCCATTTTCTTAAATTTTTTGCCAAACATTTGCCACAAATTAAACAGACATTTGCCATATTTTCTGTCAAGCATCTGGCAACCCTGAGTTCTGCCGTTGCCTTGATTCACCACCAATGCACCATTTACAGCAGAAGTAGTCGCGTGACCAACACCGCAAAGTGAGCGGAGATAAGGCGCTGCTGGTCACTCATGACACTCCAAATTCCAAAAGGAGTACAAAACGTGGATACCGTAATATACACTTGTTCTTTCAGTTTCTTCAACAACTACATGCGTGTTGTGTACGAAACCAGAAGAAAGGAAGCTCCAAGGGGTTCCAAAACATTTGTTATTTGAGACGTTATGTGCGAAAGTTATGAAATCAGAGAAGCTTGCTTTAGTATTTCATTTTATAAAAATTACTTTTCAAAAACTTATTTGTACAAGACCCCTTTTGTATTGATGTGAATGCCATTTCTACACCCGAGAAAATAAACACATGAAAACTAAACCATTAACTGTTGAGTTTTTTTTACGTATGCTGTTACAATTTGAGATCATTTGAAAAAACACTGGTCAAGCTAATAGATTGCGTAATGATTACATTTTTGAAACGCCATCTATTTCACCTAAGATTCTAAACTCAGTGAACGAAATTTATTCGTAAGATAGATCTTCACTTTTCAACTACAAATTGTATGCAAAGAGTGTTCTTTGCATTCGAACGTTACCATTTATTTCTCAGCTATTCACTAACTAATGTTTTGGGTTGGATGCTGGAAAAATGGATGGTTGTGTGCATTTTCTTTAGCAAGCATAATTATGCATTACCATGAGCTGGTTTTACAATGGTTAAAGTTGAATGAGCAAATATTCACAACAGAATGAAAACAATCTTGGAACCCTGACACTCCATTTTTACGTGCATTTAATAAATGCTCTTCGGTTTGATTTTTTCGTTTTTTTAGACTATGGGGTGCAGATTGACAGTGGTTTTCCACTTCGGTGCGAATTACGGAGAAAACGGGAATAAAGCAGATTGAAAAAGGAAGTGTGAAAAACATTTGACAGTCTCGCATCCATACAAAAATATACTCTACTGCAGGTTTTTTTTCAAGAAAACGTTAGGTACCGGTATGGACCTATAGCGACCCGATTTCTCTGATTCTAGGGACCCTATTTTCTATGTTTCTAGGGACGCAATTTTCAATTCTGGGGACCGAATCGGGTCCCTAAAACACCTTTAAAAATCTGCTCTGCTGATTTGGAGAAGGCCGTTGCATAAGTTAGTTTGGAAATCTGACAAACGCGCCAATTTACTTGATGGTGCACCATGATAATCTGGTCTACCGAAATCCGGTACCGGCTGATTTTCTACGGTCCACCTGCGTGTGTTACGTTTGATTTACAAATGACCTGCTGCTGCAACTGCAACCACTGAAAAGAAGTGGATGACAACTATAGCTTTTAACGCTACCGTTTGAATTGAAATGCGACTTACCTGCAAAGTTTTGTGGAATGTTTAGGTTTGAATGTGGCAGGAATGGGACAGCAAGTACGGTTTTTAATTTCTGCGTTTAACGTGGCTTTTAAAGAATGCAACTTTTAATGTTTAGTTTTGTGAATTGTAGGAGCAGCAAGCAGAACGGTTTTCAGGGTGGTCTGATGAAAGACCGTCAAGCGCCGAGTAGAACAAAAACATCGTGGCAGTCTGTCAACTGAAAACGCACCAGCGTGGAAATCAGATGCGCGAGGGAGTTGTTGATAACTGAACTGACTGAGACGATCAAAATTGGAAATCAACGTGTTTATCGCTCGATTGTCAGCCACACAACGTTGGTTAAAGGCCTGTTGTTTACTAGTAAATGGGCGCTCTAAATGACGGGCAATATTATCCAAATTCGTATTTAAGTGTTACGCCTGAGACATTTGCTGCAAAGAGAAACTTCCGTGAAGGTATTGACTTTTGAGCGAACAAAATCCCATGAACTCATTCCGATAGCACTGCTTTGCTTAAAGTAGTAATGATCTTAGTGCTAGCAGAGTAGTTGCAGTATCGACATAGATTGTATGCTCTGTCTGAGCGCGTGCGTGTGCATTCGTGCTTGCGTAGACACTGCGTTTGTTAGGCTGCAGACCAGTGTGTGTGTGCATTGTGCAATGGAGTTCAGTGCTTGTAGTCAGGTGAAAGTTGATTTTCAAACACTAACTGTAAAATACAAAAATTAAGTCAGTTGCGTGAAGGCTATTGAGATGGGGATCACAGCATATTGTTGACGATGAATCGGTAGGCTACACGAATTGGCTGTTGAAGCGAAACGGCTGTTCTAGACGTTGAAGTGTTGTGGATATGTGAAGTGATGTCAAATTATAAAATGTGAACAATGAATTTCTGGAGGCAAGGTGGCAGAATGGGGTGGCCTAAATCAGTGCTCTTCAACCTTTTTTGTTGTGGTGCACCCTTAAGATGTTTTGACAAACTCATGCACCCCATTTACTAAAACTCATGCACCCTATTTGCTGACACGTCCCACGTGTCCCCCACCTAATTGCGCCAATGTCTGTAAGTACCATGGCCTATTTCAGTAACTCAGCTACACAATTCAATTGATAATGGCTCATTGTCTGTTGCTTAAGAATCACAAACAATCAACTAATTACAACAATTACGTCAATTAGCTTGTCATGGTATGATGCTTACGAACCACACTTTAGATTGTGCAAAGTCTAGGCTAATTCCTGAAAGTCATTGGTTGGTTAATTGTTCATTTTTGATAGCAGGAAGATTTTGTAAAAGGTATCTATTTAGTGTGACAAGTTGGAGATGCGCCCTGGTGAGCCCTTTCGTAGTGCTGCACCCTAGGTGCACCGTGCACACCGGTTGAAGAGCGCTGGCGTAACTGACACAACAGACCATTAGGCAGAAAGGGATAAATGTACTGTAGAAAAAGCAAAACCTATCAAATGAAAAGGCAAACGAGGAAGAAGCAGAACACCTAACAAGAATGAGGCCAAGTGATTTTGTATAAGTTGCACGACATAGATGTTTGTGAAGATATTCGCTCTTGTTTGTGCCAGATAGAAAACAAATGATAAAATTTGCTGGTATTGAAAGAGGCAGGGATTTTGTGTAAGTCTAAAGCGCATTACTTGATTTGTTTCTATGCCTATAGAAGGTGTTAACTACCAGGGTTGCGGAGCCGTAAGGAGTCGGAGGTTTTTGGGTGGAGTTGGAGTCGGATTTCTGACAACACTGGGAGTCGGAGTCGGATTTATTGTCCGACTCCGACTCGTGATGTTCAGTTGGATCATTTTTTACATCACACTCCTAAAATGGGAGTTCCTGTTGAAATGGTACAAATTCTTTTGAAACTTTTGTTGAACCAGAGGTTTCTTGCTGTGCACCATGATTTCCATTGATTTTAACTGCCAATTTCTGAGGAGTTGGAGTCGGAAATTTTGGAAAGGTCAGAGTAGGAAATTTTGGAAAGCCGGAGTCAAGTCGGAAATTTTGGTAAGGTGGGAGTCGGATATTTTACCTCCGACTCCGCAACCCTGTTAACTACTAGTTAACACCTAGTTACGATTAGTTAAACTAGTCGCCGCCAGTGTCAGTTAATCATATCAGATAACAAGACATGATATTTTTAAGCGTGGATTCACTGGCACTGCCAGCAGGTTCCGAACTCAGAGCCGATCGGCCACTTTTTCTTGCTGCTTTCTTGAGCATGAGGCTATGTTTTCGTTTGTGAAATTATATGTAACAAACACATCAGAATGGAACGTGTATGTTTAAAATCTGGCAATTTTTAGTTTCCGTATTAAAATATTCTGTTTTCTTTTGTAACTGAAAGGTTATCTTCAGGAAACTTCAAACAAACAAGCCACAAAACAGTTCCTCTGTTGCGTCTCCCGCTCTAGTATTTCCCGCGATAGATGACGTTTGAGATCTGTTCCCCAATGTTGTTGTTGATGCAGTTCAATCGCGCTGATATCCAAATAAATCGTGCGCAGGGTTGGCAGATGAAAATTTCAAGAAAAAGCCAAGAACAATGCTAAAAAGGCCAGGAAGAAAGGCAAACTTTGTGATACTGCTATTTCTTTGTCACAAAAATATTTAAAGTAACTTTTTGACTCGATGGGTTTGAATTTGTTACGTCACAAAAAGTCAATTGCATTTGAACAAAATATCAAAATGCCTCCTCAGTAGGCGAAATATATACTCGGCACACGTCATACTGCCGTGGAATAGATTCCTTTTGACAGATCCTGTCACAGTGATTTCGAAGAATCCTGTGTCACGTTCGCCACAAAGTCTAGCACAGTGGTTCTCAACGATTTTTTCGTATTCCACCCTTGCAGACCCAAGACGCTTTCATTTCCTCTCCATTATAAAACACGAAAATGATGAGCGCCGAGGTTAATATTACATAAAAACAAAAAAAAGATTTTTTGTGCTCTATTGATGATAAAAAATAGCCTGCTGGATAACGTTTAAAGTAAGACTACTTTTATTCTGCAACAGAGCAAAGTGTCAGCAAAAAGTGAGTCATTCCATTCATTTTCGCAAACGCTTTTCCTCTCAGGAGGGTCGCGGGGCACCAGCCCTATAGGAGGACCCGAAATACCGCGCGGTTTTCAACAACATCTGATAGTTCTACTGGCTTCACACCAAGACGGGACCAAACAAGGTCGGAGATGTAATCACGCCACTTGGGCCTTGGCCGACATCTAGGCCGCTTTCCCGTGGGTTTGGTCAGCAGGACACGTCTCGCCGATCTTTCATGGGACATTCTGGTCACATTGCCGAACCAGAACTCATGAGATCTCTCTATTCGGAGAAGTGGCTCGGCATCCAAGTTTCTACGAATTTCGCAGCTGCCCACTTCGCAAAAATCTAATCTTTCTTGTGACTTCTTTCCAGGCCGTAAGAAAAGATATATGGTCTTTAGCCAGTTTTGTAGTGAAATTACCTGTTCCAAGCGTTTTGCTCATTGTTTTCATGGTTATGCCTGATGCATACGGACTGGGTCTAGCAGGTGTTCAGTGGTCTGCGTTTAATTTTATGACGTCACAGCGCGTACTTCAGCGTCTAAAGGCCCGTTTTAACCATTTTGGCTCTTTGCAAGTGTCAAAGCGTTTGTTACAGTATTATTGCGGCGAATATGACTTCAGATGCGTACCTGGATCCATGGATATGATTATCCATAATGGATCGGCTACAGCGTTTCACGCGCTGTGTGAGCGGTGGAAGCTGTGGCAAGCTTGGCAATGTCCAGCGATAGGCCTAGTCTCAGTCTGTTTATCAATCATCTGATGAAACATACGTTTCGTTTCAAGTATTCGGTTATGGTTGCCCACCACTTCTGCTTTGTATTCTTTCGGTTTAGCTGTAGAGACAGGCTTTGAAACAGTACCAGTTGCCGAATACACTGTGTGAACTCTTGCATTAAATTACCTTTTTTGCCATGACTAATTTTTTCATTGCAAAGTTAATTGCCTAAACTTGAAGTAACTGACCTGCACCTTTGTCGTCACAAGGGCTCATATATCTTGTATGTGGAAGCATAGGTGTTGGAGCTGGTAAATTTTTGGGAGTCCGAAGGATTGTTGCCCGAATTTCCCCGAACTTGCCCGAAAAATTTTTGTGCGAATATTTTCTACCACAAAGATCATAGACCTTTTATGGGATAATCTCCAAAACAATAAAAAGGTCTTCATATGTGATTCGATTCTGCAAACGTTGGGCGCCATTTTTTCAAATCAAACAACGTTGGGCGCCATTTTTGTCCGTATTTTCAGGGAGTTTGCCCAGATTTTCAAGGATGTTGCGAAGATTTTCACAGATTTTGCCCGGATTTTCGACAAATCGAAATTTTTTGGGGTGCGCTTTCACCCCCGCCTCCTACACCACTGTGTGGAAGACGTGTCGCAAGTGTAAATGCCTATATGCTGTCGAAGAATGTACCACACTGCACGCGCTTCAGAAGCATTTCAAATGTAAAAGCATCTCTAACAACGTCTGCTTTTTTGTTTTTGTGCGAGTATGGCGCTTTGTGACCAAGGTTGTGGAGTCGGACTCGCAAGGAGTCGGAGGTTTTTGGCTGGAGTCGGATTCCCAAGATCAGTCGGAGTCGGATTTATTGTCCGACTCCGTCTCAGGAAGTACAATTGAATCATTTTTGCATCACACTCCTAAGTTGGGCATTCCTGTTCAAATGGTACAATTTTGAAACTTTTATTAAAGCAGATAGTTTTTGCTATGTACCACGATTTCCACTGATTGCTAGTCGGTACAAAATTGTTGACAGCTAAACTTCATTCACATTATGTTAATGAGTCGCGAGTTGGAAATTTTGGAAAGGTCGGTGTCGGACATTTTACCTCCCCACTCCGCAACCCTGTTTCTGACAACAGTGGTTTTGTAGCGTCCAGCAGCACTTCCGCACACCGTGCGCCTGGTAAGAAGGCTACAGTACCAATTTACAAGGTCTTGGTTCCAGACCTTCCAGCACCGAAGCGGTCGCACTTACCACCAGGCCGCGGCTGCGTTCGACTGGAAATTGCTTTACTTTCATGAACTGTACGCGGCAGCTGGTTCGCGGTTTCCAATCAATTTCCAGTCGAATCCAGTCCTCGCTCTACGCTGTATGCCTTGTGCAGGGGCGGATTAAGGTTGTATGAGGCCTCTGGCTGAAACTTAGAAAGGGGCATTTTCTAACAACTAGACATTACGCATTTTTACCGAGTTAGGGATTGGGGGCCTTTGACTGTAGCCCAGTCAGCCCCGGATTAATCCGCTACTGGCCTTGTGACATCATAGAATTAACAGGATTCCCACGCCATATTGAAAATATTGAAAAAGTATTGAATTGTGAAATCGGTTTTCAAGACCTTGAAAAAGTATTGAATTCGGTCAAAATGTACATAAGGTATTGAAAAAGTATGGAAACTCCAAATTTAGCCATTTGTTCATTCAAATTTTGTTCTTTACCGCTGATGACAGCAGATGTTTTTTGCATCGTGTTCCATGAATATAATTTGGGAAAAATGAAGATAAGTGATGGTGTTGAAATTTATAATTTAGTATTAAAAAGATATTGAAAAAGTATGGAAAATAGTTTTTGAAAATGTGCGGGAACCCTGGAGTAAATGCAGACCACTGCAAAGTGGAACGCAATAGAGACGCAACCTACGGCAAGTTCTGTTCAACCCCCTGATCCAAATGGATTCCGTGTTTTGCGTGGATACTCGAGGTTTTCACTTTATGGCAATAAGCGATAGCACGAGACATTGGTTAGACCAGGGGTCCCCAACGTGGTGCCCGCGGGCACCAGGTCGCCCCCAAGCAGGCGCGGATTTACCATTAGGCTAAAACGGCTTAAGCCTAGGGCCCCCGATTTCGGGAGGCCCCAAGATTTTGGGAGTAAAGACAATTTCCAGCGTTCTAGTAAAGATTATATTTGTATGTTTGTTTTGGTTCAACGCACGTTTTATTACTATGCTGCTAACAAAAGGTCTCTATAGAAGAATGAGCGCGAAGGATTGAAGTTAACGACGATGAGCATTGTCTTTTTCTGGCGTTGAGAATTGCTTATTGTTACATATAATGTGTGGAACAAAACACCTGAATCCATTTTGCAGATTACACGAGGCCAGTGAGGTACTCAGTAAATAAGTAATAGAACTGTGGTCAGATAACTTCACCACTGCCTTCTTGTTAGTTTCATTGTTTTTGTTCCTGACAGTGCCGTAACAGCCCAACTCTGCCTTCCCCAAAATGCTTACAGGGCCCCTCCATGGTGATTTCTAAAAAAAATATTTCCACATTACTGCACATCACGAGGCCAAAAATGGCCTTCACAAAATCTCCTAATTTTTTGTTTTTTTATTATTTCACTATTTCTTTAGTTCCATTTGCGGACACAACTTCGACAGAACCGTCGCCAGTAAGTCTTCAGTGCCATCTAGAATCTGTTTGGTTAAAAAAGGTGATGCGTCCTACAATCAAAATTTAATTGGTCAAATAGTCTATTAGCGCCAATAATGCTGGCGTTTCGACAGCGTTCCTAACCTAACTACACTGCATGGCCGAACATGATTTAGTGAAGGCTTCAACATGAAGGTACTCTAGTACAGCGGCAGGGCCAGGAAAATTAAGAAATGAAATAACAGAAATGGTAACCTTTAAAATTATTGAAGTGAAGTTGATAAAGTAAGGAGGCATGCCTTGCTGGGTCCTGACAACAGCATGTTATTGATAGACTTGCAAGCACGCTAGGCCAGGGTTGCAATTTAGCGGATATTCCGCTAGATCTAGTGGATTTTAATCCTGTCTATAGCAACTAAATAACTGGTCTGGTGGCCTACATGGTCTAGCGGCCTACACAATTGGTTGGTCTTATTCAAGCGGATCCTTGCGGTTTTTTACGAATTTTCTAGTTTAAAACGTCTTTGTAGACTTGGCAACCCTGCCCTAGGCAAGATCCATTCAGGCGCCCGCCCGTCCTATGCAAAATATCCTTACTCTACGTATATCATCACATTGCACATTGCGGAAATAAGAAGGAAATTTTTGTACATTAGAAAAATTTATTACCTGAATAATATATGAAATTGAAATTAATGACAAAAGTATTAACCCTATGCAGCAAACCTCAAAAACTGCGTGAACATGTGTTCCATTCA
>JGI24159J19872_10012106_pt1 | contig 11273 bp, 6 predicted proteins | sample Ectturendosymbi4_FD_19872 | JGI IMG/M metagenome (IMG submission 19872) | reverse complement strand
TTAATGTGTGTTTGGTTATCGTTTCAAACTAAAGAAGCTCTCTTCGCTGCGTTGAAACTAACATTTTACATAAATTATAAACGACTTCTCCATTTAACGGGGATATTTCGCTTTGTTTCGGATTCAACGAGGGTACTCGCGCTTAGTTAGGTTTGTTAACAGAAGCATTTAGATTATGTGAAACCGTAGCGTAAAAATTTGATGTTATCTGATGTTGAAGAAGGCAACAATCTGATATCAACAAGACTGACCCCAGTGGCAACGTTGATTGATACTAAACAGCAATCAGCAACCACTAGCTTTTAGCACGAAAATAGTAATGTTTTCGTGGCATTTGTGGAATAGGCGTGATGCACGGGTAGAGAGTCATACCCATGCCAAAAGAACGATTATTAGGAAAAAGTCACCAACGAAATCAAATATACTTGCATTCAACAAAACCGAAAATACTTATAGGCCGGGGGTGGGCAATTATTTTTGCTTGGGGTCCACTTTAAAAAGGCCGCGTTTAGCGGAGGGCCGTACCTTTTTATGAGAGTAGAAGCAAATCTCGATTTATAGCCTCAACACTAATATTTACTATGAGAAGTTCGAGGAAATTTCAGATTTGAAAATTTTGTTGAATGCTTCTGCGGGCCACTGAAAACGCTGTGGCGGGCTACATTTGGCCCGCGGGCCGCTATTTGCCCACTGGCTATTCAACAGCGATTACTAAAACTGGCAGACAGTCAAACTTGTAGATAAATCAGTTGCTGTTGGGGACTATTGTCACCTTGATACTTAACGCAACATAGGAATATAATATAGAGTTGTATTCTTGTATCGCTTCTGAATTACGAAATTTTTCAAACGAGTATTTTATTTGAAACAAATAAATTTCATCAATGGGGACCCTCTTGATCCGGCCCTGGGTTCCCGGTATGGACCTGTAGGGGCCCGATTTCTCTGATTACAGGGACCCGATGATAGTTTTCTCTGACCCGAATCGAGTCCCTAAAACACCTTAAAAACCCTGATATTTGGTTTGTTAAAAATTATGTTAGTGTGCATTCTTTAGTATCTGAGAAATCAAACGTGATCTTACCACTAATTATGATAGTGGTAGTAAGATCACGTTTGATTTCTCAGATACAAAAAATGCACATGGCTTATTGTTATTGCTGAAAATGGCCCAAGTCTCATCATCGAAAATGGGCAATCTTCAAACTGTTTGTTTGCAAACATTGTTGACACATACTGATCCTCCTCACTGAATCGCTGTTTGTCACGCTTAGTTCTTTTCTTCGCTGAGTGCAAAAAGTTCTGATATGATCAAGGCAGCGAAAACGCTTTTGCTGAATGGTTTTTGGAAGTTTACTTTGTAAGAAGAAAGCATCTTCACCATATTTTGCCTTCGCGGAATAACCACATCGCTTCGTTTATTTGACTGCTCTAAGTTAATGAACAGAAGTTAGTTAAAAAGAAAAAATTATCAATAGCGGCTGTTCTTCGATTGGCTGCTGCAAATAAGCATTTTCAGACTCAACATCAACATCAGAGCCTTTTCGAGCCTTCATACATCATGTATTCATCCGTGATCTGTCATTTACGATATCAATTGAAATGAAAAAGCAAACGCTCTTCGCTCACCTCTGACACGCAAACGCACAAGCCATTCACGACTTAAACATGCATATTTTTATACAACGACACTGTAACGAAGGATTCGTCGTTGCTGAGAGAAGCAAAGTTTCTTAATCACAAACAATTTTCTCCATAGCGACTGCAAGCGGACACTATTGAGAAAATCCCGTGGAAGAACATGATGCTCTACACCAGTGGTTCTTAACCTTACTCCACCACGCCTCCCTTAAGTACCGTAATTATCCTTTGTTTCAAAAGGCCCCTGAGTTTAAATATGTTGTAAAAGCCAACTTTATTGATGACGTTCTCTGTCATGTCTCCCTTAAGTAATTGTCCTTCGTTTCAAGACCCCCTGTGTTTAAATAAGTTGTAAAAACAAATATTTTTCTTTTAATTTATTGATGACGAATTAATGATATACTTGAGCACGAAAGAGGTCGCGCCCTCTGGAAATTTATTGACGCCTACTGGGGAGGCGTGCCCGCCACCGGTTAAGAACCACTGCTTTACACTTTATCAGAATCGGCTTAAATACTTTATCCACAGAGCAACGAAATACCTCAGAAAACATCAGAAGATTGTTCATCCAATGCTTAGAGGTACGTAAAATATTTTCTTAAAGTAGTTACACGTATCGTCATGTGGCAGGATTTTGAGCATTGCCTGTGTGGAAGAACTACATTTTACACTACCTAAGGAAGAAATGCAGTTGACCGATGTTTTAGACAATTTTGTTAGTTCAATTCTTTACGCTTTTTTATAACTGTAGTGGGCTTGGTCTGAAACAATTTCTCCCATGCTTGAAATTTACACGAAACAGAGCTAAATAATAAAAAGGCAGGAAAGGTCCTTAATTTTTTTGCGTTTCACCAATTATAGTATGGTTCGAAATATTTTCTTATTGTTATTCAAAACTCTAAAATGAAGCTTGCAAACTGATAGTTGATTTGCGCCAAAACATTTTCCTTCAAATACTTCACATATTCTGTACAATTGAATCCATCAATAAGTTTGCTTTCGTTTTTGTCCGCACATATAAATCTTGCGCGGTAAACAAGGCTTATGCCAGTATTCAGTTTGCTGAAATAGGGAAATTCTACGGTATTTTCGCCTTTCAACTTTTTTCCGCGAGGTGACATTATTGATAGAAGTTTATATATGTATATATATATATATAGGGATGTACTCTTTTTCTGACAAAACAGACGACGAAGTTTGACGCAAATGTACCATACTGTTCGTAGCAAGCCTGAGANATAAGAAGGACAATTCCAATTTCAACATATGAATGTTTTTCCATCAGCCTTAGACAANAACATTGTTTCAACCTTGAACCCGTGCGAGAATCCACCGCTGCGTTTATGGTCCTTCGAGATAAACTATCGGGACACAACTCGAAATAATAGGCGAAGAAAAAATACAATGACGGAATGAGATACAATGTTCTCAGCTGGTGGCTTCATGACGTAACGTTGGGATGACTTCACTAAGGCAGAAGCGATGTGGAAGAGTATGTCAATCCTTTTTCTGCAACAAACATAAAAAATTCCAGGTAGAGCAACAACATTACTTCCCAAAAAGTGTGAAGAAAGTGAATTTTTAGATTCATATCGAATGGAGTCAAATGGAGACACGTCTACGATTGCCAAAACTTCGAACTAAAAACGTATTTTAGTGAAATGTGGTTATCTAAACTGCAATATCTACAACGCTGTATATCAGGTAAAGTAAGCCGGTTGTGACTGGCATCTTCGTTGAAAAAATATTAAAATGAAAAAATCTTCCTTGGGCTGGTGCGATGCATCCAATGTAATTTGCTTGGATACTACATAGAAGTGATGCACGCTGTCTCTATTTTCAAATTTTCACAGTGCAATAATAAACGAAGCAGAACTCCAAAAAGTTGGAGCGCAAAAACCCACCGGAAAAAATGTTTTCAACCTCATGTGTTTTGTAGAAGCATCTGAGCAACCTCTAAACATCTCTTGCAAATTACAGTTGAGGACATAACCGCAGGAGCATTGTATTGGTATTTAGTTAGGGGCGCAACAGTCGACAATCAAACTAGGTCGTGCAGACCACTTTATACTACAGTTATTGGAGAAATTGCAAATAATAATCGCCTCCTTCAACATGCTAATGGGCCAAGCCTTATTTGCAGAGCTGAGAGACGGAGAGAGTAGCACAAAGAGTATGCACCGCCCATCACGCAGATAAGAGGAACGGAAGGCGAGGAACATGCGTTGGTGATTCACTTCTGCAATAATTATGAAAATTCAGTGGTCTTGTTTCAGCACGCCCAGCGCGTTTGCTGCTTTGCATATGCAAATTCGCTGCGAAGCCAGAGGGTGAGTTGCAATCTGAGAACAAGAAAATGTGCAAATGAAACTTGCCATTTCATATGTGAAGAACGAACGGCTTCCTTGTGCCTTCGTCGCTCGTGTTTGTCGCCGTTTGTCGCCCCTTCCGCTGCAGGTGATGCACTGTTAGGCTTTTTTATTTTGTTTTCCTTTGCGGGTTACACCCAGAAACTTGCGCTTCAGTGGTGTAGACCAGCAAAATACCAACGAGCAACAAACTCCACCACCCATCACTACAAGGCAGCCCAACTACTGTGCATCAAGCAATCAAGCATTTTATCTACTGCGGTAGTTCGTGCTGGTGATGGTGGAGCGTGTACTGTCGGTAACATGCATTCTGACGGCAACAAGCACCACGTACTTTTTACTTACGTTTCGCATTCAAGGAAGTCACAAATGACCAGAGCTTGAATGGCAAAACTTTGAGAGGGAAGCATTCAAAGAAACCGGAACGTAAAGCAGGCCTGTTCATTTTAAGGTTTACGTTCCACTATCAGGTGATGCATGTACACAATCCATTATGGCATTTGTTGTTTTATTATGATTGTTGTTAGTTGTAACACACATGTTCAGGGTGTTAGTGAACGAAGACTATTTCACTTTCGCAAGCTGCGATATTTGGTACCTGTCCGCAGAGCCTCTGAAAATAATTTTGCCAGGGGCCACGAAGACCGATACCTGGCCCCCTAACTTCTGGGGCCCTCGTCGGAACTTGTATAACCTGCTTGTATAGCACTCAGAATGTAGATAAACAGCTACCATGTTAATATTTAGAAATAGATTAATTGCTATACTGTCAACTGGCTTACACTAGTAAGGGATTGATAACAGAAAAACTCAGCGTGAGGATTTTCATCCTCCCGAGCCACAGTATCTACAGGACCCGGGTACGGTATAACACTTGTACCCCCTTCTCGTAGGCCCTGCCTGCCCGAAAATAAAATTTGCAGCCGAGTCTTCCTACGAAGAAATTATGGGGAAATGGAGGCGGATGTCAGCGTTTTTCGCCCGTTTACCAGTTATGTGTTACCTCCAAATTCATAAATTGTTTTTCGCAATGCATGAATACCACCGGGATGTTGTTTACTTTGATCGAAGGGTTTAACCTTTGGCAATATGTAGTATCTCTGAAAACTTTGCGTAAAAGACTTTTGGTAGACCTTGATTCAATATGAAAAGTTGAGTCTAGCGAGCTATATGAAAAAACATTGTAACTCAGTTTCATACACAAGCTTGTCTCGAATGGTGACTCATTTTTAAAAACAAATTTATTATCGTCGCCCCTTCGCTGTACTTGCTTGTAACAAACGTAATGTGCTGAACAACGGTGGGAAAACACAGTGTTGTGTAAGTTGCAAGTACTTATCGAGTTGGTAACGTTTATAGAGCAGAGAAAATAATACCTAAACTCTGCGCCTTTCATACTCTTCGAAATACCGTTTGATTGATTTTGGTATGCAATTTTTTGAAGCTTAATTTGTTTCTGAGCAGATACTTGTCAAATTCCGATAAAGTGTAAACATTAAAAACTGTTCGATGTGAACATGAATTACAATTAAATCATTGTAATTGATTTATGAAATAATATTGAGACTGAAATTGTTCAAGAGCGCGTCCGCTTGATCAACTATTTACAAGAAAGCTGCGTGTATAGACCCAACTCTTTTGCGTAGATAGAACAAAGCGAAACTTTTAAGGTCCAAACTGTTTTCTGAGAAACTATCTGAGCTGGTAATGCAATATCAGGTTGTACTGACAACATTAATCAATTTTGCTAATGTGTATTTTTTCTTCTAGCAGTTGTCACCAAACTGATTGGTTCTTACTTAAACTGCTGGCATAAACACAATGAATTTGAAAGTATTGTAAGGAAAGGTTTGGCACTAGACTAACACATTTTTTGCAAAACTGTGTTAATTACTAAATTATACGGTACTCATGGTTTGCTATGTCAAGACGGCGACAGTTTCTTACGTACCGAGATGGTAAACTGGGAGCAGTATTCGTAAACCGGGCTCTACAAATTGCTAACCTTAGAAGATTTTGAGAATATCCTGAGAAGATTCAGTCTGCACAAAAGCGAACCTTTAGTGGCTGAATGTTTCCAAAAGGAGTTTAGACTTTTCAAAGTTGATTTCGTGTTTCCCTGCTCATAGAATTACGGCTCAATGTGTTGTGAAAAGATTTGACGTAGAAAAGAAAAGAAAATTGCAGCTGTTTTTTCACCGCACTGCAATTACTACCACTACTGAAAAGTCAAGCGATAAACGCATGCATCGCGAAAAGGAAGTAAATGCTTTCACATGCACGCAGACGAGATGCTGAAAACACTGACGCTTAAATGCATTCAAAANTTTTTCAAACAATCACACTCGTACAAGTGAAAGCAGCGGGAACATCGACAAATCAAAGAAAATGATTAAGTAATCAGGGCAGTGGTTACAAACCTGTTGTGTTTGGGTTGCTGTACAACTTGAGTATTAGGGATGATCTTTATTTGTTTTATTTTCAAAATACAAATTCCGTAATTTCCTGTCGATGACCTCATGTGTTTTTCAAGCATTCAGAGCAAATTCTTACCTTACTTGTATAGGACATTTTACACAAATACAAATGCTTGCATCAAGGAATAAAACAAATGGTAGAACAAGCACATTCCCGTTCCAGGGACGGATTACCATTTAACGGAATGCCTGCTTAGTACTACATGTGCATATAAATTAACATTTTACTCGGATTCTCGTTACCTCTAATGCGTATTTTGCAATGTGTTTCTGGGTAACGTTTTTTTGAGTTTAAACTTTCAACCTAAATACTGTAGTATATAGTCTGGAAAATGTTGCACTTGTTTTGGTGATGAAATAAAAAAGGGCAACGAAATTCGAAAAAAGTTGAACTGTGGAAAAGCAGCAACGTACTGTAGATGGACACTTGATAAGCATCCTGTGAAAACTTGAATGTGATTTTTCCAATCAGCATTCTGCATATATTTATTTCGCAAGGGGAAAAGGCGTTCCTAAAGGGCACCGATGATCTTAACAAGATAATGTCCGCTCCGTTCTTGTTGCCATCGCATTGTATTAATTTAAACTAATGGTTCATCGAAATTCAGTAACTGTGACATGCAAATCGCCGTAATCATCTCTTCGCATTTTCCACTTTACATAGCCTATTTTTTTTTTAAATCTGAAGAATGAGAAGGTTTAGGCAAACTTTCGGCTACGATCAAAGATTTTATTGCTCAACGTACGGGTACTCACAAAAGTAAACTAAATCACTTTATATAGGAAATCAGCAGCAATGCAATTTGTAAATGATTTGATCAGTTCCTGAAAAGAATTATCAGAATCACCATGACTATTGCACGAAACGAAGAAATATTGCTACAGCGCTGAAATGCAGTTTGCAAGTGCAGAAGCCAATTGTTGCTCACACGCAGCACTCTACCGCTTCTAGTGCCAGTATAAGCAGCAATCGATTCGTGCGTCTGCGGAGCGTTACCTTCTTAAGTTCAAACCGATACTGAGGCCTCGGCTCTTCAGGATTCGAAATCGCTACCATCCTTCCTCCTCTCATTGTTATTGAGCCTCTTATCGGGCTAGATCGATCAAGGTCAAAAATTTGCCTTACTTGCTTAACGGAAGGGCGCGCCTGAGCAAACGTCGTCAGGAGGCAATGTTTAAGAAAATTGTCGGTAAGTCGAGAAACGCGGGGTTTTATCGTTTGCAAGGAAGTGCAACTGCATTTAGATCACGCGTAATGAACTTTCAAGCAGAACCTTTGTGGCACAAAGCATATTTTAAAATCCCGAATTCAGTACTTATTCAATAATATCTCGGACCGATACATCGAACGTACCACTAATTGAAAGAGCCATGTGAACACGGTCATGCTCGCCAGCTAATTTTTCTCCGTGAATTGCAGCTTTCATTAGAAACAAAAGAGCCGAACTTGGCTTTGTGCTAAGCTCTTACCTCAGTCTCGAGTTCCCGATTATGACTTTCTTCCGGAATGGATGGATTTTCAACAGTGACAATCTCCTCTGTTACAACCAGTTCTACATCGGGAACACGAGATGAAGTAAATGATGTGCTGTCACCATCTGAGTGTGAAATATTCGATATATGAACTAGGACTGGTTAAAAACATCAGTTATTCTAACAAACGTTTTCGAGCTCTTTCATCAGTTGCTTAAAGTTTGTTTGTACAAGCAATCGCATTGTAGCAAGATTTTCTGACGAATATGTTTTTAGAAGTAGAAATGCAGAGATGCAAGAAAGCAGAAACGAATGAAACTGTGCAATTAGTTGTGGTTTTAAATCTACCAAAATCGCAAAGAATGCAGATAGATTTTAGCTGCCTAAAAGAAAGAGCAGAATAAATTTACTAGACCAGGGGTGGGGATAACGTTTCCTAGCCGAATGTCGCATTTCATCAGTTAGGCCACAAATTCAAAAGCATGCATAAGCAAAATATTAGAAAGCTTGTTTATAGCGTATTAATGCACTGGCGTATCCAAGATTTTTTGTTAGGTAGAGCCAATTTCGCAAAATTTCATGCATTACATTCTCCAAATAATTTTAGTGAAGAGGAACAAAAGCCACTCCTATTGGATGTTCGATAGGGGGACAGTATAGAAAAACGTCAAAATTCAGACTATGTGCAATAACTTTCAGAAATTAAGAGGACCATCCCAGGCACGTCCCCGGCCACGCCGGTGATTTACTGAATACAATAAAATTGTTTATCATGAGCTAAAGATACGATATTTGGATCCAGCAACGTTGATTTTAGGATTAGGTGGTCAAATACATTTGTAAGTGAGCAAATTGTTAGAAGACCGCACAAACTCCTAGAAAAGACCGCACTTTCCCAAGTCTGGACTAGAATCAGTAGTTCACGTGTTAATAATCATGAAAGTGTTCTGGAAAAGTGCTTGTGAAACAAAGAAACAAACTTTACCAGTACCTTAGTCCTACACCTAAATGAAATCTTGCAAATGGGACGACGTGGCTGTCTCACATGATCCTACAGTTTCTTTTGACGAAACATGACTATTTACATGAATGAAATGATATCTGTGTGCCTATGACTTATGCCAATGTTTTTTTCAATCATAGCATACGCAGCCTACTTGCTGATGACGACAAAATAGAACTACCTCCTGAGTCCGCCACATCCGCCTTGGATGGCAACATTGTTTCCTTGATGGTGAACTTTTCCGCGAACGATGGAAGTTGGGGCGAGGTTTCTTCGTTCTTGACTGTCAACTGCTTGAGGGCGGCATCGGCTTCGGAAAAGACACTGCGGCGCTGTGTAAGGGTGAGAAGTGATATCTCGCCCACATCCTCCCGCTGAATCTCGGTGCTGAACGCAAAAGAAACTTGTTGTTTGCTCGGCGAGAAAGTCACGAAAAATTAACAATTGTTTTGCAAAGTTCGCTTAACAATAGTGTAGAAAATCTCAAACAACGGACAGCTACATTTCCAATTATATAAAGTTTTGCCATCGCAAGAAAAATGTTTAGCAAGGAGCAGCATCATTCGATCACTAACTTTAAAGCTGTCTGAGATATAAGAGACACTGAAATAAGACTGTAAACAAGCGTATGCGGCGTTATGCATTCTTCATATTAAAATTGCTTACTGCTATGGGAAAGCTTCCAGCAATTTTGCTCATGACACGTGCTAATGCGACATCGGGTTTGTGATAAAACAACATACGTAGGCCTACAATGGCAATGGTTAGCTTGTATCGCTGTTGTCGGCGCACACAATTCTGCGCGTATGATTGGGATACCGCGTTTTTTAAATTTGTTGTCATGAGTATTGCTTGTTTGCTTTGCCGATGTAATGTAACGAAACTAAAAAAATCCTGAACCCAGTCCCGTCGCCACGGTGGGGCTTTGGTGGGGTTAGCCCCCCAAACAAAACTCTAAACCGCCCAGAATTGAAATATGAAACACTATAAATCAGTGGAGAGTTTGACAAATTTTATAATGTCAAGCCCCCTGTGCAAACGTAAAACCCCTCATTATAAACTTATGGCGACGGTTCTGCCTTGACCAAATCATTCTTTAAGTTCAAACTGTGAGGTAGGCAAGAGCTCGTCATGGACACCTTGCGAAAATTTGTAAAACGTATTTATTTAATATTTAACAAACTGCTATATGATTCACATGGCTACCGATGCGATTGGTGTTAAATTAAATAAGAGCACCTCATGGAATGAGTGAAAAACAGAGCCTCCAACAGTTACAAATATCTTTCACTTTGAGCACAATCAAACAAAGCAAAAACGGTTGTGAATACCCTAGACCTGAAACAGGGTTTGAAGCTCTAAGCTAATAACCTTAGCAAATTATCCAAAAAAGCCCAGATCAGTTCAAACCAGCTATCCCGAAATTTCCATTCTATCCCATTTGACAGTTTAGCTTTAGCACGTAACTGATGACGACGTGGCATTTTTTGACTCTACATGCGCTCAACTTAGGAAGGCAGAATGAAGATCAATAATTACGAAGGATTAGTACAAAGGTTCCTGACAAACATACCTGGGTGAGTCAACTTCAACCGAAGAGTGAGTAGTAAAGGAATCTGATTGACTGGATAACCTGTCTGTAAAACATAGAGGATTGCATTTTGGAACAAGTTTGAGTGCAAATACGAGAGTAGTTTGCGAAAAATTCATTCTCCAGTCATCCGAGCCTGTACACAAATGTGTTCAATCAAAGAAAAACTAGCTGCCAAAGTATGAAATCGCGTTGCAGAAAATTTTTGCAATCGACTTTTTACGGCAACAAGTTTACCTGCTTCCAGCAATTCCATCAGCGACTTACTACGGCGCTCGCTTTGTTCTGGTTTTCTGTAAGTAGCTGCAAAAACATTTTCCATCAACATCCATTGTTTATTCGTTGGCACACCGTAGATTGAGTAAATAACTTAAGGGGCTTTATTCAACCAATGTTTAACAAAGCATACTGGACGTGGTGGTTGCTGCGTACATATGCAAAACGTTCTTTATAACATGTAGTTGAGGCGAACACTGTACAAATAACATGTCTATAATTCGCATTATCAAAAATATTTGGATATTCGGACATCATTACACGCAAAGATGGCTCTCATTCATCACCAAAGACAATTTGATATTGTCCACAATTCAGTCACAATCCTTTGCTCAACAAATAAACTGCTATCTTGTGTATGCTTCGTTTAGGACATAGTAAATTGAACATAGATGGCCGCTACAATCAGATCTGTCAATGTGGTGCTATTAAGACTGAAGTTC
>JGI24159J19872_10012104_pt1 | contig 11273 bp, 6 predicted proteins | sample Ectturendosymbi4_FD_19872 | JGI IMG/M metagenome (IMG submission 19872) | reverse complement strand
GATTAATAGCGCAGTGCCTAAAGTTATATTAATAAAACCATGAGTGAATACAAATCCGTTTGATGTTAAACTGAGCGTAAAGTCGAGCGATACCAGGCGGGTCTAAGTTTCTTAACTGTAAACTTGGGCGTGCCTTGGACATTCCTACTAAATTAACCAGTGCTCGCGTGGAAATGTCAAAAAGACAAATCGGAATGCCACACTACTATGGGTATTTGCTGGAAAATGTTTTAATTAATTTGCACAATCTGCAAATGCTGTTCATGTTGTGAATTAAAAATAAATTTTCAGATTGTCTAGCTCCCCTGCATAAACATGAAGGATCCCAATGCAAGACTTTCTGGCGACGGTTCTGCCCAGGCTCGCAGACACGGGGCGGCATTCGGGGGAAGTTGCCCCCAAATCTTTTATGTGCCCCCCCAAATTTTGCTATGCTCAGAAAAATTTGTTTTAAACATATGATAAAAACAAAATCTTTCCCTCTAAAAATGTATTTCCCCCCCAAACCTTAAAACCTGGCAAGGGCCTGGTTCTGCCAAAATCGTATCTGCAATTAGGATATTTTGTTTTGAAAGCCATTTCGCCTCGAGATGTAGCATAACGGCGAAAACTTTTTTTCATAAATCACCAATAGGGGGGCCCCTGTAAGCATTTTGTGGGGCCAGATTTGGGCTGATACGGCACTGCGCTCATCAGTCTACAAGTGAAACATTTAACACAAGTTTGTGAAGGAGAAAAACAAAGCCAGCTTCTGTCAACTACTTCGCCGTTGTAGTTCTGGCGACGAATAAAACTTGGGGTGCATTTCCATGAAGAGTTTCTGTCTTTTCTGTGTCGTGGAACAACATGGTTTAAAAATAACTTTTCATCACAATGTCAAAGAGAACCTGTGCCATTTTTCAACCAATATTCTGGTATATTAGCTGACTAGAGACCGATATTGTTGCATCCAGTGATAGCGTCAACCATCTCATCTATTGTGCTTTGCGATGATACTTTTTGACGTTCTTCTGCTACTGCACCGCTGGGTTTATTCTCATCGTTATGTAGATCTAAGTCTGTAACAACATGTTCTTCGACTTCTTTCCTCTTACAAGTTCCGCAATAATGTCTCCGCTGAGCTTCACTGCTCCTGTAAAATAGTAACTTGAATATTTCTTGACTTGACTGGAACTTCTTCCTCTCTGATTTTTGCCTCTTTTGCTTTTTACGTTTTTTAGAACCACGTGGATAAACTCTACGCTTGTAAAGGTGACGACCCCTCTTTCTTCTGTCCACGTTTGTTTATTAATGAGCTTATTAGGTCTGCCATATTTTCATCTCAAAACGGGTCAACTATAAAAAATGAAAAAATATTTGTGGCACGATTGCTATACTGTGTAACTGTGTAACAGTTCTGTGTAAATGATATGTAATGAATATTGATAAGGCTCTGCTTGTAATTAACCTGTAAATATATTTTGCAGGTAGACCCTTCTTGTTTGTATATATATTTTTCACTTGACTTTTTGATTCTAAGTTTTTTCATGCAGTTTGTGCAGGTGATGATGCTTACATAATAATAGGCAAAATATATAAAATGTAAGATCTTAGCATCTGATTCTTACCTGGAAAAGTATTCCTTTTGTTGAAAAGTGCAAGCTAAGTCCTCATGATTTTGAAGCGTTTTGATCACTAGTTTAATATTCAGCCTACCATGGTATGTACTGAGATTACCATTATCTTTGCTGAAACTGTTAGATTAGGAACTTTCACTATTCAAGTGTTTCAATTCGTGAAAGGTTATTTGTAAGGGAGTCAAAAGTTTATACATCTGTCAAACATAGGCCCATGGAAAAAGTGGCTTAATTCACTTCAAAATATTTATGGATTAAATATCCATGCACTTTCATCAATCACACAAAACTAGATGCAATTATAAATTTGTTTAGAGGAGCATAGGCTAGGATTGGGATTTTGAAGATTAGCTAGAGTTCTGGGGCCAAGATGGGCTGCCTGCAGTCTGTGATTGCTGTACGACATGCTTATCCATCTTTGTGCAATTATGTCTTTGCGGAGAATAACTTTCAAAAACAACTACCTAGATTTGCAATAAAATTTTGTTGGATTATTTAGCATTGTTGATAGGCATGTTGCATAAAACTTTTTTATTTTGTACTGTCATGTAGCCTAAGGCAAGAGTTCAAGTTTACCAATAGCTTTCAAATGCTAGGAAGTAAGGCAACCTTAGTAAACAATCAAGCAAAGCGTTGTTTCTGATGCAAATAAAATGCCAAGTTGATTGAAAACCACATAAATAATTTTTTGCCCAAATGGCCACATGCAACAACAACATTAAATTATATTCAGGAATTACAATAGTGGATTTTGAAAATGCTTGGTAAAACTAATGGGCATTATTGTAACGACATTTTCGTGTCTATAACAACATTTCGATCGTGTAGGCTTTCTTTCGATAAAACAATTTCAGTGCTCTTTTGTTGTTCAATTACAATTGCTTGTGATATGGCCTGAATCAAAATAACAACGACTTCTAATTTTTACTCTCTCATGAAGAAATAAGTTTCATAATGCACTCGAAATGATATGTTTAAGTGGATCGTCAAAAAATTTTGCTGGTTCATACCCTGATACATCCCCAGAAAATTGTAGCTTGCAGCTTGTGTGTTCCATATTCTAGATTTAAAATTTTTTCTGACAGAACAATCTGTTTTTAACACTTTTGAATGCCACCACTGCTTATACTGTAACTCTAACTCACGGTACATTAACGTAACCTATAATGTGCAACCGCCTAAGTTACACATGAGAAGCAGTGGTTAACAGTTTTTTGACGCATGTACAAAAAGTGAAAACGCACTCTATTGGATTGCACCTTAGTTGCTGAAAATCATGCATTGACTTATTGTGGTAAATCATATAGGCTTCACAACTGATACAATTGTCCAAATAAACCATTTGCTACATCGCACGCCTGTTGTTTGCGTCGAAAGTCACGCAAAGCACATACTACGCTGACTCTACTCATGTACGTGCGCACTGCGTTGGCCTTCACAACAAAGTCCTCATCTGCGGTTCTTTTGCAATTCATCAACTCGTGACGTGGACTGTTGTAAGGCCAATCACAGCTACTAGGCGCGTCGTTTCTAATCATGTATTATCATGGGCGCGATTTGGTGGGGCACATGGGGGACGTGTACCCCTCACTTTTTCAGACGGGGGGGTACATGATATGTCATGTCCCCTCACTTTTTTCTCTTTAGGTTTTGCATTTGGAGAGGTTTCAAAATTGAAAGTGATGTTTGTCACGTTTTGTGTGAAGAGTTTTTCATGTTAGATGGCAGGCCACACGTAGCCAAGTTGATGTTGAAACAGAGTTTGGTGTGGCAGTGATGTAGTCGAGACCGTAACCTTCTACACCGAGACCGACACCTGGTTAAAATTTCGAGACGAGACCGAGACTTCATCAAAAACTCCGACAATTGAAGTTTGAGACCGAGACTCGAGACTTCAAAATTTGTGCGTTTTGCCGAAATTTAAAAAAAATGTCGTCATCACTTCTGACTTGAATTTTTTTCAAACTTCTGGCATTTTTCCGACGTGTTTTGGTTGTTTTTTACCTACAAATACAACAAACAAAAATCTTTGAATTATACAAATTTTTATAAACCATTTCTTTACAGTGTTCAAAGTCTCGAGACCTGAAACCTTCGAGACCGAGACGAGACCTGAAACCTTCGAGACCAAGACCGAGACCGAGACTGGCAAAAATGGGTCTCGAGACCTCATCACTGCGGTGTGATATCACTGATTCCGTAAGTTTATAAATTTTAGCTTCGATAAAATAATTTTTAGCATTTTTCAAGTATGTAGAGACCGTGAAAGATGTTTAACTGCTTCTGTCCGAGATTTTATCCTGCGTGGCATACTGTTAGAAAGTTTTTTTTCTTGTAACAGTGAGAGTATTACAGCTGCACATGTGAGAGATCACAGTACAGCTATGATTTGTTCTGAGCAGAAATGTAACTGGTTTTGCTGTAACGTTGGTTGTCACGTATTCAGAAACAGACAGCGTAATAATTTAATGATTCTAGTGTGTATAATGTTAGAAAGTTAGATTTTCAGGCGAATCTCTGCAAAGCTTTTGCCGCAGACAAAAAGTAGCACTATTATGGAGACTTAGTTTTGGATGGGGAATTTAGCAAAAGACTGTTTTCAACCATTCGTGAACAGGATTTCAATCAAAACGTTGGAGAAGTAGCCTACAGTATATTCCTAGCTGAATCTTGACCTATAGCTCAAAACGTTGGGACTTGACGCGGCAATAAGGATAAAATATACATTTATCCTAACTTCTTGTAATGTCGCGACAATGGTGACCAACAAATCCAAAATATACTTTTTTCTTTGACGCTCATACTTTGTGCTTGTGCTGAATACATTGGTTCGTAAGTCATCTGATTTACTTGAGTTTAACCAAACCCACCATGCAGCAACGTTTTAAGCCAAGTGTGAAACATTTGCTTTACAGATACATCACACCTTAGTTTTGTTGGACATTCGTTTCGTGTTAAAGGGGAAACTTGGTACTTTTTTGCCAATTCACCGTTGTGAATTTTGACTTAATCTCAAATATATTTTCGTGTCGTTATGCAAGTAGAACTCTTAGAATGACTCTTTTGATATGGCGACTCTTTTATGTCTGGCCAGGTTTTTCGAGTCAGGCCGGGCTCGGGCTTAAGTTTGTCTAAATAGTTCGGGCCAATTTCGGGCCTGCATACAAAGCTTTTTTATAACATTCAGAGTAACGACTTTTTTCGTTCGTGACGTAGATTTGCTGTGCTCACTGTGGTGACTTCTGTGAGTGAAGTGATTGTGATTTTTCTTCAGCTTCTGTTTGCAAACACACCTGCGTTCTTTTATTCTCTGCTCGGATTAGTCTCACACTGTTTTTGAGAAGGCGACAGCGGTGAGGAAATTAGCACGGGATGGTGTTGCGTCGAAAAGATCAATCACTCACGCGATTCTTGGCTTGTTTCAAAGAAGCCTACAAGCCGGCTTTTCATATCTATAGAGCTCTTGGAAAGTTTCTTTTATGCCTATAGCGTCATCGTAGTGTACTTTTTTAAGCCAATGTTTTGGTCAAGGTGGCTGCTATTTTCGGTGTGATAAACCGTGTACCTGCAACTACACCTGCACACAACGTTTTTTGTTACTCCGCAGTTGCGCATGTCTTGACTCCCTTGGTAAATTTGGTTTTCGAGCCTAAATCGGGCTTCAAAACTATATGTCGGGCTCGAGCCGGGTTCGGGGTCGGGAGGGGTTCAGGCTTCAAAATGAGTACCTTTTACAACTCTGTGTGGGTATGTAGGCAGGGGCCAACAAGGGGAGATTGAAAGGACACATCCTCCACCCACCAACAGTAAAGATTGAAATCATTTTGTGAAGAAGACTACGGTAATTTTGGGCCAAATGTTTTGTTGCTGGTAAGAGTATATCAATGGAGATTTTGGTAGGAATGGGGCTGTACGCATGATGCCCAGAAGCATTAAAAAGATTTTTTGCTTTTTCAAAAAACGGAAATGTACAAGAAAAATATTTATTGTCTTTGTAACGTAAAGCAACTTGAACAAGATACCAAATCGCGCTGTAACCCACACTTCTTATAACGTGCATGAAAACTGAAGTGTTCTACTGTAAGGGTGATATGCACATGCGACCAATGCGATTCAGCATTTTGTGCACTCCAACTGACATCTCTGATAAATCCTAATGATGTGTTATACTATACTGTTGTGCTTGTTTACATCCAAATACGATATTAATGGAAGCAGGCTGAACTACAGTACCATGTCCAGCAACAAATTTAATATATTAATATGTAAATCATCTGCAAGGACAAAGCAAAGCGTGATAAGTGTTGCTCTCAGAACACCTCTAGAAATAAGATTGGGGATCTCTAGTATATATAAAACATCACTTCTGCATCGACCCGGTGACTATATTGGTTTCACACCAAACTGCCCCCCCCGCATTTTACAAGAAAATTGCGCCCATATGTATTATATGTCATTGCTCAGTCTTAAAAATCTAAAATCATATTCATGAGAGTGCGCAGTGTTACGTAAAAACGATTTCCTATGGTAAAAATTTTGCCGATAGATCCACTTTCTTTGCCACCTTTGTGAAGACTAGTTAGCAGTTACTTTACTAAGCAAGATGGAATGAGCTCGAAACTGATACTTGCAAGTATGGCGTCGGAAGTTTTTTCCAGGGGAGGGGGCCAATAGTGGATTTTACCAGGTGGTTACCAAAAGTATCTTTCCAGGGGGGCCAGCAGCGGTTAAATTTCACGTAATCAACTCAAACTAGCAGAAAAACGTTTTTCTGCTAGAAAATTAACAGAAAATATAAAATTTCAACGGCCGCTGCCCCCTTGTCCGTAGTCTGGCTTCAATAGCTTTTTTGAAAGGCTGGATTCGACTGAAGTAGGCTACACAATACAATGGCTCAGAGGATCATTTTTGAAGCTATTTATGCTGTTTACTTCTGTTTACCTAGAAAGGTTTTCCTTACTATTTTGAAAACCTTTGCAAATCAGATATTTTATACTGACTAACTCAATAAACTACAGTAGGCTACACTCCTACTTTGTTTCAGCCTCTACAATGCTGTTCGCTAAACTAATTTAATGCAATATAGGTTACCGATGTGCATAGTAAGACCTTGATGAGTTGGCACATAAGAATCAAAACAAGCAATTAAAACGGGCCACTAAATTTTCATCCCACTTTGCTGTAATCAACGGGTTAGTGCAAGGGGATGCCACATATTTATTCGTTGTTTAGTTTTGTGACCTCTCACACCAGCTGAATTCAGCAAGAGGGTGTAATTTGTGTTATGTGAGACTAATACTGAAGAGGTAATTGCTGTAATCAACAGATATGTAGTCGAGACCTAAACATCGAAACTGAGACCTGGTTGACGTTGGGTGTGACGGAGTGGTAGTTGCCCAGGTGGCAGTTGTCCGGATACCGTTTGAACATACAAGGTTTTTGGGAGTAAATGCGCTGTATTGAAGAAAGTACTTGCGACATTGTTGGAACTTTTCAGCGCTCCCCTGTGTGCCCCTCTTTGACCCCCTCGTTACGCCCCTGAAGGAACCGTGTGCAGGTAAATAATCCAAGACACTTTTGTTCAATATTTCTGCAGTCCTTCTCATCAACTTTTGGACTTCGGGGTCACGGGTGTGCAGGGGCATACCGAAGTTAGATAGCACCAGGGCAAGAAACAAGTTTGGCGCCTACAATGTTCAAACTTAAGGTCTTTTGGGGTAAATGCATTGTAGAAGCACATTGAGTACATTCATTTACTTATGAAGTAAGTACTTGCGACATTGTTGAGACTTTTCGGCGCCCGGCAGTGAATCGGCGCCCTGGGCATTGTGCCCCCCTATGCCCTACTCGTTATGCACCAGTGTCTGTGTCAATAAAACGTCATGTTGTGGACCCAACAAACAATCAAAATGAAGAACAGAGAGGAAAGCCCTTCGCGCCGTCTTCGTCGCCACCGGCGGACTACAAAAATAGAGTTTCTAATAATTAACGTTGTTTTGTAATAGAGCTCTCGGTTTGCTGTTTAGCTTCCGAGGAATCATGCCGCCATGCTCTGCTTTCATAACACTGCGATGATTCTGACTGCACATATCCACATTACAACAACAAGACATCACAAAGGCGACGCAGCAGAGTCTGCTGGCAAAGTGTTTTACTAGGAAATCAATTTCACGTCAAGTACGAATCCTCAATGTGCAGTCTATATCATCGCGAAGTTATGAAGGCTGACCGTGGCAGGTCTGCTAACGCAGCTTTCAAGAAATCTTTGTAATGCAGCTTTCAAGAAGTGCTGCAAATGTGCTGAAGCAAGGGAAGAATTTTCAAAAACTGGTCGACCATGAGAAATCCTTAAAAGATGAAACAGAGTCCAAGTGCGTTGGCCAGCAGTTTATAACTACTGCGCTGAACAATGCTTGGTGACTCATTCATAGCGGCTGCTCGAAGTCAGCCGCTCTGTAACAGGCAATAGTTGGGTTTTGGTTTTGGTGATAAAAGTTTGTGAATATCATTTATCTACAGACACGCGCTATACACCCATATTGCGTGTGTTTGTAATTGTAATTGTAACTACAATTCGCATACTTTATCTAAGTCTTGCTTCAGTTTTTTTCATGAGTTCTCCCGTAAGCTTTTACTTACAATTTACAGGACAGAAGATGCATAAGTGACGTGAAATAGATTTCTTTGTAAAACACTTTGCAAATAGATTCAGGTGCGTCGCCCGTGTGGGGTCTTGTTGCTGTAACGTTGTTTCGTAGTAACCGTCATTTTGGAGAAAACCGTTTCCAACGATTTCTTCTCCATTTGGTTAAAGTTTGTCATAGTAATCCCTGTATAGGTGTATTCGCTGCTATGTCTATTGTCCGGGAGATATATCTGTGGGGAATGTCGAGGTTGCAGATGTCACAGATCTTGTAGAGAGAGAACTACTTAGTACAGGTGTGGGCAATCAATTTGGCTCGGGGGCTACTTTGAGGAGACCGTGTTTAGTGGAGGGCCACACACTCTAATAGAAAAAGTCTCGGTTCAAGTTGGCATCAGCACTAAGATTTATTGTAATAAGTTGGAGGAAATTTCATATTTTAAGATTTTTCCTGAATGCTTTCGGGGGCCACTGAATACACTGTGGTGGACTACGTGTGGTCCGCGGGCCGCTAATTGCCCAACTCTGACCAGGTACACGCGTCAGACTTGGAAAGTCACATCTGAATCTTTCACAAAAATGCCACAGCCTATAAAATCCGGGTGAGTGGTGACAGTATAGAATTGATTCATAATCTCTCGCTTTTATGTAGACATATCAACCCTTTACACGATCTAATTCTTCATTGAAAATAGTGAAAGAAGTTCTTCTACCGTATTTTTCGGACCATAAGGCACACCGGTATATAGACTAAGACGCACTAGGCTATCAAAAATCGACTGCTAGCTGTTCCTATTTTATGCATAAGGCGCACTGGATTATAAGACACATTAAATGAAGCAAAACTAAGATAAGTCAAACCAGGCCCGTAACCAGGGAGACGCAGGGGGGCGAATCCCCCCTAGAAAATTTTTCGCTCCCCCTGGAAAAATGTGTTGGACGTAGTTTAAAACTACTGGACATAGTTAAAAAGATTTAGGCCCCTCTCAAGAAAACTCTTCGCCCCCCTGGTGTCCCAAGCTGGTTACGGGCCTGAGTCAAACTGCAGTAAACTCTGTCACAATAACTCCAGAATGCCGAAGTCGCCACTGGGAGTTTAATCTATCATTACATACTAGGGAGTTTAAAGCTGTCACACACGCCTAATCCGCTAGACACGAATAGAACAAAATAAAAGTTGTGCGCATGTTTGAATCGGCGTGCGCCAATGAAATCAGGAGCCTCGCGGAGTAATACAATCTGTGGTATGTGCTTGCTACACTGGGAACCATATACGCTGCTTATTGCAATTGTTGCTGGTTTATTACGTAGCACCATGGCCTGTTTTAAAAAAAATCGTAACTAGCAATTAAATAAATAACACCGTTTTCCACATACAATTGGTTATCGATGAGAAAGCAAGACCAGATTCATACATTAGGCGCACCGCATTATACGGCGCACTTTCGTTTCGATTTTTGTGAAAATTAACGGATGTTAAGTGCGCCTTATGGTCCGAAAAACACGGAATCAAAGAGAAATGTGAAAAGAAATTAGTTAATTTGATAAAAAATTTAAACTACAATTGTTGAATTTGGTCTTGAAGTAAGTAACAAATGGTTAGACCAAAAATACAAAAATTAAGCGTTTTCACCCATATGAGAAAGGCTTGTGCTCGGACATTTAGCCTCTTCGGTAGAAGGGGCATGCAGTGCCATATGAGGCTTTTAGGGGCCCTGAGGCACAATCTTCTGAGGGCCCCCATCTTTCCAATATAAACCAATGTCGCATGGTGTCCCCATAATACTCGTGTTCATCACGCGAAATAACACACTCTGCAACATCAAATGAAAAGGGTAGATATGCAATGCGAAAATCAAAACGTTTGTCCTAGCATCACTCAGGAACACGTTCTCAGTTTTTCCCACCATATGTTAGACACTCAAAGACTCAAACTGTAATAGCACTTTGTGTGCTTTTTTGCAAGCAAATTCATGTATCAGCTTGTCAAAGTTTAGTTTCCGTAATAGTTAACTCTCATGCTGCTCTATGCGAGGGGTGGGCAACCTACGGCCCGCGGGCCGGATCCGGCCCGCCAAAGAAAGTCATCCCNCCCGCAGCCCCTTTACCAAATTGTAGTAACTGTATGGCCCGCCTATAATGGTACAGTGTTATATTTTATAAATCTGCCCTCCTTGCAACTTTTTATTTGAATGCTTATGAGGATTTACTTATGAGAAACTGCATGGTAAATGTACTGTATGTTACATTTTAGGCTTTCGCTATGAACTGTGAAAATCAGGAGTTAATCTGATTAAAATTCCATAAATTCCCAAAATTTGACAACAGTAAAGGAACGGAATGTTGGTGGAAAATTAGTACGCTCCCTCATACATTGCAGAGTTTGTTTTTGGCCCGCGACCCGGCAAAGGTTGCCGACCCTTGCTTTATGCCTTCCTCTTTTCCTCTGTGTCGTAAATACGATGCCATACCTTTCTGCTATGATGTTACAAGCGCCTGTAATGTGTTTTTTTCTGTTGCACGCATAATCTGAATATTGCAGGGATGGCCAACTTGTCTTCGACTGGAAACCACTAGAAAATTTCTTGATAACTCGCGATCGACCAGTCGGTAATAAAGGCACAAGTAAAATGCAACGTTTTTCAGAATATCGTAAAATGCAACATTTTTCAGTTTCATGCACTTTCTAAAATATTGATTAAAAAATGTTCTTGTTGGGTATGTTGTCAATTTAATGTAAAATCGGCGATCGACCGGTCGATCGCGATCGACGTGTTGGCCACCCCTGGTGATTGCATTGAACGTTGGGCAACAAGCATAGTGCACAGACAAGCTATAACTGTATTGAATGTCAGCTTTCACATTGGGGGCCCGTTGACTGCAGGCAGGGCCGGATTAAGGGGGGGCAACGGAGGCAATTGCCCCGGGCCCCCGCTGTAAGGGGGCCCCCCGTGATGAAATTTATTTGTTTCAAATAAAGTACTCGTTGGAAAGATTTCGTGATTCAGAAGCGA
>JGI24159J19872_10012098_pt1 | contig 11276 bp, 7 predicted proteins | sample Ectturendosymbi4_FD_19872 | JGI IMG/M metagenome (IMG submission 19872) | reverse complement strand
ATGTGCAAGTTTGAATCATCGCAAAAAGACGAAAGCAGATGGCAGTCGACTGATTCCTCGAAAGCATACAGAAACACTAGTGCTTTTAAGTGTAGTTCAGTGTAGTTTGGATTGGTGTGATGCAATTAACATGAACCAAAAACTTTTAAAAACAGTTCTAAACAACATTAAGCACATAGAGGTTGAAGGTACTGTTGCATTAGTATTCATTATTTGTTTCAATGGAAAGGTGTAACTTGATAATAGGAAAGTGCTACATATTTTAACAGTGTTTTTAATTGTTAAATTTCATATATATAACTATGTATTTGGGTGGCTCCAGGTAATTGTTTAAGACCTGTAAGTTAGAATCTTGATCTGTTTGGACAATCAGAATTTTAAAGAATGGAGAGCCAACATGAAGATGGTGGTAGTAGTAATAAGGTTCACCCCTCACGACCTTACAATGAAGGAATTGATATCTGTAAGTTATGATTGGGGGAAATATGTTCAAAATTTGCTGTTTGTATCGCAATGTGAAACTTTTTATGTCAACTTGTTTACTTGTGTCTTGCCATGAAGCAAACCATTGCTTTTTGACTTGTAAATCTATATGTCATAGGTTCTTATATGAACAAGCTGCTTCACGAACAATGTGAATCATATCGAGCAGCTACAGTGGTGGTGGCTGCGACAAGCAGCAACACATAATTCTGTTTGGTTAAAGCAGGGGTGGGCAAATAGGAGCCAATGGCCTGCCACAGCATGTTTGTTCAGTGGCCCAAAAATCTTCAAATCTAAAATTTCCTTTAACTTATCACAGTAAATGTCAGTGCTGAGGGTAACTTGAATCAAGACTTGCTACTATTTCCAGTAGAAAGTACAGCCCTGTGCTAAATGTGGCCTTCTCAAAGTGGCTCCCAAACAATTAATTTCAATTAACCACCCCTGTGTAAGGAATCACATATTTTCAGCTGCTTTTCTTGGTTTTGCTGCATCATTAGCAACTGCATGGCATTTGCACTATGATGTGAAGAATCAGCAAATTGTGTGTGCAGCAAGTTGTGTGTGCATTTACAGTTGACATTCTAGTTATACTTATCTTTGCCCTTTTAACACCTGGTAAGGCGTATACTATATTTGAATAAGATTTAAGGACTAATAATGCGTAGTGTTACATGAAATAGATTTCCTGTTAAAAATTTGCAGACGGATTCCTTGCTTGTCTCGCGTGTCGAAAGTGGTTACTTTGCTCTTTTGTTAGATTTTCTGAGGTTGTGTTTTCTAACAAATGGATAAGTATGTCTTCGTGAGCCATAAGTTGCATGGAATGGCAAGTGTTATTTAATCCAATTGCAATATAGATTTAGAAACCACAACTTAAGTTTTTGGCATGCTGAAAGCTTCTTATTGCCAGTAACAGTACCTTTAAAAATCTAGCATAACATTTGAGCATTATTGAAAAAGGTATTACCAGTTTGTAGTATGCTAGCATCAGTTTGTTGTGTGCAAGTAAATTAGGCTTTATAGCCTTGGATGGAGTCATTCTAGGAGAAAGAGATGGCATCTTAAGTTATAGTATATTTACCAGGATCACACAAATACAGTACTGTCAAGTTAGCTGATATCACAAAACGACTAGCACGTTTGCAGTTGTGTTAATGTTACCTCATTGTTCAGGTCAGTTTGTTGCAAGCTGAACAATACATATATATATATATGTAAAGCTTTTTCATCAGGGATTGACAATGACAACACTTGCTTTTTTGTGGTATGTTGTCTTTTTTCAGCTAATTTACATTACACGTGCATGCTCACTTTCAGTGCTGTGATTTTGGATTGCATAATTACCTAATTTCTACCTTTCAAAAATATTTTCAAATTATTTTGAAACCTAGGTGAAAAAAGTCGTTTTTGAAAGCATCCATGACTTCAAGTACAAAGCATTATTTTATGTGGTTATGAGGTCACCTCATTAAACAGCTAACTTCTTAAAAAGCCAGAAGTTCATTTTCCTCAAACTTGTTTTGATAAGTTGGAATATCACCAAGTCTTTAATTCATGTATTTTGATTCCTTACACTGACACACATTAGTGCAAAAAAATTAAAGTGAGACAACAGCTAACACAAATTATTGACTTGTGACCATGCCCAAAGTTCTGGTCAATTCATGGTTCAACTACCCAGGCAGTGCTTGGATAGACTTTGATTATTGGTAGTGATCACTCCAAAGATGCATTCCTAACCAATGATGCAAATAGCTTCATCCAATCTCTGCAAGATCTAAGAATCGTGCAAATTTATTATCATGGTTGCGTTGTAGTTTATCCAACAACACAACAATGTCAGTGCTTTTGTCCAATTTTTAACTGTGTGAAGCTTAATCTAAACAAAGTTTTTAGGTGGATAAATGAATTCAGACTTATTTATGCACTGGCCAGTTTGCTTATGTTACTTTTATGATAAGTAACTTTCTGTGTACAGCTGTTAACATCTTGCTTCAGTAAATGGAAAAAAATTTAGTTAGATGATGGTAACATAAAATTCAGTTGGAGATAGACAAAATATTGCTTGTTGTGTTTCTTTTGCTTCAAAATGCCATGCCTGGCTGGCTTGTTGACAAGTAATTATAAATTTTATCGCAAGGAAATTTTCTACTTTGATGTCAATCAAATGTAGCATTATCCATCAGTTAAAGTGGAGATTTTTCATTTTTTAAAACATGAAGTTCATTAGTATGTTTTACTTATCAGCCACCTTGATATTTATGCTCTGGTTCTTGGCCTGGCAAGGCTCAGCCATTATGTTATCTTGTTGTGGTTGTGCGAAGTCTTTGGCAAAAACATAGATGTACTGTGTATTATGATTAATCTGTTTGGTTTCAGCGGGGGAAGACACAGATTATGGAGTCTGTGGCACGATATTGCTCGCTACGTCTGTTGTCTTGACGATTTTGCTATTCCCATTAACCATCTGGTTTGTTATTAAGGTGTGTTGTACTTTTGTTACGATATGTTGGTTTGTTTTTTGTATTGTTAATTGTGTGGTGTTATTGCTTTCTTCAAACGTCTTTATCCTTATATGAGATTCTCTTGTCACAGTAGTTTTTCAGTTGGATCTGTAGTGTTTTTTTATGATCCTGTGTGATTATACAACAGCAAGTCCTTCAGTTGCTTTGTAGGTGCAGTGACCTAATGACAGCTGCAGCCGTCACTTCCTGTCCGTGTAATCTTACCGCATGTTCTGTGACCGGGACGCTAAATACTCGTATATTGAACTGAAGTACATTAAACAAAACTGTTGCACCTTTTGTTTGCTAATAGTGTGACAAAATTTTAACTGAAAACTCTTTCAACGTCACCCAACTGTCTGTCAACCGGTTCTCTGTGATTTAGCTACGGCGAGGTTTTGATAAGATTTCCAATTACTTCGTGTAACCTGAACTATGCATCCATGAAATGCTTAACGAACACGCCGATTTTAAATTTTATTGAGTCCAAGTCGGCCCAGGCTTGTAACATTTGAACAGAGCTTCATCCTGCGCAGCCAAGTGACTGTCGCCGTTTGCTTTTAGGTGGTGCAAGAATACGAGCGAGCTGTTATTTTCCGTCTCGGCAGACTGTCCAAAGGTGGAGCGAAGGGACCAGGTAAAGTCCCAGTTGCGTTTGTTGCGACAATGCAAATGAATTTGTCAGGCTTGGCACAGTGAAAAAAGTTTGTCTGTAAATGGGTTTTCATCACAAATATGTGTCTTCTGTTCATGTCCCATCCGCTCGAAATTCGTAGATCACGTTTGCTGGCGCTCGTCTTCGGCCCATTGGCGTCGGAAGGGGGGGCCTTAGCCCTCCTCTGGATTTTGAAAATTTCAGCAAAAAAGGTTGCTTTAATTTCGAGGGGTAGAAAACAAATTTCACCACTTTTGGCCCCCTCCCCTGGAAAAATTTTGGAAAAATCCCATATTGTCCCCCCCTGGAAAAAATCCTTCTGACGCCCATGCGTCGGCCTCTTTCATTCCGTTAAGCTCAATTTGCTAGAATGTCAGCAGCAGTTCGTACTTGCTTGCAAAAAGCGGATCCATCAGATTTTCAAATATTCCTTCTGCAGGCATCTTCTTCGTCATCCCGTGCACCGACGAATACCGTAAAGTGGATCTCAGAACTGTGTCGTTCGACGTGCCTCCGCAAGAAGTATGTGCTGTCCGCTCGGCACGAGCTCCGCGCACGATTTGTCCTTATTTTTTTGCAGTAGTGCCTGTTTTCGGTTCTGCTGAAGGTTATCTAGAAACCAACGAGGAAAATGCTTTTATTTATTTATTTTTGAGACATGCAGCGAAAAAGGTGTTAAGTCATAAGATGCGTGGTAAACATTTGAATCTTGAAGTCAAAGTTATTTTTTGATGTAGTATCATTTTTTCTCAGCTTTTGGAGTGTAATCAGATAAAAGCGACGTGATTTGCTACATTACGTCATCCTAGAGCGACAGAAACAGACGCGCCCGAAACGAAAGGCGATCGCCCTTTGAACTTAGAACATTGAGTCTTGTTAGGCATGTTTGTGTGGAGCGCATCCCATTATTAGATAATTTGCTTGCCGTTCCATTCCTTTCTAACCCTTGCAGAGCCGAAGGATGGTGCGATGCTTTGTTCCCGTATAAAGTTACCCTCCTACGCACTCCCGAGAAATTTGTGTCCGGGTTTCTTTGCGTGCAAACGTGTTGCAGCAGTCTGTTTGTGGCCCCACTGGCCGGGCGCATGTTGTGTTGGCCAACTGTCGTGTCCGCACGACCGAAACGTTTTATATTCGTCTGCATCGTTTTACTTCAAGATCCTGACCAAGGACAGCGTGACCATATCCGTCGACGCCGTGGTCTACTACCGGGTCCAGGACGCCACCATGAGCATTGCCAACGTCGAGAACGCGGACGGCGCGACTCGGCTGCTGGCCCAGACCACCCTCAGGAACATGCTGGGCACCAAGAGCTTGTCAGAGGTTCTCACTGATCGCGAACACATCAGCAGCGGGATGCAGGTTGGTGGATCCGTTGTTGCGATTATTAAACACGTGTATCCGTTGTTGAGATGATGAAACACATGGATCCGTTGATGAGACAAACATAAGGATCCGTTGTTGAGATGATTAAACTGCGCTTGGTTAAGTTGCAATTCCTACTATCACAGCCAATTGTGATAGAAGAAACTATAACTGTGATGATTTCGCTCCCCTCCCCTTTTATTACGTAGTTTCGTTTTTTGCATAGTCTTTAGTGATGGGTTCGTGCTTCATTTTGGTTAAAACAGCTGCAGCAACAGCAAGAAGATCATCGACCCACTTGCGCCGTCACCAAGTCACAGTTTTTCCTTCAACTACCGTATTTCGATCACAAGTTTCTTCTGGAACGTTACGAACATTTTTCGTAACAGTTTCATTTACCCCCCACGAGCGAAACAGACTCGCTTGCTTCGCTTTGTGCGTGAAGTTGTTTCTAAATACTTTTGTCCCACACCAACGGTCGGGTTGCATTTAAAACTTTTTGAAAAAAAGTTGCATTATTCAAGAAGCACTAGTGGAAAATGCAGAATTTCCGTGCAAGCCACCTTTTCCCGCAGTCAAGTTTTGATTCGACCGAATCACGCGTTACTGCGGAAACGGCTAACGTTCGTACACTCGAAGCCGAAGCCAAAACCGCTCGCGGAAGCCGACAATTTCTTGGCCTCGCCGCTTCGAACTGGACGATCAGTTGTGTTTATTCGATGCTCAGCGTTTTGCTTGATGTAAACACAAAGCGGCGTTCCACTCCTGCGCGACTGACTGATCCACTGTACATTAGTATTTCACCAGATCACTACCACTGAGACGTAGAATCCGCGGCGGCACAGCCGTAGCTCGCGGATTAACAAAGCGGCGGCCCTGAGCGACAGGCAGTCCGCGGTTAGTACCTATCTTTCCCTAATGACGTAGTGTCATATTCCAAGCCCAGCGACCCAGCGGCACACCTTGCCCTCATGTCACTCGCGCGCGCCATTGTGCTCCGTTGCGTGCAATTGTTCGCGGGGAAGGAAACAGTTACGTTGCCAATGACGACTCATGTGTCAGGCGCTCGGTTTTCGTTCTTTCGTCCCGACGGTCGTTTGTCTAGTCGCTCGTTCATCACGCGCCGCGCGATTGTTCGCCTGTCGTTGGCGATTTCTAAGACACGCTTTCAAAAATCCAGCTGTTTGAATTTGCCTTTGTTCGCGTTAAAGTCTATTATTATCCAAGCAAGGTGGATTCGACTCTGATTCTTGCTGATCTTCGATCTGTTCCTGGCTGTCGCAACTGAACTTTCATATTTGTTGCTTACACGACAAAAGCGCACGCCTCCCACCATCAAATCGCGTTCATTTGCTGTGGCGTGCACGCCGGAAGTGTCACGCGTACGCCTCGCCATGTTCTTGGAAATCCAATCGGTCCGCGTCAAAGCCATTTTGGTCGATGCCTAAAAAACGCACAGCAGTTCCGAGCGGCTCGAGATCCACGCGGAATCCGTGCAGCGTACATAATTAGTTGTCGGGTTGCAGAGGCCTGTTGCTGCTCAGGAGGCAGCGCAGGTGTAGCAGTGCTTCCGCGTGAATTATTGATGAGCCAGGGACGCGGTTGTGAGCGTCCTTCGACGTCACGCTTGCCAGGGTCTTCTGCATTTGTTAAGCTGCGAACAAAGACGCAGAGTTCTCGTCAAGAATGTTCAAAAACCACGCCAAGAATGCCGCGTCTGCACGCTAATAATTCAGTGGCGCCAGCTCAGAGCAAAGTGATGGTTGCGTGGCTTCTGATTCGTAACAATTGGTGGATGCTGGTTTTCAAGGCGCAGTTGAGCAGCAAATGGCTCAAACTCCTCGAGTGCGCATCTGTCGTTCGATTTGTTGAAAATGTGGATGATTTGAACTAAATTCTAGTCAATAATACGCGTGCATTTTACAACCCACGCCTGCAGCTTTCGCTTGCACTTGCCCAGTGCATACTCAAATCAAAATTTCCTTCGTTGGTTCTGGCGGCGTCTGCTTCACCGTTTCGTAACAGCGCTTAACTTGTGTTTTACTGCGGCAAATCTGCAATGGTGTGTTGCCGCGTTGTCTTAAGTCTGCGGCAGCAATTTGTTTTCTTTTGAAAGCGACCAATCAGCGGCTGCCGTTGCGACGGGTTTCTGGCGACATTCCACAGACGACCAGCTACGGGGTTTTCTGGGCTTCGCGTGCACTGGTTTTACGACAGGTTGCTCTTCTGCATTCTTGCTTCTTTTGCTTGAAAACGAAATGGTGCGTGTAAAAGATAGCCGCCCGTTGCCATAGTAACTGGAACTGGATGCCTCTACGTACAGATACTGTGATGATGCTGATTGTAATTCTGCGAAATAGCCTTGCGTGATACACGCCATGCCAATACGCCAGCTCATTTGAAATCCTAGGACCGTGTTGCAAAGTTAATTCGTCGATGGTTTTGAACATCGCTGTTGATAACATAATAGTTGCTTTGATTTTTTAAAGCATAAAGCGTTTGCTCCAAGTAATGCCTGCTGCCAACAGATGCCATGCTTTATTAAGCTGTTCATTGTCAGTCATCGAGAGATATTGCCCTTAACTTCAGTTGCATGACTTCACGTGTAACTATCGTTTCAAATACGAACTGGCTGCGTGTGCATCCAAGACCTAATGAAGGAGGTGCCTCGTGTCTCATCTCGTCGCTCCCGCGGGGAACGTCCGTCCGTGCGTGATGTTATCGCTTTTGTCAAGACAACCAGTGCTGCAAGAACACCTGTGACAGCTTGGAGCACTTAGACATGCGACGCCAGCACTTGCAATACGCCGTGCATCAATTTAATTTCGGCTGAGATTTTTGGGATTTTTTCTCCTTTCTGAAAGCCACCCAAGGTTTCGCTTGAAATACAAACGGCGCGTGCACCACTAACGCCGTGCTGTTGATGTCCTGTACTTTCAGTTGCTGCGCATTCCAACCCTTGCGCGAATAGCGCTGAGGAAAGCTAACGCTTTTCGAACATTTCGTGTAGGATTGAGATTGATTTGTTGTTTTGAAATAAACTGCAAGCCTTCGAATTTGACACATTTGCTAAAAGACGTTGTTGCCCAAGTAAATTGCTGTTATTCCAAAATGAAGTCCTCATCCAGCATGTAGCTCATACAAGCATCTCCATTTTTTACCAGGGACATGTCGAGATAGAAAGTAGGCAGATAGTACTGACTACTTAGTATAATATGAGCGCGCAAGTCACTCTTTGGGCCGAGTTGCTTTCAGTGATGCGGTAACGTAGCAACAACGCCAAGAAGAAGCTAAGTTATTCCGAGAAACGATACACCTTCCTCCGCGTCGCGTTGGCAGTCGTATTGCCAAGCAACATGTCTGCCGTTGATCAACAGCAGACCCAATCGGCGTTCTTCGCACTTTGCCTCAGTCGTTGCTCTGCTAAGACGCGAACAAGTCGTATTACCGGTGTTGAGTTGTCGCTGGTCGAAAATAAGCGACGTCGCTCGCAATGCAGAGTGACCATCGGCTGCGAAGATCCACCTGCGCTGTCGAGTCCAGCGCATGACCGCACGCTGTCACGCCTGCTTGCACAGCTGCACCCCAGGCCTGTCAGTTGTCGGAGAGCAACGCTTCCACTGGCATACCAGTGACGCGTTTCGCAATTTGCAACGTCTATAAGGCATAATTGGCCTGTTACATGCATGTTGGACAGCTTCCACACTAAATTATTCAGTGAGCGGCATGTTATCCTACTTGCGCCCGCGCCATATTGTCAGCAGCTTAAGACGCGCGCTCACTTCAACTAAAATCGGGAAACCTTTGTTAAAGTTAAAACTGGATTTTTTTCTGGAAAATTGCGGCTACAGATGTTGGCGCAGCACTGCGTTTCCAGGCGTCTGGTATTAGTTACTGGCAGTGCTCTGTTAACGTGGTTTTGCGCCACTGACGTGATAGCGCCACAATGCTGCCCTGCCAACTTCACAACGTTGCATGAGCTGCCTTCTCAAGGATCGGTAGTGGCAATATGGACCATATCGCGTCCTTTAAGGTTTTGCTTGCCGAATGCTCTTTCGACTATTAGCGTTCGCAGTGCTTTAAATATGGCCACAGTTGCATGTCTTTCAGAACAATTTCAAGGGTTCAATCCTTAGTTTTGGGCTTTTTGCAGATACTTGCTTGATTTTGTGACAGCTGGATTGTCTTGACGAGAATAAAGATTGTAGTCTACTTAGTGATTTGAAATATGTCGTAGTTGACTGTCCCTTGTGTTGTTGAAAACAAACTGTGATTTCAGTTGTTCTCCCACGTCTTTAAAGTAAAGCCTGCTGAACCACTTCAAATAACACGGCAGCGCGACACGTAGCTTCTAAAAAACTTGGTCGATTTTCGTGAGTGTTATGCTCGGATTCATATCAAGGATTCTTTAATCGAGCACCTGCCTCCCACCTGGAACCGCAAGACAGATATTTTTTGCCCACCGCATTTAATATTCAGAAACAGAAGTCATTGGACGATTTTCACCGAAAACATTTTTCCGTAATTTATATTTTTGGGAAACTCCTCGCTTTGGCCACTGCTTGCTGAATTCGAACCCGCGGCATTTCAGGGATACATTCAGCCGCTGTATTTGTTCGCCTAAGTTAGCACGATGTAAAAAGTATTTCTAGGTGTGTGTTTTAGCCACCAAGGTACGTTGGTGCACAAACCCACCGAAACGATATAGGGTTGGTTGACTAGATGACTGCCATGACCTTTCACCGATCACGTGACAGTGACAATCTGTGTTAACATTGATAAACTCTTGCCGTTGTGTTTTCATTTATTCTGTAATTTCCAAGGACACTCGGTTACTTTTTTTGCATGATGACTTTTTGTATTGCTTCTGTTTATTAACTACTGAGTTATATGAAACAATCAATCTGCTTGAAAGACAAATCTAATTGAAGACTTTTCCGTTTTCAGTCAAACCTGGATGAAGCCACCGACCCGTGGGGCATCAAAGTCGAGCGTGTTGAAATGTAAGTCACGAGTTTTGTCACGCTTGGTTGTATCACGCGAAGTGAGCTCACCGCGATCGTATGAAGCTTTGTCAAAGAACGCATGCTTCGAATAGCTGCGCGTTGAAAAGCATTCAACCATATAACGCAGTACGCCATGACTCAGTCTCAGGCCCTGACAACGTGTACGCGGTCAGCGCGGTTTTCATTAAGTCCCGTCATACTTTGATTCCTCTGTTTTAGCCGGAAACGCTCTGGAAGTACTGTAATTGTACAGAAGCCGCTGTGTTCGTACAATGATCCATTTTATCCAGTATGGCGCTTCGCCTTAGGTCACGTGCAGCACATTTGAAAGCACTGGGACGTACGTTCAGGCCACTCTTTTGTTGTATGTATAGGCTTAACTCGGCCCAACTCAAACACGAGTACTTTTCCATTCAGTGCTGTTCGGCGCTGAGCGACCAAGGCTTGTTTTGTGCCAAACGACTAGTTATCACTCTGTCAACGCAGTGTTGCACTTGACGCGAATCCAAAACGACGGGAGAATCGCGCTATCGCATAACAGCGTGTGTTCTTAACCTGGAGTCCGTGAATTTGATTTAAGGGGTCAGCGAATGTGATTCAAAAACTTTGCTCCGACATTTTGAAAGAGTTAATAGACTTCTTCAGACATTTCGATTGCTACTACGATGTTTAAGACCCAATTTCATATATTTATTGCAACAATTCTTCTTGAGGGGCCCTTAACCTTTATTAGAATCTGCTAGGGGTCCGTTACCCACAAATGCACTCTTGCTGTTCGAGCGCCTCCAACGCGCGCATGCATGACGCGGTTCCTGGTGGTTTCTAGAAACCGCGATCACCCGTAATAGGACCGTCGCCAGAAAGTCTACAATAGGGGGGGCATTTCGTTTGTGCAGGGGCGCTTGACATTCCAAAAATGGACAAAAACACCACTGTTTTATAGTGTTTCATGTTTCCGTTTGGGGGGTCTTGGAGCTTTGTCTGGTGGGGGTAAGCCCACGAAAGCCTCCCCGTGGTGATGGCACTGACCCGTAACCTCACACACTACCACCCTTGCCTTCATCAAAGGCTGCTTTTTTTTGCTCACTGCTTTACGATTCTCTCTGCAGCAAAGACGTTCGCCTGCCTGTCCAACTGCAACGCGCCATGGCCGCCGAAGCCGAATCTGCCCGTGATGCCCGAGCGAAGGTAAGGTCCCCACGAAAAGGAGATAGTTTTGTGATAACGCATCGAAAATTAAAGGCTGTGGTTGTTATTGCG
>JGI24159J19872_10012096_pt1 | contig 11278 bp, 3 predicted proteins | sample Ectturendosymbi4_FD_19872 | JGI IMG/M metagenome (IMG submission 19872) | reverse complement strand
GCATCCAAGTGACTATTCGCTCACTTGCTGCAACAAACAAATTAAACAGAACTACTGCACTACGTTGGCTACTGCCACCGGTAATTGTGATGCAACAAACGTAACCTACAATGAGAATAATTATGAGAATAAGTATTATGTCGTCACGTGAACTGCCCATCTCGAGTACTCGATGTACCTGCGCCGACGCCAGTGACTATGTCAGATCGCTGTTATGTGCCACATTGCTTGTTGGATCCGTAGCTGTGCAGTGTTAAAGTTTGACCAGTTTTATCACTCAAGCTTCTTCTAAACAAAGCTTAGACTTGCTTCCTCGTAAATCTACGTATGCGAAAGTGATTGATTTACGCAATATGGTCCTGTGAAGCATTGGATTGCAAATCGACATCGCATCTCCCCCACCAAATCAGCCTGTGTCCGCTACTGGTACCAAGGATTAAGGCAACAACTGTTGCTCTTTCTCCCGCAATCTCAATACGCAAGTCAGTTGGTTGTGATGCAGGATGCAAAGCACCACCATTTCGAAAACTCATTTTGTCTCACGCCTTTAAAAAAACGAAAAGAACTGCTTGTCAGTTGCTTGGGAAACTTCACTGTTTCAACAACCTATATCTAATCTAACCGAACAGCAACGTCGTTTCAAACTCCTTGCAAGTTGAAAACATATAGTCGAGTGTCATGAACGCTATCACGGTGTGTGAGAAACACAGTGGCTGATCCAGCTTTGGAACACATTCGCTTATTTCGCTGAGCAACAGAATCTCATCTTTTCCGATTCTGGTTTTTAAGTAACGTGACCTTTTCTAAATGCTTGCTTTTGGAACTTGGTCCTTGCACACAGTGATAAGCCTGAATACCTTGGAATGTTGAACCCAGAGACTCGAAAATTTTAAAGCTTTCAGCAACCTTAACGCTTAATTGCTCAAAGTAATTTACGATAGAGTGCGGCACACCTCCCGGGGCGTAACGAGGGGGAGCAAAGGGGAACAATTCCCCGGCGCCGAATCATTATAGGAGCGCCGAATCACTGCGGGGGGCGCCGAAAAGTCCCAGTAATGTCACAAGCACCTTTTTGAATACAGTACATTTCCTTCCGATAGACCTCAGGTTCGAACATGCTTCTTGCCCCGGGCGCCATCTAACCTCGTTACGCCCCTGCACACCTGGCAAGTCGTGGTCTTAGATAAAAATATACGTATCATCAGAATATGTGTTAAGTTCTGAAAGTGCTTGGGACCTATTGTGATAAGAATGCCGCAGTACAAAAGTTTGTGAAGCTCAGTCAAAGAGAAATATCGCGTGAACTGCATAGCTCAGACAGTGTTGAAGTTGTGACCTGACGACAATGGTTCACCATGAAAAAAATAAACAACATCGATTACTTTTACGCTTACCTTCTTTCGTAATTTTTTCTTTGCAAAGGTAGTCATCAAAAAATGATCTTTAAGAAAATTTTTTACACTTTTCTTGAAAGTCCTCAAAAAATTTGCACTGCCACATTTTCCGGTTTCATTACCAAAAAGTGATTTCCTTGCTTTTGTCTTTTGTCTCCGGTTGCTGGACAAAGAAACATCTTAGTTGTTTTAGTTGTTTCGTGCATGGTCCGCTGTTGTGGTTGTTAGCAGTAACTACAAAACAACTTGGAATTGATAATCCATCTCGCTTTTGCTCTTTAAATAACCGATTANGCTGCTTTCTGCTAGTTACCTGCGACGGCACATTCCACTGACAGTCAAGTAGTCACTTTCGTGCAAAGCTGTGCTCTGATAACTTCATACAAAATGGTTTGTTATGATTTTGATGAATTAAGATTAAGAAAGGAAGTGACGTCCTTGGTATTTGCCTGGCAAAGGTTTGCTTCCTGCATTGTTCCTTATCAATAGCACACGTGCAACTGTTGTAGCCATGCACCAACACGGATAGTCAACTATCAGCGACCAACGGTAGAGGCTAATGAACGCCGTAGAGTTGACCAGGATAAAAGGCTTGCAGTTGTTCATAAGTGGAACAGCTGTGCAACCACAACTGCTTTTTGTATCACCATTCTGGTGCTGTAAGCACGTATTTGCAGCAAGGTTCATAGCAGATAATAAGGATTGGAGCGACAGGTTGATGAGAATGGTTTTCAAGGCTTGTCTTGTTGAAATAAAATCAAGACAAGCAGAGGTATTGTGAATGAAAACTATTTTTCTTCATAAGCGGGGTGTGCTCGTTAAGTCGAGTGATTAGGTCAAAAATTAAGCGTTTTCGCTAGCGCTCCACAATTTTGGTTCAACTTACAGTACTATCATACCTCAATTTTTGGTATGAAAAGTCCGCTGCAAACTACTGCAGTGCTAAATAAAGCATACGATAAAGACTCTTTCAAAGTTTTTACATTGGCATCGAAGTTCTGCAACGAAAACTAGAATCAGTGAACATAAAAATACCGTACCCTAAAAAGAGTCATGTTTTGAAGTGGTCCCACCTAAGTCATTGCCAGACGCCTGTTTACTTGTTTTGTGCTTCCTAAGCAGTGCTCGAAGTAGACGGCTAGATTTAATTCATTAAAGTACAGTATTATTATTTGAAGTTTGCCCTCCGTGAATAACACAAACATTTCCAAGCCCGAGTTGATGCCAAACAGCTCCATTTTAGAATTTTATTAACCGAGTAGGCCTGCGCTGACAGCGAAATTAGCAATGAATGCAAGCGATGTTGTACTTTTTAAGTCTACGAAATAGCTCAACAAGGTCTATTCGTGTGTTTTTAATTATCTTGCAGTTTGCAGGCAGTCGTGCTTTGAGTCGGCGAAGAACTAGGCGAACTGTCTCAGGTGCTTCATATTGCGCAAGGCTCATTGCAAATTCACATGCAGTTAAAATACTGAAAACTATTCAGTTTGAGACACGTAAACAACATAGTTCAAGTTTGTTACTAATTATGCTACTGACTATTATGTCACTGAAGGTTAAAGTTCTTCAGTATGTCACTAAGGGATAAACTCATCAGCAGCACCTGGCTATATCACTGAGGGCGTAGGAAGCCAAAAATCTGGGTGGGCAACAGCGATTTGCCCGAAAAGGAATGTTCATGCCCCAAAAATATATTTTCAAAAATTTTTACAATGTGATTTCTCGAAGCGTTAAAGGGACATATCCAATGCAATTCTCACCCCATTTATACCAGAAAAGAGTAAAACTGACAAAAAATGTGATAACANTTTCCATACAAAATTTTTTCCGTATTTGAAAGTATTATAGCCCAAACGTAAAATAGTTGAGGGGTACATNCCTCCCTGCACCTCTGTCTAATCGTCTGTGACTGAAGTTAAATATATTGTGTTTGGTAGCAAGTTAAAATTGACGGGTTTATACAACTGTCAATGACAGTTTTCAGTAATTGGACTGATCGTCTGTTGTCATAAAAAATACCAAACCTACTGTACACTGAGGGAATAGCAAATTTTATCTGGCTGTTCTTTAATTTCAACGTAAAAACGCTAGTATTCAAAGCCAAATCGCTTATGTTACAAGTTGGCTGCGTGATAGCTCGCAAACCACAGCAAAATAGTGACAGCAAAGGTTACGTAGTTATGCTCTGCAGACTGCAGCACGTTATCCAGCATAGTCTGCAGGGTACCGTGCAGTTGAAAAAGACGCAAAGCTTGCGGAGATGCATACCAGCTAAACTTGCTTAGTGGTTTGGTTAAATCAGCTGATTTGAACTGAATCAATAACAACTCACTATGTTTTAAAGCTGCTGTGGAGCCACTTGTTTTGTATGGTATTTAAATAGTAAGTTTACTGTTTTCATTGAAGACATCGTGAAAACCTGACGAAATGCCTTCACTGTTTTTTAATTTTCTTTAACTTTTTTATTAGTCCTTCGCATTCGCCAATCGCCTGTTTTGCTTTCTGACAAGGCTTTAGCGCAATTGGTTTCGTGTATTAATGACCTCAGAAGGACTCTGTTCAATGGTTTTCGAGCGAACCGCAAGCAATCCATTGCGCACAGACGATCCACTTTAAAAAGCCCATTGCGTGCAGACTATCCCTTTTAGAAGCGCATCCGACTTTGAATTACACTTTAACATGCGGGTATAATTTTTTAACACACAGTAATATCGTAAGTGAGGACAGAGCATGTCGTAACATGTCGCATGAGGCTTGAAGAAGAAAACCCGTTGTCATTCGCCTTGGCAGCTTTAATACATGTTTTCGCGAGTTTCACTTCACGTTTAATCCATCTGCAAAGAACCTTGTTATGATCAATGCTTGATACATCCGGAAATCAAAGCCATTGTATCGACAACAATCGAGCGGTCTGCACTCGTCAAGACAAGATACAAAATCGATGTGAAAGCTTTGCACTCGGTCGTTGGCCTTGCGTTCGGCACAAAACCGCTGCATGACAAGGTCAGCAGCCGATCGTTGTCAAGTGGCAGCTTGAACCTATCTTTGCGGGAAGCTGAAAAACGCTGGCCCTTAGCTTGCGCAGGCTTGAGTACGAAAGTTGACGCAAGGAATGCACGCTTTTTTTGCCAGATGGTTTTAAAAATTAGGTGTAATAAGTTGCAGTACAAAACATGGTACTTGTAGTGTTGACCAAGATATCCTGAAAAAGCTTGTTGGGTAAACAAGTTCACCTGGGTTCGTTTGCCCCGTGCAAGGTACTCAATACAACATCGGTACAAAATAAAATTTGAAAAATTCTTTTTGCTACTTTGTTGAAAACTCCTGTGGCTGGTGAGGCTTGTTGCAAATCGGTGACAATATTGTGGTTGTAGTAGTCTGAATACAAATCCTTTTCAGGAAGCGTTTTTTTAGGCTGAAACAGATTTTTGGTGAAACAGATGCAATTCCTCGGATACGATATTCAGTAACTGAACTGCAAACTGTTTTTCAAGCAAAATGTCATGCTTAGAAACAAAAACAAAAATGCCTTAAAATTTATGCAGTACATATGGTGCGTTGTTTCAGTGTTGATTCCCCTTCCCATTTCCCGTTTGCACCAAGCCAACACCTGGGACGTGTCAAGACAGCGTTTTTGTGTTCTTGTGTTCTCTGGCTACCTGAGTCTGTGGCATGGACCACTAGTCTGTGTCAAACACGTAAATAAAAAAACATAATTAAACGGAATCATGTTTGAACGATCTGAAGGAAACTGTTGCTATTCGTTGAATTCTAACAACGATAACAACGTCTATTATCTCGCTTGGTACAAGATGATTTCCTTTAAATAGGCACTTTTTTGTATTTCTGATTGCCATACGAGGTCGCAAGGCTTCCAAGCTTTATCCAGAGCCGTAAGTGTCATTGGAAATTGACATTTTGACCAGTAGTCTTGGTCTAAGTCTAAACTGTAGAAGGTGCGGCTGTTATTCGCGGTATACCATTTTTATCAACCTAAGCGTAACCAAACGCGTCGTCAAACCAACGACACGTTACACAGACGTTCTGCGCTCATCAAAATCCACTGCCAACCCCAAACCTTTTTGTTTGTGGTAAACCTGATTAAAACTTCCAACTTCCAAGTTGACCTTGTGAGTTTTAAGCAAAAGTTGTTTACAATGGGCTTGCCACAGTTACGAAGTATAAAGCAAAAGCTTATCGAAAACCTTCATGCTTGAACGAAGCACGATATGAAATATCCAGAAAAAAAACATTCCACAATAAATTTTACGTCAAACTACTTTTAAAGACGCTTTGTCATGTGGAGCCAACTTCTAACAGAAAAAGAGCAAATAATTTCGATTAACTTTATTACCTTACCACAGTTTTTGAATAAATTTCGAGATTGCTCCATGCCTTTGATTTATAAGCGTTTGATCCAACTATTTAGTCAGCAATCGCATGTTTTACAAGATGTGTGAAACTGCTGATTCCCACGCGCAAAGCAAGGGTGGTTTTCTCTTTTGGAAAGCCAATATGACATTCTTTTTGTTCTTAATATTGTTCTGAAACCCAACTTTTAACTCAACTGTGCTGCAAGACGTATGAAAAAAGGCGTAATTACCTTGTAGAAACTTTTTGCATTGAAGAAAATTTGTTTGTGTCTCATAATACTATATTAAAAAACAGTAAATTAGTCCGCGGATTATGCACAATACTGTAGTTCTTTCAGAGCTATCTCTTTTATCGCAGTACTAAAAGAGTTGCGGCTGCGGTATAACAAAAACACTACTCCCCTACTGCTGCACCAAGCGATTTTTATTAAACGTAAGATTGCGGAGCAAAAATGAGGCACGAAACAGTCGACAACAAAATAGCTGAAAGATTTGCAACAGCGAATGAATAAAATGTTGCTTGCAAAACGATTGTTTGAAAAGTCTATTGAAGATTATGCGAAAACTCAAATTGGTTGATAACAGGTTTTAAACTCACTACTATAAGAGCAGTGAGCAAAAGTGTTTAGAATTCACCCCGTTCGTGATTTGAACACACTTTGCAAATTGCCATTAAGCATTTCCAGGTAGCTGACTTTTTCACTTGAACTGAGTTCGTTTTTACTATTAGTTTAAAATGTCTTCGTCATTTTTAGTGGAAAACAACTTTTGAAAAGGAAATTGGTAAATGACGTTCGTCTTCATACTCTGTGCGTCAAACAGCCGCCAAAGGTTTGCAGTTGTAATCTAACAACCGTTTTTTATGTTTCATGAGTGCGCAAAATCAACAACATTCATGTGTAAATGTTTTGCGAAATATATACTCACACTGATTTTATGACACGTAGGAAAACGTTATTTCGATTAAAAGGCAAGGAAGAAGTGTCCGGGTGACGCTTTTCAGCTAATATAAGGCGATTGACGTGTACGCGTCATTAGGTATGGATGCCGTTTATAACCTTTCCTTAGCTTTTAGCTTGCACGCTGATTGCTTGTCAGTATTTTGCAAAAACTAGTTGAGAACAGGTTGCTGATGCGACATATGAAGACCGTTGGCTCACCTCTTAGACACTGAGAAGTAGTTGCCCTGCCGAATTACAAACCTTTGTAAGAAACGGTCTAGGCAGTTTCAACAGAAAGCAGGTTATGAGTAGGTTTAACTTTAAACCATATACTTGTACGTAGAGTCTCAGAGCAACTGGTNGGTTNCCACTAGGGTTGTCCTGAGCTGACTGGTCTAATTCTTCAGTTTCGCAAACTTCTCAGCTCATTTGTTTTGAACGTTCCACTTTAAACAACTCGTTGTAGCTGTACGGCAAAGTCAGCGTGAATAGGGGAAACAAAAAAATGGTATGGCGAAATGGCTTTATTTATAACTNTAGTTGTACCTTGGCTGGACGANTCTGCTTTTTAAGCATCCCAGCTGCAATCTTGCAATCGGTTTGTTGATTGAGTCCTTTGCGCCCNGTGCAGCACATACCACTCCGTGAACGACGAACCTTTCGCTTGCAGTTAAGCATTGCAACTGTAATCGGTTTCCGCTGACATTATGTGACCTCTCATCGCAGTTTCAGTTGTTGATACTTGGTGCACAACANCAAGACCACATGTATTATCCGCAAGGAAACTATGTTTAAACACAGTTGTGCCCTAAAGTCATGNGTTTGAGCGAAAATATAGTATATAAAATTATATATACGCCGAATCACCGATTTATAAAGGAGCTTCATGATTCTTCATGAACTAATTGTTATGTGAAAAAAATTCACACATTTGTATGTGAATTAGAAAGAAATATTGATAACCATAATATATGGTATGCTAGCCAGCAGAGATGAGTTCGGATCAGGACTGGGTCGGACTGCAATTTTTTTGAAAATTGGCGGGTCAGGACTGGATCGGACTGAGAAAATTTTTGTTGTTTTCATGTGATTATTCTGAAAATATCAAAAATTTTAGTTCTGATCTGATTTCACAGGTTTGCTAAATGGTAGTGTAGGCGTACATTTTGCCTTAATGGGACTATTTTGCAATTCAAACACCTTTGTTCACATATAATGTTGAGTTCTAATAGCAACGTGTACATAGATGAGTGGTTAGTGTCTATGCCTGCTGTGCGATTGTTCGTTGGTTCTGCTCTCACCATTTTCTTTGGCTTAGCTTGTAGAGGTTAAAACTTTGATAGGAGGGCTTTTAATGTACTTTTTCAAGAAGTCTAAGGTATATGTTTAAGTTTCGGTTCAGGGTTTACCTTTAGGGTTGAGGTCAGTGGTTTTCAACCTTTTTTTTACATATCTTACCCTTTTATCAAACAAAGTTACCAGGTTTACCCCCAATATACTCAATGGTGCTCATTTATTGAAATACGATATTAATGAACTCTTACAATTTAGAATGATTTATTAATATTTACCTTGGCTGCAATTTATGGTTGAATAGATTTACCCCATTGGAAGATGAAATTTACCCCAACCACTGGTTAGGTTTACGGATTAGCTTTCGGGTTTAGGTTTTAGGTTCAACTTTTAGGTTTAGGTTTAGGTTTGAGTTTTAGGTTTAGCTTCTCGGTTTAGGTTTTGGGTTTAGGGTTTTAGGTCATGTAACAAAGACCTTACGCTAATCTAAGTGTATTGTCCTTGTCACTTGACCAATCCAAGCAATCAGATTCTAATAGTGGCAAAATATCTCCAACAGTGCTTTTCCCCCTGATGCCAAACAGACACTTCCTTGTTAAATTTTGGAAACGCCAAAAGGCTGTGTCTATTTTGCCTCATGAGGCAAAAGCACTGCAAGAACTATTTTGCCTTCAACCAATCGTATTTGGCTTAAGGTAAAATAGCTCCAGTAGTTATTTTGCCTTATAAGGAAAAATAAAAACACATGATTTTACATTGGCAGATCAGGACTGGATCGGATTCAATTTTATCGGATCAGAACCGGACTCGGACTGAAAAATTTCACAGTCCGCTCATCTCTGCTAGTCAGGCGACAGGTTATTAATAAGTTCTAACAAAATCGTAGTTTGATGCGCTGTTGTCAGGTTTTCGTGCAAGCTTCAATGTTGTTGTTGTCTGAAGCGACAAACCACTATAAAATATGTTACAACTTTGGCTTGCATGTCGCGATCAATTCTTGTGAAACAGCCTTTGACCAATTCGAAATCACGTGAACTGGTAAAGTTAAATGATTTATATGCAAAAACAATGAGGTGTGGAATGACGTCTTGCAGCCTGATAAAAAACATCAAGCATAAGAGGCAGTTGAGCAATCTACTTGAAACAAATAATGCATCTATCAAGGCAATGAGACAAAAATTGGAAGCACAGTTGCAAGATTGAGTACATTTAAAGATGTGTTTACATCGAATCGTGAGACTGACATGCTATCATCATCAAAATACTCAATTCCATAAAACTACTGACACTTACTTCGCACGCACTGCAGAGCGAGACCATCCTTCCAACTAAACAGAACTTGAGTCCTCTGTGATCTGCAACTGGTAATTTATTTATGTGAAACAGAGCGTAACGTATGTGTGGTTCTTAGCTGATGCTTCCCATCGCTTGCTTTATAACTACTTTGCTTGTGGGTCAAATGAACGCAATAAATAGAAAATGAAGTTTGTCAGTGAGAAAGTTTTATTCGGAATACTTAACTGGATGTAATTCGTAAGATGTTCAGTGAGGTGGTGAAATAAAGGAAACCACTGAGGCACGCGCTGCTACGTGACAGAAAAAAATTAATTTTTTGCACCAAATCCCCTTTTCATGCATGGAGTGTGCTATTTCGGCTACTCAATTATGGTGCCTGTTGGAGTATAAAGGAGTGGTATTCGTAACATATATTCTGTGACGTTGGTCTGCTTGACATGGAGATGAGGTCAAGTCAAGCGTACCGCGCTGTAGTTGATGTAGTGCTTTCTGTAATAAACACTATGAGCTCGCTTTCATTTGGGAAAGTTTTAAACAAGTGAAGATACCGAAGTGTTCATTTTATTGGTATCCTCTATCCATCTGTCGTTATGTACTGATTCTGATACCTTTCCAATTCAAGTGTGTGTATTCCTTATTCAGCTCTGATTCTTTTGTGTCGTCGTAAGTTTGATAGAGTGACGCTGATTAAGTTCTTTTAACAATGGAAGCAGCTATTTACGTGTTGCAATAATGAAAATCTTCTCAGCCACCCCTCTAGCTACGCCTATGCCTTGAAGATGCGTATTGATGTAGATCGATTCCACTTCATGCGGTCTACAAAGTCTATGTAGGCCTATTACGCAGCCCTGCTTGTCGTCAGCTCCGACTTCCCACAGCTCGCTCATATCCCACGTGTTGGATTGCATCTTTGAAGGACCAGTGTCTGCACGCGAGTTGGGCACCGCTGGGCACCTTTTGAGAGCTCAGAGTCATGGAGCGTATAGACCAGGCAACACCAGATCTTTTTCACAAACGGGCAGGTACGATTACGAACGAGAACTAACAATCGCGGGCAGGATATCCATCCACTTAACCAAATGGGGAAAAGAAACAATGTCCGGCGTTTAGTGCAATTTTTCACAGCACCCAGCCCGGTTTTCTGGAGTTCGGATGAAAGATAAATGACGTTTTCTGCCTATTTGTGCACAGTGCGGCGGGCGAATAACTAACCTCGCTGGCTGCATCCGGCACGTTGGCCGTAGATCGGTGACCCTGGTATAGACATTTACCACCGCACTCAGCAATCGGGAAGAAAGTCGTTTATTTTCGCGACCTGCATATCTCGCTTGCAGTTCACGTCGCCTGCACGTCTTTTTCTTGTATCTCCATTGTGTTTAGGCTGCTGTGCCTAGTTGTAAGATCCATTTATGCCATTTCCTACTTCGTAAGTTACAGTTTGTTACAGCAAAGCTTTATGCAGATGTTTTTTGTGGTGCTACACCAGCCAATTGCCAATAGATTGTTAAAGGTAAGTTCTTGAGAACAGGTTACAGCCGTTGAGTTCAGAGTGCCGTAATATTCGGCTTATCCTCTAACCTGTTGGGAGTGTGTTACCTTTTCTACCGGATGGGCAGAGCCAAATGCAACTCTCATGAGAAGAGTAAGTAAACATATTCTAATCAGCCAACCCAAGGTTTCGATTGAAAGGGTTACTTGACTTAAATTTCTGTGTAGTGTTGCCAGATGGCCGGTATTTTACCGCTAATTTAGCAGAGGCGGGTAAGAAGCCGGTATTTTGAAAATCTGTGCCTGAAGCTGGTATTGTGAAAATAAATACTTTGGGGCAACTCCAAAAAGGACTAACGCAGAACTTCTCAAATTACAGGGTGTCCATAAAGTCCTGCACGCATTAAAAATTTTTATATCGCAAAAACCACATAAGGTAGAAACTTTACATTTTCGACAGTGAATTATACTACCATAAAGTTTGTTTGTTTTT
>JGI24159J19872_10012095_pt1 | contig 11278 bp, 6 predicted proteins | sample Ectturendosymbi4_FD_19872 | JGI IMG/M metagenome (IMG submission 19872) | reverse complement strand
CAAGGTTTTGGGTTCGGGTCAAGGTTTTGGGTTCGGGTCAAGGTTTTGGGTTCGGGTCAAGGTTTTGGGTTCGGGTCAAGGTTTTGGGTTCGGGTCAGGGTTTGGGTCAAGGTTTAGGGTTTGGGTCAAGGTTTAGGGTTTGGGTCAAGGTTTAGGGTTTGGGTCAAGGTTTAGGGTTTGGGTCAAGGTTTTGGGTTTGGGTCAAGGTTTTGGGTTTGGGTCAAGGTTTAGGGTTTGGGTCAAGGTTTAGGGTTTATGTCTGGGTTTAGGGTTTATGTCTGGGTTTAGGGTTTATGTCTGGGTTTAGGTTGAGGGTTTATGTCTGGGTTTAGGTTGAGGGTTTAGGTTGAGGGTTTAGCTTGAGGGTTTAGCTTGAGGGTTTAGGTTGAGGGTTGAGGTTGAGGGTTTGGGCTTAGGCTTTGGGCTTAGGCTTTGGGCTTAGGCTTTGGGCTTAGGGTTTGGGCTTAGGGTTTGGGTTTAGGGTGTGGGTTTAGGGTGTGGGTTTAGGGTGTGGGTTTAGGGGTTAGGTTTGTGGTTTAGTTTGAGGGTTTGCACGCAGGGTTTAGGTTTAGGGCTTATGTTTAGGTTTTGATTGAGGGTTTAGGTATAGGTTTTAGGTTTAGGGTTTAGGTTGAGGGTTTAGGGTTTGGAGTTAGGTTTATGTTTAGGTTTGGATTGCAGGTTTAGGTTTAGGGTTTATGTTTAGGTTGAGGGTTCAGGTTTAGGTTTTATGCTTAGGTTCAGATTGCGGGTTTAGGTTGAGGGTTCAGATTTAGGGTTTGGGTTTAGGGGTTAGGTTTGCGGTTTAGGTTTAGGGTTGAGGTTTAGGGTTTGGGTTTGGGTTTGGGTTTAGGGTTTGGGTTTAGGGTTTGGGTTTTGGGTTTGGGTTTTGGGTTTGGGTTTAGGGTTTGGGTTTAGGGTTTGGGTTTAGGGTTTGGGTTGAGGGTTTGGGTTTAGGGCTTGGGTTTAGGGCTTGGGTTTAGGGCTTTGGTTTAGGGCTTTGGTTTAGGGCTTTGGTTTAGGGCTTTGGTTTAGGGCTTTGGTTTAGGGCTTGGGTTTAGGGCTTGGGTTTAGAGCTTGGGTTTAGGGTTGAGGGTTGAGGGTGTAGGATTTAGGTTTTGGTTGAGGGTGTAGGATTTAGGTTTTGGTTGAGGGTGTAGGATTTAGGTTTTGGTTGAGGGTGTAGGATTTAGGTTTAGGGTTTATCTTTAGGTTTAGATTGCGAGTTTAGGTTGAGGCTTCTGGTTTTGGGTTTATGTTTAGGTTTAGATTGCGGGTTTAGGCTGAGGGTTTAGGTTTATGGTTTATGTTTAGGTTTAGATTGCGAGTTAGGTTTAGGTTTTGGGTTTTGGTTGAGGGTTTAGGGATTGGGTTTTGGGTTTAGGGATTGGGTTTTGGGTTTAGGGTTTAGGTTGAGGTTCAAGGTTTAGGTTTTGGGTGAGTGTTTAGGATTTTGGTTTTGGATTTTAGTTTAGGGTATTGGTTTATGGTTTTGGTTGAGGGGTTAGGTTGAGGGTTTAACTGACTGTTTTGGAAAATATCCTTTGTCGGCGGTCAACTGCCGGCTTGAGGGAATTCAACAATTTTGTCGCTTAAGTGACGTCGACCCAAATGAATTGTTTTCAGTTGTCTGCACACCGAAAGTGATGTATCTTTTGCCTCAACGTCAAGAAGTTGTGCTGTATGCGTTTCAGTAACGCAAATGATGTTGCTGCAACACCGAATAAAAAGCTCAGTCTCCTTTTACGCAGAAAGTAGGCTACGCGAACGCGCAGAGTCGAATCAAGACTTCATCAAAGCAACCCGCTAGCAAATAAGCTGTGTACCGCCATACCTATGAAACATTTCCAAACTGCTTTGATTTACGTAGGTTGTTGGTCGGGACCGGTTGTCCCCAGAATGTTATTTTGGGGAGTGAGTCAATGTACCTCATGATATTCGATTCGATTTTCGCGAAGTAGCTCGCATTTTGTAAGTACTGTAGTATGAACTACTCAATAAGTAATTCGTGCCACGTTTGTTAAAAAGCTATCACGTGTTGCAAAACGACGCTGTTGATTCTCGGGAACAACGTCAGAGAATAGAGGATTTTCCAAAAGTCCCACAGGAAAAAACTAGTTGAAGAAACCTTTTCTGAATTGGGCTGAGAAGGTTCTTTTGAACCTGATGCTGCAGTTAACAAAAATTTGTTATAGTTGCGTATCATGTAAAGTTCTAAAACGCAGTTCAGCATTTTTGACAACCGCTGAACATGCGTGAAAAGCGTAGTTATTTGCATGGAAAATTTATTACCAGTGTTTGCTTGCTTCTAACCTTTGATCGGGAAAGATTCAAAAAGTTAACTTCGCTCTTATATTTTGAAAAACATTTTGCGCGTTTTTCAACGCCAGAGTTGTCTGCAACGCAAGCTTGGATGTTACCAGAGCGTTGCACTATTCAGACATGTGTATATTAACACAAAGTATTCTTGTAATCTCGCAATCACCAATTTAAAAATATGAAACAATTTTGCGAGGTTGACATTTTAGCTTTCAGTCCAATTTTTCATTTATCCGTTATTGCATTTACGTTTTCAACGAAAGAAAATACAGTTTGGACAGAATGGTCTTATAGGTACAAGAAAATATAGTTTTAGTTCCTTTTATGAAGCCAAGATATGTTCTGCATTGTCGTGTTACAACCTTTTATTTCATCACTTGCATGTGCACTTTATATGACGCGCTGCACATTCCTTCACCCAGGATGCTCGTTCGACCCCTACACCGCAAGCATCTGCAAGCCCGAGGCAACTTCAATTCGCCGAAAACTCAAAGTAAGCGCTTGATGTAAAAATTTAGATAAGACGTTATATGTTTCATTGTTTAAATTTTCACGACATGACATCTTTCCTTGAGAATCGGTTTGGTGGATATTTAATTTTAGCTGGAATTTAAAGCCTTGTACTGAGACATGTGGCAGTTCCAGCTAAAATTAAAGGGGTAAATATACAGGTCCTTCAGGTAATATTTAGGTGACATACGTTTTGATATTTTTGCACAGCTTCGGACACGTTCGCCACTTTCAAGGACTGGACATGCGAAACTTCCAAACAGCCAGACCAGTCGCACCAACTGCTCAACCTTACGACGTGCCAATATATCGACAACTTGCCACTATCCCCAACCCCGACCAAGCAAGATTGATCCGTTCACTCAACCTGTGCCGTGAAAGTCACCGATTCCAAACGTTCACTGCTGATTGGCCCAGTGACTCGGCCCCACCTGCAGAGGACATGGCCGCTTCTGGTTGGTTCTACCTGGGTAACCTGGACCGTACCCAGTGTTTCTGTTGTGGAGGAGTCCTTAGGAATTGGAGGAGGTTGGACAATCCGAACACGGAACACATCACTCATTTCCCTCACTGCTTAATGACGCAAGGACGAGAAAGCAGAAACATATCTGACACGGACCGACAGGTTAAATGTGTTTCCTATGTTGTCAAAAACTTGAACTCCACTGTCTTTTCAGCCAAAACAAACCCTGCGTTAGAAGTGGTGGTTCAGTCTAGTTGTGGTATTCTCAGTTTGGTGCCTCGATTTATTCCTGAACCGTTGTCAAAATTTCATTTTATTGCTTTCAAAGTTTTGTTTTCTTTCAAGTTCTTCTTGAATACAGAATATGTGTAATGATGTTCATCCCTGCTAAAACCTTTATTAGAACTTTTTTTCGCAATTTCCACGTAACGTTCCTCAGAAGCATTCATTCCTTAACAAAGAACAGAAGCACTGTCGCAAGCTTTCAATCGTTTGTGTTGAAATATCGGTTGGTATCATGTTTCATACCATTGCGATGCCCATGCGTTAGTAATTGTTGTATCGTCATTATGCGATTCTATCAATTACAGTCAGGGCAAGGGTTCCAAATATGTCAATCGGTTTTAAATCAGTGCTTTTTCTTTCTATTAGCTGACTTGTGAAAGTTCGTCACTGCATAATAAATTGATAGATAATTTTGAAGCACATGCAGACATTGACAATCCCTGCGCTAATGTGGACATCCACGCGTTGCATGCCAAGACAAGCATGACATACCTGTAGCTGGCATGCCCCTCGTCCACCGTTTGTGCGGGTGGGAAGAAGATTTCACGACTTGCTTCGTATTGTCGTGTCGCGCCCTCAGCAACCATTATGAACCCATTGTATAAAGCGTTTTCTGCAATATCATGGGTTGCGCGACACGACAATATGAACCAATTCATGAAATCTTGCCCATTATATACAGAAAACCCATAATATTGTAGAAAGGGTAAAGTAATTGAATAGGCTGCTGAAACTCTCTCACAGCCCATGTTTGTCGTTGGCGCACAATGCATTATTGAATAAACCAAAAGCCTTGGTTTTACAAGTTCTTTTTTTTCTTGAATATGTTCGTATCAGGGCATGTAGTTTTCATCGAAATAAAAACATACTGGGCTTGTCTTTTCTGTGCACCCAACTCCACTTTGTTTAATTTGTTTAGATAACGACAAGAAATTGCCTGATGAGGTTTACGGGTTGCTGTGTTGTGTTAAAATGTAGGGGGTGTCGGCACTACCCTATTACACGAAGTGGACAGGGAAATATCAACACAAATGATTTCAAATGAGGAAAAACTGCAGAAACGCTGTGTTTTGTTTTTTTTTATTAACAAAAGCGCAAAACGGTCACGTCATTATTGCCACAAGGCAGCCATTGGTTAGATTTATATTGCGATCCGAACACAAACTTCTAAGAACTACACATTTTCACAATGGTGTTACATAAAGAAAGACAATCAGCAAACCATGCATTGAGTCAATGTCCCATGAGATCCACGAATTTTGGATAATGTGTGTAATTGCTGCGAAAACAAACAACCTTAGATATTTGTCGATTTCTAGTTTCATTTGTGTTAAATGTCAACTAATTGTAAATAAAATATGTAACATCAGTTTCCTTTGTAGATTGGCCATGGAAAGTGATATAGCCACCTACTGCAAGATTTGCTGTTGAGTGGAGTCTAAGTTATTAACTTGATAGAATTAGATCTAGCCACAGTTGTAGCCAGGGGGGTGGGGTCGTGGAATACCCCAAAACGTTTTAGCATACCTCGTATCTTGTGGTTTTGTGCTTCGAGAGGCTGTGTCCCACACCAAATACTGTATCTCGCTTCAAGTCAAAAATATTTGACCCTTTCCAAAATTTTTGGCTGGCTACGCCACTGGGTCTGACAATACCTAAGGATTTCCCTATCTCATGCAAACACCCTGGATGATTTGTTTATATTTTCGTGTTCTGTTCGTTTAAATTTCCGGTTGAGTTTGGAAAACGTTTCGTAAACAGCTAGTCCGGTGCAGAAGACAGTTTTACAAACATCTTGGTCTGAAAATTACGGAAAATTGCGCTCCTAAACGCTTGTCCGATTGGGGTGGGGCTGATGATTGGATTTGCCGAGCTGAACGATTTTAAAATTGCAACGATTATAAAATTGCAGCTGTTTCAGTAGTGTTTTGCCATTGCAACCAGTTGTTGTGATGCCAGGCGTGCCATTGATCTGAGCATCCACTGTTTTTTGGACAACAAGGACTGACGTCATTTCGAAACAACTGGGGTGAAGCTAAGAGTGTACTTTGTCGTACTTTGCCACAACTATCCTCACAAGCTGTCAAATCCAACTTCAACCTGCAAAGAATTTCTTTCCTTAAATGGACTGGAGGGTGATATTGCAACAGCTACTTTGCGTAAACGACCTTGTGTCAAATAAGGTCATGGCCTCACTTTGACAATGAGGAAATTCTGAATTTTCGCAATGCGTTACGTCTGACTTCTCGCCTGTGACAAATACAGGGACTTCCCCACCGATTGTTGCATGCACAGTTGTTGTTCCGAAACCGCTGGTGATAGATCTTCAAACGACAGTTACTATTGCAACACTAGGTGTGCAATGCACCTGTTACAGAGCCCCCTTAAGAAACTCATTTGCCCACCGAAATAACAGGATGTGCGGTTGAGCCCGTAATGCGTCGTCCGTCAAAGGTGTTTTTTTCCGCTTTGCGTCCAATCTCTTTTCCGAGCAAGTGTTGTGAAATTCTTTTTGTTTACTATAGTATAGTTAATTTCTTTCAGTGAAAATTTCATGTGACAATAATCTTCTGAGCAGTCGTAGGACATTTACAAGCTATACGCATTCCAATGCTTCCCGACCTCCACCCAATCATACCGTTGATGCTTAAACAATTTGCGACAATAAGGTGCGCTTTCGAAATAACGTATTCCTTTTGTTTGCGCGCGTGTGGTCTCTGGGCACCTGCGTTGGAGGTTGTGATCGTGATGTTTGTTATGTTGTATTAGGGAACCCCAGCAACCATGTTTGCCCCCTATCAGCTCACCGATCAACAAAGAGCAGATCTTCGCATCATGTTCCCTTGCAATTTCCCAACAACTCCCAGCATGCAAGCAATGGCAGAGAGAGTGAGAACTTTCAACAACTGGCGCTTTACCAGGGCTACGCCACAGATGCATGCGGAAGCTGGATTTTTTGCACTGGGTAAGTTAAGGTTTGTCAGCGATATTTGAACGTTTTCAAACGAAATTGAAGCCCTATTTGCCACAACCGATAGCAAAAATTTCATTAGTTATCTCGGAAGTGGTGAGCTGTTTCCATTATTTTGAGAGAGTTGATTTGATATGCACTGTGGTGTCTGACTGTGTTTTGGATAATGTAGAAATATCACCGTCTGTTATCGAACATGAAAAGTAAAAAATGTCAGTATTGGCCCACAAACGTCTTATCGGTCGTCCTCTAATTTTTTTCGAAACTTCATAATTACACTAAAAAAGCTTTTGGGGTTTTTTTTCAACCTTGAAAGAACTACGTGCCCGAAACGTCTCTTTGTAGAATATTTTCCGGCAAACTCCAGCGATGAGCTGCAAAAGTGCAAAACCTTTTTCTATTCAGGAGTTCGAGACCGCGTGAAGTGCTTCCACTGCAACGGAGGTTTGCAGAACTGGAGGCAAAATGATGATCCGTGGGAAGAGCACGCCAAGTGGTATCCGACCTGTGAGTTCCTCCTCCAGCAGAGAGGACCTGAATTCGTTCATTCCGTAGTTTCCCGCTTCCCGAACCTGAACAGGCCCCTTCCGCGGCGCTCTGGACAAAATGTCCCAACACCGACACAGCAGTAAGTAAATGTCACTTTGCTGCAGATGAAGGACTTACCTGCATTGATTGAAATACACAAGTCCCTAGAGAATAAGGAGACTGAAATTATCACCAATGATGTGGATAGCGTGCCGACTAACATAATCAAAATGCCCTAACGACTTGGTAGCGACAAATCTTCAAAATGTATTTTCTGTGCGCGTGTTTCACCCCTCATAAAACCAATCGTCTTGTCGCTAACTTTCTGCCAAAGCGTGCAGGAAAAGGTAGTCACGACTACTAAAGTTACGAGATAATCCGGTGTTCAGGCGTACAAAAATGCAAATTTTTTGAATGTGATGTCAAATGGATGTGGTCTCGACTGAACGTGGTCCCAAATGAAGAAGTCTCAAATGAAGAAGTCTCAAATGAATGTGGTCTCAAATAAAAACGTCTCATATGAACGTGGTCTCAAACGAACAGGTCTCAAAAGAACGCGGTCTCAAATGATCGTGACCTCAAATGAATTGGTCTAAGTTGAATGTTGTCTCAAATGTCGTGGTCTCAAATGAACGTGGTCCCGAATGAATTGGTCTCAGTAGTCATGGAAACATGTTATTCACCCCGTTGTTACAAAATATCAGACTGAACTGAGTATAGTGGAAAAAGCAAGTGGTCTAGTCTTCAATAGTTAATTGTTGTGAACTTGAATCATTTATCTGCCTCAGGGTTGATGTTGCCAACGTCTTCCGCTCACTACAATCACCCCGCGGTGCGTTATTCGCAGAATGCGTTTGTTTCGATAGTTACAAATATATTCCAACTAAATTAGGTCATGCATCGCCTGCAATTCGATAGTTCATTACAGTTGCCGATCAGTCGTAACACTGAAACACGTTCAAAAGACCGTGAAGTTATTTGCCACGACGCGAATAAACAGGCAGCGGAGACGAAAGATAACAACCTGTTCAAAATACTTATCTTACTTCGCATTCACGCTTGTTACGCACGTTCATATGTAGGGTCGGTTCCCGGCCAAAGTGCTACAGTGCGCTAAATTCTGGAGAGACAAACTCGGCAGGGACTTGAGTCTGACAAAAGATTTCTTGCTCTTGATATGTCGAAGTGTAGTCATGCAACTGCTTAAACAGAAACTCCACAATACGTTGCGCGAATGCGTTGGGAATTCCTTTCTGGCGGAACGGCATTCCCCGTTCCTGTAACCGTCGCAATGATCGGCATTTTTCGATTACGTTATTTAACCTATTTTCAGGCGATATTTGCGCTGCTTGAGATTTTTCAAACATGAAAGGGATTTTTTGCATTTGCACAACGTACTCATTCTAATCCACGCACAGTTTGCCGAGAATGTTGTTACGCCCCACGCTGTCCCACGCAGTTATGGCAGTTTTATGCAGTAATTTTTATCTCTTGACTGAATTTGACACCACCCACCATCACCGATCTTTAAATTATCCGATCCGATTACACTTCAAAGTTAAAGTGGGTTTGAAATCATTTTTGAAAGTCAGACAACTGTGCTCGGCGAGCAACAGCTGGCAGTATGGTTGAAACAATTTCCCAGCTGGAGACGCACTGGCGTTGTGATCATTGTTCAAAACATGATTCCTTCCTCAATCGCGTCTTTCGCTTTTGTCAGGAAAGTCCGGATTGCGCGTACTTTTGTTTTTTTTTAGTATGATTTCGGTGTTTCTTGTCGTGGGGATCGTGGTGAAATCACTGCCACTGAACTATCACGTAGAGGCCATCATGTTGAATTGTGTCACGGGTGCGAGCTGACGCGGTTAACTCCAGGCCATTGACCCGACTATTGGACTAATTCCTCAGGTCGCAAAGTGTCCAATGAGCATTCTGTCCCGATAATGACTGAATTAACAATTTGAAGCCTTAGATTCTAATTATATCGTTGTTCTGTGGCTCTCTGTGTGGGCTGTGCTTGCCTGCTCTGCCACACGTTCACCAAGAACTCGTTTGTCTTGGGCTTTGGTAAAAGCAGCACGAACCGATCTACAGCGAGTCCAACGTTGTATATGATTTCTTTGTATTTTTTTATCTCGTGTGTGTGATTTTCTTCAGAACTCCTCGAAATCGCGAGAGTTTGCCAGCACTACCTCCACCAACGCAGCACATGGACTTAACACCAACGGAAAGTGAAGCTTTAACTCCAGTAGAAGCGGTCATGCGAAGCGAAATCGCGGCAACAGTTATCGGTAACGTTATTTGTTCGATTTGCTTCTGGTTGCTTGCATTGCGTGTGTGGTTAAAATTTGGGTATCAGGGACTATTTTGCAATAGCACATAATTTTTAAGTTAACCTTGTGAGCATATGTCCCATCCTTATGAGTACGTTATTTGAGACACGCGGAGTGAATATGCAGGACTTCGCAATAATCAATCAAAAGCTTTTTCATGATCCAATTTGCAATTGCTGGTGTTAGAAGCCAACTGTTGCGTAAACATCGTATCGCCTGTCGTGGTACGAACTTCCCAACGCTTAGCACCAGCAAAATGGTGGAAGGAAACTGGAAGTTGAACATAATTTAATCAAAGTTAAGTTTCTGTCATGATCTGTGTCGTAGATAAAATCTTCAGCGATGACACTTGAGACCGAATAGATTAGTTTCAATATCTTAAACACTTAATGCTCCTTGCCTTCCCCCCAATCAAACTATGTTTACAACCATACACATAAAATGCGATCTCCTTGGACAAATTCCAGCATAAAAATTACGTAACGCATGAGGGATTCTCGAATTACAAGGATATGAGACTCAAGCGAACACCAAAAACATTCTTTCAGGTCGTTGTTTCGCTTTCGATCGCGTCACGTAACTTCTGTTCTCGGAACCATATGACGCAATCGTGGCCTTGCGCCACTGTATGTACTATGTACGTTTGTTGACTTGAACACCAACTGTTAATCTCACCGTAAAGACGATTATTACGCCGTCAAGTGTTGACGTGGCCGCGTCGTGTGTGTGCAATGACATGAAACACAAAAGCTTTCAAAATGCGATAGGTATTTTTTGTTTCCAAACCCACCTCTTATGTTTTTCCTTCATTGACCCGCAACCAACGTTGGAGCTACTTCTTAAAGTACCGTTGCAGCCAGGGGCGTAACAAGGGGGGGCACAATTCCCCGGGCGCAGAATGTCTGCGGGGGACGTCGACAAGTTCCAACGATGTCACAAGTGCTTTATTCAATACAGTACATTTGCTTGGAAAAGACCTCAGGTTCGAACATGGGGGCGCAAAACTTGTTTCTTGCCCCAGGCGCCATCTAACCTCGTTACGCCCCTGGTTGCAACACAGTCCTTGCTGCTTTTATTAATTTTTTAGTTTCCCTGCACTAATGTGCCTGTCCGGCATTCTGCTTTGAAGTATTTTGAGTGTTGTGCGCGAATGAGCAACAATGGAGTGATCGCAGCGCGTGATCTCTATTGTTGCTTGTTGCCACCATGTGAAACTGCGCGCTTTCCGCTCGGACTTTCTGATCGCAACAGCAATTAGGCATGGCTTAAATAAGTTTTCTATCTCATTTTAAAAAATCCAACTAATACAGCGTGTTCTTATATTGGGAAGGACAAATGCTTAGAAAACCAACGAATATAATGAACTGGCTGAGTGGCTCAGTTGGTTGTGCACGCGCCATCAAAGGTGGTAGGCTGCGTCATACCGAAGATTTGAAAAACGGTACTTGCGACCTGACCAGCTTCGTGCTCGGTACTAATGGGTTGGTGCGAGAAAACAGTTCACGCGCGATGCTGCCATTGGCTCGCCACCATTGCAGCATTCACTGCGAAAGTATAAGTTGCGTGACCCACGGCGCAAGCAAGCGGAAATGGGCGACACCTCTGTTTCGCAGGACGAAAGGAGCACAGAAACCGAGTATAAACGAAACTGAACTGAACTGAACTAATATAACGAACATCCGAAGCATGCATGTATGTTGATGACTAAAGGCAATAGAATCTGCTTTCAGCTCTTTCGCCTTTGAAAAAATGTTCTTCATTGTCTACTATTTTCAGGCATGGGTTACGACGTTTCGCTGGTGCGTGATGTCATTCAAAGAAGCATCGAACAACACGGAACAGAACATCAATCAACAACTGCTTTGTTAG
>JGI24159J19872_10012094_pt1 | contig 11278 bp, 5 predicted proteins | sample Ectturendosymbi4_FD_19872 | JGI IMG/M metagenome (IMG submission 19872) | reverse complement strand
ACTCATTTGTTAAATTCATGCACATGGCAGCATCAGTGAGAGAGACCTGTGCCATATGCAAATCACTCAACAGCACAACTTGAAAACAAGAACTCCCATGTTAGCTACCGCCATCAGATAATCTAATTCTACCATCTAATTCACAAACACAGTACATTCTTATGTCACAAAGTTATTCGTGCGTTGCCAAACGCAACAATACTGTAATGGTCGTAATCACACTCAAAACTTCGTAATTGTAATCACATTAAAACAATTTTGAATGAAAAAGTAGGCAATCATTTTTGCCAGATGATCCTATCATTATGGCCTCAAAAGTGGTTCCACATGGAAATATAGAGAATTAAGAATATTTTTATCAAAAGCTCTCGCGACCCCTAGAAAAAAGGCGAACGACCCCCACGGCGTCGCATCTCCCAGGTTGAAAACCACTCTACTACTGCTTTCCATGCCAGGCACAGGGCGATGGTGTTCAACCCCCACCACTACTCCACACTCATCATGACGACCGTGCCGCTGATATGGCAAGCATGTCGGGAGTTGTAAACAGGAGTGTGCTTCGTTGATGAACATCGAAGCAAATTTCACTTTTATCCAGGGTTTTTTTAAGGAAAATGTTAGGTAACCGGTATGGATATGTAGGGACCCGATTTCTCTGGTTGTAGGGACCCGATTTTCTCTGATTTTAGGGACCCGGTTTGAAATTCTAGGAACCCGAATCGGGTCTCTAAAAAGCCTTAAACAAAACCCTGTTTTTATCAACAAATGACTGTCAAGATTTCGGGATCGAGAAGCCAGAAGAGAGTGAATGCAAGTACCTGTTTTCTTCAGAAAATATTGGAAAAAACTGCGAAGGATATTGAGATAGATTTATTTGGCGGTACTGAATTAATTGCGCTAGATGTACTCTCTAAAACAGAAAAAAAACGACGGGGCACCGAAAAAACACAGAGGTTATCTAGTCAGGTGCCCCATAATTTACGTGAGATTGATGTTTCCATGGTGAAGGTTGTGTCGACCGCTAGACGTGCTGTCGTACTCCGATGTATAGGTTGCGGGATTAATGGCCAATTGTGAAGAGGTTTCTCTTGTCGGACACAAATGGCCATGACGTTTAATTGTCATGAACCGCATGGTTCCAGACGAAGAGGAAAAGAAAAACCCATTTTACTGGGTTGAGAAACAAAATACAGTTAAAGATTCAATATCAAGCGAATTCCCTCGCAACAGGGAATTTCAAAAACATTGACATGAAAGTCACTGGTTACTTCACATTTAGCCTGTTTACATGGCGCATTTCGTTGTGGCCTAATTGTGGCTTTTTATTTGCTGAGTCGCGCTTAAGAACGCCACGCTCCTAAACGTGACTCAGAAAATAAAAGCCACAATCGACCAAAAGCCACAATGAAATGCGCCATGTAAACAGGCTAATTGTGACCTTTCATGGGCCTGAAAAGCAAACGTAGCATAAAAAGAAAAATAACACAAATATAATTACGTCTTTTTCGGCTCTTTCCAACTTCTGCTGAAGGAACTTGTGGCACTGTTGGTTCAGGACTTCGACAAACTCTGACTCGAAATCTTGGTCACTGTACCAGGCCCCGCCTGTGACCGATCGGTCAGGTTGGAGGTGGAAAAGCATGTAGACTTTCTTTTTCGACGCCTGAAAATAACCACATGCAGAACGTTTCATGGATCTGGAACACACTGCCGGCAAGAAGCTGTGAAATTCATTATTGTTTGATTTTTCGCGCACATGATTTTCAGTTTGACGCTGCACGTAATCCAATTATGACGCAACAAAAAGCGATCAGTTTTCCTTCCAACGGTCAACCGCGAGATGTCGCACCAGAGCTGCAATAAACGCCATTTCACTTGCACTCCAGTTCAGTTCGTTTATTCGAGAAATCAATTTGAAAAGACAATACTAAAAAGAATAAACAAACGTTTATCTGACAATGTGGTCTTCTAACCAAACGAAAGACTAAGGCAGTGTCAGCAGAAGCGAAACACGCAAAGCTAATGTTTCTGTTCCAGTCGGTCTACTGTAAATACTGTTCTTTAACATTCATTTTTTATTCATTGCAGACAGTGTGTACTATACTTACAAGTTAATCAGATTAAATATAAATCATAGCAAAACGTTGGAATAGCTGCAATTTGAAAAATTTTAGTTCGTAAATCCTGATTTTTGAAGTTTTTGAAAAAAAGGTAAGGCACACAATACATTATGTTTTTGATAATGAAGCAGAAAACAAGATTTAAAATTTTTTGAAATATCGGTTATAGGTTCATGAATGGCCGATGTATCGGTATCGGCCCCAAAAAAGCTATATCGGTCGATCGCTACATGCTAATGTTGACGACGAGATCTCGTCGTGTGATCTCTATTGTTGCTTGCTGCCACAGTGTGAAGCTTTGCGCACTTATCGCTCGGGCTTTCCGATCGCAGCAGGGCCTTGTTTGTCCCGGGCCATCTGTACAACCTTAAGGGTTACTGGACAGGTGCCCTTTGAAACAACACAATCACTGAACGTTACATAAACGACACTTACTCGATAGTTTTACGACTTTTCATGATCCATTTCGAACCAAACGACATTCAAAAAATTTGCCAAATACTTTGTTCACTGACGGCTTGGGAATGAAAGGGATGAAAAGATGACAAATTTTAAATCGACCAACAAAATCCTTACAGCAACAGATTTGACGGCTTTAATCAACTTTTTGCTCTCCAAGTTCTTCAGTATCTTGTTCACTTCAGTCAGCATCAAATTGCATTTGAAGCGGATATCTCTTGTCCAAATCCCTTTGTTCCCAGCAGCCTCAATGATTTGATAAACGAGCTTCTCCTGACGATCCACTCCTTTTACTTCACTGCAAAAGACTTAAAGAAGTATTAAACGAATAACACGAGTCAGAAATGGCGTGCGTCGCTTACGAATTGATCATACCCGGATGCAGAACTTTTCAATCTGTAGATCAAACCTGATTTGCCTTTGAGAACTTCAATCTTTCCCTATGAAAAACAAACATTTATACTGCAATATCGCTTTGTCTTCAAGGCAACAAGCAAAATGATTATAAAACGAAGAGAACATTACAAACCAAACGTTGATATTCATTTCTTTACCACGCTTCACAAAACATTACAAACTGGTTAGGATAAAACCAACATTAGCCAGGACCTAAATGACTGAAGAGCAAGACAATACGAGCAAATTATATCATACAGGGTTCCCACACATTTAAAAAATCATTTTCCATACTTTTTCAATACCTTTTCAATACTAAATTAAAAAAGTTCAATACCATTACTTCTCTTCATTTTTCGAAATTCTTAATCATCAAACTCAGTTTTGCACATTGCATAAATAATGAACTGCTTTGCTTACAGTAAAATTCTGCTCAGATACTTCTGATTTCTTTTCCATTTAGAATTTCCATACTTTTTCAACACCTAATACACATTTTGGCCAAATTCAATACTATTTCAAGGTCTTGAAAATCAATTTTGAAATTCAGTACTTTCAATACCGCGTGGGAACCCTGATCATAATAAAGATTTTTTGAAAAATAAGGATTCTGAATTTCTTTACTTGTGTGAAATGTTTCTTGTCCCTGTTGCCCCCTAGCCCTGCCAGCAGGCAACAAACATGGGATCATAGCATACAGGGAGCTCAGAGCTTGTTACACACGTTTCAAATGGTTTACCATGGTGAGCAGTCTGTTTATAGCAGCTACTCGTTGCCGCACATCCAGTGATGGAATAGCGTCCTCGATGCTCTTGTCTGAGACTCCTTTTGCATTTTTTGCACATAAGTTCAAGATCCTTAAACAACAGTAAAATGGTTTCAAAGCCTATTGTCATAACAACATAGAAACCCCACCAATCAAGACAGGTTCAGGAAAATAAGTTGGGAACATGACAGGTTGGTAGTTGAGTCTACGCATGTAATGATTCCATACACTGCAGAAGTTACTGTCAGAATGACCAACAATTATTTAGATCTATAGCAGACACAATCATCAAATCTGTGCTGTGAATGTGCACACACTTCTGTTAAATTACTCTAGAATGCCTGTTCACAAATCACGCCAGACAAATTCAAGTGAAAGTATTTCTGATCATAATTGCTAGTGAGACATTTACTAATTAAATTTCCTTTAACTTTCATAAAACAAAACTAAACATTATGGCCAGGTGTTTACTGCACAGCACTTTAACGATGCAACTCACCACTTTTTACTAAATCTATTTGTTTACTTCAAGGGTCTCAAACTCAAATTGCTCAGAGGCCTTTAATGAGGACTTATAAAGTAACCCGAGGGCCACATTATGACACTCATGCAACAGTGGCAGTACCTGAACCTTACTAGAAACAGTTTTTACATTGTATTTCACTAGAAACAGTTTTTACATTGTATTTCATATCGTGAGTTATAGGCAACATTTCCAGCCATGTCTATGTTCATTTAGAAGGAATTTGTTCACTTGCTGGCTAAGCACTTTTGAACACCAGTGAATAGATCAAACAACATAAATGCTAATCATTTGAAAATTCCCATGAAGCATCGTGGGCCGTTTGTGGCCTACATGTTTGAGACCCCTGGTTTACTTAATGGCAACAAAAATACATTTATAGCACAAATAATTGCAACTAATTTTCAGCAACTGTTTATTTATTTTTTATGTATTCACTTTGTTCAACAAAAGCAACATATTTATTTATCTTCAACATAACTGAATTACTTACTCTGCTTCTAATGCCAAGGCATCTGTATGTTCTTGCTTTACTGTCACAGTTTCTGTCATTTTTACCTATAGGCTATGCTGAATGTGCACTAGTGGTGCTAACGATCAAATTAAAGGAACAGTTTATTAGTGAAAGTGCATGCTACATATGGCATCACTGCAACAGTTTGCTGCTCTCCCTTAGCTGCTGATAATTTGGTTTTAATCTTGATACATTTCCAGAAAAAAATGACCAAAAAACGTTGTTAGAAGATAATAATTTACTTGCCCGGTTGAGTTCTATCTGTAATTTTGTGAGTTCATTAATGTTAATCAAACATGAACAAGCAGCTTACAGTTGAAAGCAACTATATGACATGAATGCTCACATGGAATAGTGCTTTAGTGCAAAAATAAAAACAGTACTTCCAGCATCAACATTACTGGCAGCTTTGACACTGTAAATCAANGACACAACTATTCNTTCCACACATGAACTTCCTAACTCACAGCATATTAACTCAACAATACANAGTCATACTACAACATATGACACATAAAAATCTTGTGCAGTGAAAAACACCAAATGCATTTAAAAATACACTGCAACCATAAACTGTTCATCNTGAAGCAAACATACCTTAGTAAGTTTGATAAATANGCAAAATACAATCACACATGCAGCACAATTCTTCAATACACAAGTTCTTATAAAGGTTGATTCATTTCAACAACCACATCAAACATGGGCTTGCAGCTAATCACAGCACATTGATTTTCATCATTACAGTTATCAGTTCAAGTCATAAAACCACAAGCAATACCATTTTTTTAATGACCTGGTTTTCGTAACAGCTCCTTGGAGCTTATAACAACACTACTAACAAGTTCTCTAAACTTGGCAGGCATTGGATGCTACTTCTAGCGACAAATAAGTCTTGATACTACAACCATAAAACAAAACAGCTTTTCATCAAAAACTACATATCAGTTGTGTTTAGCCAAAAAGCAAATATCCCTGATACAAACTCTTATACACATATATTACAACACCACAACACTTTCTTCTGTCATTGCAACACATAGGTTTTTGCATTAAATTGTAACTAAATGCATGTACAAACTCAGTAGTATTCATCAGTGTGAAAACATCCAATGCATGAATGCACTTCACGTCAATTCACTGTTAACACCCTACGAGGCGGTCTGGTTTTACCTTTAAGACCCACGTGAGCCACTTAAAAGGCTATCACTTTGCAACTCCGTAACTCCTTTATTGATTGCACTACAGAGCTGTTCAAACCTTTAAAAGAGGCGGCAAATCTTTGGGTCTGCACTAAAAACATATTTTGTTTTTTTTGTGAGTGACGTCATNAGTGGGGTAAGTTTTTGGCCATTTTGGTTAAGGTCACCTGCCCTGGGTCCAACTNCAAGATGGAAGTATTTCACTCAAGTTTTTATTANAAACTAGGCTAAAATCTGAGTCTTTTGAGCATCTGATCGGCTTTCTAGCATTTCTGGTTCAAGAGTTTGGGTAAATTTACTAATTTTTGTAAAGTTCTTAATTTTTAGTAAAATCATCAGTTTTATGTTTTTTGGCAATTATTTTTGAACCAGAAACTCTAGGCAAAAAACCTACCCCACTTATGATGTCACTCACAAAAAAAACAAAAAATCTTTTTTAATTGCAAACTAGAAGACTCACTGAGTCTTTTGAGGGTTTGGATAGTTCGCTAGCATAATCGACTGGCGAGTTATGGAGCTGCAAGAAGGTGGCACGAAATTAGCAGCTCAATGTGTGATTTCAAAGTATGATACACTTGTACACCAGCTCCCAACGTGTTAAGCAATTACCTCTTTAAGTTTTCTTTAAGCATAAAAGTACACTCACTGCTCCATGTTTCTCACAATAAAAGGTTCAACCAGCAGTAAAATGGTTGTTATTTTTCAATAAAAATGCCGAAAAACATCTGAAGATGGGAATAAAACAGAGAAGAATGAACATTACGTTCATAAAAGCCTTTTCTTTTCCATACTTCACAACTAAAGTAAGTTCTTCATGAAGTGTAGTAGAACAGAATGTTTAATAAGTTAGTTAAATAAAATGGAAAGGATATGCTAAGAACAATAAGAGTTGAACAGTTGCAAGAAGTAAACACTTTTGCACAGTCCTCCAAAATAGTTAAACGATTTTCTATGACAAGCACTATTAACTACAAAAGTTGAAACGAAAATTTCAACTTCCAACATCATGTTAATAGATGCTTCTATCCACTGTTATTCTATACAACAGAGAATGTGACAGCTTTACATTTACTGACTGCAAAGATCTCTTGTGCTTTGTTGATTTCATAAAGAGGGAAAATTAGTCAAAAAGACAACCAACAGAAAAAGGCATATTATGAAACTGCACAGTTTTCTCAAGTTTTACCTTGAAACTTTAAAGTGCCTGTTGAATAGCTACCAAGAAAACAAACACCAAGGTGAACATCAATACATTTGCAAACAATTGCNTAAAGACAATAGCTGTNATAAAAATCTGACAAATTCCAGATCATGGCATGCTTTTACATGCCTACAACAAACCATGTTGAATTAATCTTAGTACTAGTACATCCACATAGATTGCATAAAATATTTGTAAATACCAATTACAACAAAACATCTGGTGTGAACCATCTGAAAAATACAACTGCCTAACCAACGATAATATATTACTAGTGCCAAGTAGGCAGAAATGTTTCAATAAATTTCTTTTTACAAATGTTTCTTGCACTTATCTTGATAATAAAATACGTTTTTTAAAGTAACTGCTAATGTTTTCGTGAAAGAGCTAACCACATGAGTAAAATTTGATATTTATGATCCAAAATACAGCAATTGAAAATTGCCAGAGCAGTTGTGATCTAACTACAATCAACCTTTAATTATGCACATTGTCACATTATTTTCAAACTAATAAAATTTTAATAGGTATATTACCAATGCAGTAAAAGCATAATTTAATTACCAACTTACTTTTGTACTGCAAAAGAATCTACTTCCTATGTGTTTGTTGAAAAAAAATCACACATATGACGTGTTTCATACAGTACCAACTATCACTAGTTAAATTACAATTTTTATTTGATTTTTATCAGCTACTTGCTGAGAAAACCTATGGCATTGTCACAGTTCTTATGCCACCAAACTTCAGTGAAAAAATTGTGTACTTTTTACTTGTGGTCATCAATGCAACTGACAGCATAAGTCAGCATTAAAAAGTCATAGCTTTTCAGCTACCTTAGAACTTCCAGCTTCTCCTTTGAGCAAGTTTACAATGTGTTGCAACTGATCATGTGTCACTTCAACATCTTCTTCATTTAAAAGTTTAATAATCTGCCTTGCTTCATTGACATCAACATGACCATCTTTATTAGTGTCCAAAACTTCAAAAACTTTTTCCAGTTTTTCTATAGGTATCTTTTCCATAGATTGCACAGATTTTATAAGTTCCTTCACAGATATGCTGCTTGTTTGAGGAATGCTGCGTGAACCCTCTTGTTCTAAATCCTTCACTGTGTTTTCCATCTTATTAATTAGCTTAACAATGCGTTTCAGAATTCTTTTGCTTGCTTTTGCATCAGAACCAATGACTTCATCATTTTCAATTTTCAGTTCATCTTGAAGTGATGTAACACCAATCTCATATTCTCTTGCATCTTCGCGAAGATCCTCCAATCCAGATTTCACACTCTGCATATCTTCAGCATCTGCGGATATTTGTTCCATAGCATTATCAATTACATCAATTTCTTGTTGCGTGATTTTGTTGTCTTCACATATTAGACGAGCATTATCTACCAAAACAGTATCATCCACAATGATTTCTGCATCAGTGGTTTGAGCAATTGAAGTTGATGGCATGTTGGAAGACAACTTAGGTTCAACAATAGCATCTTTCTGTTTAGAAATCTCCATGTCTTCTCCTTTTTGCTTTTTTAATGCTTTTGCTGCTTCTTGTTCTTCTACAATTTCTTCATTTTCTAACTTGGCAGCTTTATACCTGGCAACATTATTCACTCTTTCCAAATTTAACTCTGCAGCTCTGACTTCTGCTTCACCAGCAGCTTTTTCTGGTAAAGTGGAAATTGCTTCTTTCAATTTATCCTGAGCAGAAACTGTTTCAGGCATGTATAAGACACGACTCAACAAAAGCAAAGAGTTGGGAACATCATGAACAACATGCAAATCAACCCATTCTGCTAATTGCTGCTTTAATCTGGCTCGGGGGACTCCAAGAGCTCTCATTCCACGTGCTTGACATGCCGCCATTAGTTCAGCAGTAGTTAAACTATCAATTCCTTCTGCTTGGATCATTAAGTCATCTGCATGAAGCTGATTCAACTTCATTTGTATCAAGAAACGAAGTAGTTCATTATTGCCAACCGCAGGTACACTAATTAGACGACAAAGAGCAATTAATTGTTTTCTTGTCATATTAGACAAGGTTAACTGATCTTCAAACAGTTTGGCATGTTTTAAAATTTCCTCATTGCTTGGCGGTTCATGCTGATTTCTGACTTTTTGAAAGAAAGCAACAAAATCCTGTGCTGCAACATTCTTTTTTGATGATTTTTTTGAACGCACAGCAATATCCTCAACAGTATCCTGTAAAAATTTGGCCATATCTAGCTTAACTTTTAACTCTCGCTTCAAACGTAGGTCCCTGCTTGATGAACTTTCGAATGTTGAAGGCAAGATGTTTGGAAACAACTTTACCACAAAAGGTAAGGCTACTTCAGCAAATGGGATAATAATGAAAACAGAAAAAGGTGCTAATCTAAAAATGTCTGCAACAGCTTTACGAAACTGATTACGTTCCCGACGAGTGACAGGTGTTCCATTGAGAATTTTCCATAGTGTTCTTGAAGCTATTCTCACATCAAGAGCAAGCAAACGAAAACCATGATAGTAATGCACTATTTCCGCCCAAATTCTACTTAGCAATGGTTTTTTCTTAGTTTTTTTAGCTGTTGCTTCGCTTTCCCTTTGGCCTGCAGCAACCTCCACAGTTTTGTTCTGCTGGAGAGACGTAGTAGCACTAGCAGCTTGCTGTTTTTGCTTCTTTTTTTCTTTTAATGATTCCTCAAGCTTTGACTTTTCAAACGCAGTGCAACAGAGAGCAAATGGCCTTCTCTGAGGCAACAAGATTGGGTGAGCCACTGGTCTGAAAAAACGGTTTGAAATACTGTCATATTTCAAAGGGCAGCAAAAGCTAGTCGCGCAGGGAGATTGACAACTTGGAGTAAAAAGATTCCGGCTGCTGCAGGCAAAACATCCACGAAGAATGAAACGATGCTTTGCTTTACGCAAAAATGCGCAATAATTATTCGCAACCAAAGACATTCGTAGGCCTGTTAGTGTTGCCGTGGTACCACGTTTTCGCAAACAAGCATCACCACAAACTATCCACTTCAGCAGCGGGGTACGGTTGCAAAATCACGAAACCATTTGATCTTTGCAGATTTCCCAATTCACATGTAACTCGTACGCTAGATGGCGGAAGTAATTTAGGTCAATAAAGAACGTGGTTTACTGGTTTGCTCCATAGGTAGTAAAAAGCAACCTTCTAATCTAGGTTTGCCACTCCCAGATACTTAAAATTTTTTCAACGACATTTTGTCTTTTTGTAATTATAGAAATTTTACTTCATGACCGCTTTCAATACTCTTTACATACAGTGGTATAGCACATTTTTTCAATTAAATATTGAAGGATAACAATGGGTTTTCAAGCACATTTATTAGGAACACAATGTAATCACGAAGTGTACATTACACAAGTACATAGTGTATCCGGCACCGATGAGCGGACTGTGAAATTTTTTAGTCCAAGTCCAATCCTGATGCGCAAAAAATTAAATCCGATCCAGTCCTCATCTGCAAATTTTTTGAAATTCATCAGTCCAGTCCGAGTCCTGTCCATCCATGTAAAATCGTGTATTTTTTCAGACAGTGTCTATTTTGCCTCATGAAGCAAAAATACTGCTGGAAATACTTTGCCTTTAGCCAAACACGGTTGGTGGAAGGTAAAATAGCCCCAGAAGTGCTTTTGCCTCACGAAGTAAAATAGACAAGTAAGTATATTTTCTTTTTGCGACAAAATAATGGTTCACAGCACACAGTCAATTGATAATACAGCATTGCGTAGAATATTGGCTAATGCAGAAGCCATAACATAATTTAAAGCAAATTTCTACACAAGCAATGACCATTAACTGGTTCCTTTGTCACAAAGCATTGGTGAAAGACCATGAGGTCACCTAGTCTACCAAACCTGCAACACAAGGCCTTTTTGAAATCAACAAAATTTGCCGTTTTTGGCATTTACAAAATTTTTAAATCTGTAAAATCGGATCACAATCGAAAATTTTGATATGGTCACAGTCAAAGGCGCAGCCAGGGGGGTGGCTGAAGGGGCTCAAGCCCCCCCCCTTAGCGATCAGAATATTGATGTTTATTTTCTTAGTTTTTCACCAACATTGTACTGTAAGTCGAGATC
>JGI24159J19872_10012092_pt1 | contig 11279 bp, 11 predicted proteins | sample Ectturendosymbi4_FD_19872 | JGI IMG/M metagenome (IMG submission 19872) | reverse complement strand
ACAGAAGGTGACTGTCAAAGGGTGTCATAGATACAGTATCTTGGCTGTCACAGTCCACAGATATCTTCACGAAGTTCAATGAAGTTAATTTGCAATTTCAGGGGAATGGTGTTAACCTCATCAAAGTCAGATCAGCATTCTTCACCTTCTTGTCCAAGTTTAATGCTGTTCAAACGAAATCGAGCCCTTCATGAACTCTAACAGTTTCCAAATCATTAACTTTAACAATTTCCGATTGCTAAATGAGTTAATTTCCTAAATTAAGTTTTATAGTGAAATGCATCTTTGCGCTCATTCTTGCTTTAATCATTTTCAAGCATCCCAAATATACACTACGAAACATTGTGTTGATATGTGTGTTAGGCATGGTAGGGGGGCGATAGAAATTGTTTGTCAGAAAAGGGGGCGCTAGCCAAAAAAATATTGGGAAACACTGAGATAAACAAAGGGCTGTATTTTCGCAGCCCGAGATTGGCGACCAGATTTGAATCCAATGCCACCAAAATCGCCAAAGTAGCCTGCTAGTGAAAGCATTGTTCAACTTAATTATAAAATTCATTATCCAAGAAAATCAGGTAGTCAAAAAACAGTCAAGATCATATTTCCTTCGTTTTTTCCTTAAAAATTCATCGTCAAAATAACAAAAACGCTTTGCGATAGGCGGATATACCACCATATTTCTTGCAGCCAATTGTTTGGTTTCTTTCCTTTAAGGCTGTGCCGAAGACAGCCCCGAAATCGCCAAATCCATCGGCAAGTGTGCTGAAAACGTCATCGCATAAACGGCGTGGTTGGAAAAGAGCGAAACATTGGTTTTGTTGGATTCCTAGGAAACGTTGAGCCAAAATGGTGTCGGGAGTACCGAAAATGATTGTGTTGCGAAATTTCGTAACTAAATCCAAACTTAAGGCGAGTTTGGCCGTTTGGCGGAATCTTTTGCCTTACATTTTTCAGGGAGGGCAGCAGCCCGGCAGCCCGTCTAGACGAGTCACCCCTGATGGCCTATCATAAATCACCGCTATACGCTGTAAAATTCCTTAAAAGCCCAGATCTTCAGAAGAAAAACCCGGAATAGCATTGAAAACCCCAGATGTGGGGGCAAAACGCCAGGTTTAGCAACACTGACCAAATCATCTTGAAAGTACGAAAAAAGCAACGGAACTTATGGAACAGATCAATGTGGCGTAATAATATATTTTTAAAATGCTTTTCAAAACAATACAACCAAGCAATATCAGGAATTTGATGCAATTTGGCTTGATTGCATGAGTGGTCCCATAATGCTGCAATTAAACGTAAAATACAGTACTTTAATTTTCAAATCACAGTGGTCTAATGTTAAGGCATTCAATTGAAAACATTCGCTTACCATACTTACTCGATTGTTAGCCGCCCTTGATTGTAAGCCGCACTTAAACTAACATAGATTACCTAAGTCTCTGATTTATTTTTGCGTACCGGCACGTTTCGCTTTTAATTGGTTACGCTGAAGAGAATAGAATTCGAAAGAAAACTTTGGTCGACAAAACGTAGCCAGAGAAAGACTGAGCGTCATCTATGCCTTTCGATAAGGTGAAGAAAAATAAAATGTAAGCCCCCTTGATTATAAGCCGCACGAAATGATGAAAAAAAGCTTTGGAAGCCGCGGCTTACCATCGAATAAATACGGTAATTGCTTATGACAAATTTAGCAAAATCGCGACTTCTTTGACTGAAAAAATTATATACCTGTAATCAAGGGTGGATATTAGGGGAGGCGAACGAGGCGGTCGCATCGGGCTCCACTATTTCAGAGATGTCGTGAGGGTCCTCCTTTGAGAGTTCCGCACTTAGTCTTTGCATTGTTTTCTTAAAAGCTTATTAATGACATTAGAGCTACATTCACGCTCTGAAACAAGCCATATATTTGACAAAATAAAGCAAAAAGTGTGTGCAAGCGTGTCAAAAGAGGCTCCCCAACAACTGTGTAGACAAAGGATATTTAAAATCAAGGCTTCAAACGATTTACAATGTGAAATTGAGTTTCACGCACAAGCAAATTCCCAGACAAAACGAAAAATTTAACTTGCTTTCACCGAACAAAGTTTTAGTATAGCATGTGTTAAACAGAGCCTCCTTTCTGAGATATTGCCCAAATTCTAATATCCATCCTTGCATATAATAAAGAATACATTTAACACGAAGGGCCGCGGGGTCCGTAGCATTATTGTTAATCCGGCACTGCTCCAACCCTCTATCGTGCATGACTGGCTATATGCAATCAATACTTGATCACCCGTGGCTTTGCAGCTCTGTAATAATTTCGACTGGATGTCGGGAGCAGAGGCGTAACGACGGGGGTCAAGGGGGGCACAATTCACCGGGCGCAGAATCACTACGGGGGGCGCCGAAAAGTCCTAACAATGTCACAAGTACTTGCTTCAATACAATACATTTGCTTTCTATAAAGAAGTGGGCGCCAAAGTTGCTTCTTGCCCAGGGGGGCCTTCTAACCTCGTTACGCCCCTGGTCGAGAGAGCGAAAGCTGAAGAGATGTGCAATGCGATAAGGAATGCAACGCAACTTCAACGAACGTCTTCGATCTCGGGGCTTTTCCGCCGTAAGCTCAGCTTCACTCATGCGCGTCAAGACACGTGGGTGCTAGAACGCAGTGACCACTGAGGCGTGACAGATTTTTTCTTCCTCCAACCGTCATTCAAACCACTTCACATATCCTTCCACCAGACGCTCTGGCCAACTTTACAACGACAAAACTTGTTTACAATGAATCTTTGACGCATTCAGCACGTCATCGGATGCGACGTCACTGATCTTCCTCATCATCTTCTTCGGTGTTCTCTGCCGTCCTTGTGTCTGCAACGATATTTGCTGTGACGTCAGCAGACAGACACCACGTTTGTCATTCATCTTAAAGATCTAAAGTACGCCTGGCACTGGTTGGTGGTGGCTTTTGTCTCTGGCAATGATCACTCACATTTTTAATAATCTCTACAATACCAAACCAGGAAAGATTGTTGCAAATATTGTCTTCTGTAATTACAACACAAATACTTCAAATCGAGCTCATGAACGAGAATTGTGGAATCGCTCTTGCAAAAGCTTGCAGTTTTACAAAACTATTCGAACATATTTAAAGATCAACGCATTTCAGAAAGGTGAACAATCTTTGCTGTAATAAAAAAATTGAAGGTTACCAACTTTTTCGACGATTTTTCCCTTTTTCGCTTGTTGAGTGGATTCCTGGGGTCGTAAATGTCGTACCTATCTTCATTCACATCTCTGTTCATGTCTTTAGCATCTCGAAGATTGTTCTCATTCTTCAACCGATGAAGCAACCTGAAGAGCAAAATCGTTTGTGGTTGGGAATGTGCGAAGGGAGACGTGGGCAGACCAGGTATTTGGTCGTTCAGAGATATGAACAATTCCACGATACAATGTCTGAGCGTTTGACGTCGGAAAACGCTCCCAAAATTTTTGTCAATTGACTAAACTGATGGGTTAAACTTGAGAAGTAAGAGCCAAGCCGACATGGCAGGCAAGAAAAACCGTGGCCTTGGTTTTTGGAGACAAAACAGAATTTTCGAACATCCAACGCAGGCCTGCACAACATGCAGCCCGCGAGAGCTTTCGCAATTGCAGAAAATATTGCAGCAGTCCGACTTGATATACATAGTTAATTGTCGTTCCAGAATTTCTTTCAAACTACATTAAAACGAAATAGGTTTTGCGGTCCGCGGGAAATTTATGTTGATCAATATGACCCTTCGAGCTTTCTGAGTTGTGCAGACCTGATCTAACGCAATGATTCTTAACCCGGAGTGGTCAGCTGATGTTGCAAGCAATCGTTTCGTGAAGTTCCGAAGCTCGCTGTTCAGGTGTGAAGTAAATCCGATCAGGATATGTGACAATGACGAAAACAAACCTATTGCTATTGACAATCAACCAAGTCAGAGCTGTAAAGAGGTTGATAGCTTTGTCTACCATTCAATATTATCCACAGGTTGTCGCTGACACCCGGAAGAGCCTATGCGAGGACAGCTGCCAGAAAATTTTTATGAGGCTTTGACGCTAAAATAATCTGAAGCCGAAGAGTAAACCTGTTTGTCGGATCATGCTTCTTCATTTGTATGACGACACATCCGTCATGCACTAAAATTCAGTGGAAAAACAGAGTTGCCGAAACATGAGACAGAGTTTGTGTTCAACAAGCATTACATTTCGAATTCCAACAGGGATTATAGATCCTTGAAATACCAAGAAATGTAAACAAATTGAGCTGAGGCATAAAATTGACAAAAGCGTTTAATCCATCATGCTTTTGAACAGGGTCTAAAACAGACTGTGAAAGCACCAAAAGTGCCAGATTTTGAGCCAAAAATCACGCCAGGAACTTTGCAGAAATGTTTCACATGTGCTTGGAGTTGAGAAAAACAAAAAATCTTGACTTTTCCTTCCTTGACATTCCACGATTTCATTTCGAACAAAATGATGTTTCGCTGCTTTCGGTCGCTTAGCAATTTCGTCACTGTCGTGACGTCACAGTCACGAGTCTTTTTCGCATCAGCAGCGCTTTGTAATAACCAGTCACAGCCTCCTCATATAGCCCTGCACCGCAGCCTCTGGCCTGGGGTAGATGATGAAATGGATGTTGATCTTGCACATTTGACCTAAGGTAACCCCGCGCGATGAAAACGCTGGAAACACTGCTCGTTTCTGCGACAAGGTAGTAACTACGGATCCGCCTGGCATGACGCGGCTCGGATAAAACGCTGAGTTTATCAGTCAGACCAGGGTTGCCAGATTGGCCGTTTTGCGGCCAAATTTCGGAAATTTGGCCGTATTTCAAGTTGGTTGGCCGTACGATTTTTGAGTTGGCCGTTTTTTGAAGGTCGTTTGGCCGAAAATTTTTTCTGTTGGCCGTTTTTGAAAATATGTCTATATTTTTTAAGGCTAAACTGTCAACAACAACACCTTTTTTGAAAGCCTGGTGCCCTGTGTGTGTGTTTTGCTCTGTGTAGTGAATTACAAGTGAAAGAGAGGCAGGTGTGTGCGATTGTGCTTGTCGCGTTGTGCAGACCTTGCACTTTGCAGGCCAGCAAGCCGTTGTGCGTATGCCTGTTCATCCGTGTTGTATGGCTTGTAACAGACAATAGGGATGGGGTAGGGTTGGTATGGCTTGTGACAATCCATATGATTGATATCGTGTGTAAACAAACGTACTCTTCATATTGTTATCCTAATATTGCTAACTGCCTGTGTTACTAATCAGTGTTCACAGTTCTTTTTATGTTGCCACTAAATGCCTTCAACAAACGCTGTGCTAAGTTCCAAGTTGTGCTTACACTTCGCTTGGCATATTAGGTTAACGTTTGGAAATTAAATGTTTCTTCATTCCGAATGATTTGGAAACACGCCATGTCTTTTTTTAACTGTGAGATTTTGTAGCGACACACAACTAGTTTCTACCTAGCTGTGAATATTTTCTTGCTGTCTATGGATTCAAGTGCTGGCTACGTTAGCATTATTGCCTTGTGACCACAATACACCTGTGTTTTTTATGAAGTGGCCATTCGTTTAGAACAGTGGTTCCCAAACTTTTTTATGCTCGACCCAAATCTGAGTTTAATGAACATCTCACGATCCAAGCCTAAAACATCGAGAAATGTAGTCTATTTTACGTGCTTAGAAAGCGAAAATGTTTTAAACTACTCTGCTACTACATAGGCAAACTTTTGTACTATCAACCCTTATTATCAACCCTGATAACCCTGACTGACCTATCTACCGAACTATTCAGCTCCAAAATACTTCCGTAATCAATGAATCTTAACTTAGCAGCTGGTTGCCTAGTTACGGCGAGAAGCTGCGGTGCCATCAAAACTCTCGAAAAACCACTTTATGATCTTTACCACTCTGTTTTGAAGAAAAACCCTAGAATTTACCTTGGTAAAAAACCCAGAAAATATGAAAAAAAACCTGACATACAAAATGTTTAAAAAAGTCAAAATCAAACTTGAAATGTTACCAGTACTGGCACATAAACAATTAACGTAATATGCATTATTTTCATCAAATTTTTTCAAATCTCAAATCTAAGTTCGAATCTATTTTTAAACATGCTGACAATTTACAAGTAGGCTAGCAGCAAACCAAATGTATAAGTAGTTATTCTCAGGTGCCCTCTAAAAACGGATATCCGTCATAAATCGATCTTGGTTACGGATATAAAATGACATAACCGAAGTCGCAAAAACCGACAGTTTACGGTGAGCAATGATACCACAAGTAAAAATAATATTTTTTGCGAGCCTAGGCCTAATTTCAAACAGCATCGTTTTCACGCCAAGATTATTTCATTGTTCGTAACTAATCTCCAGTAGGATCCAAAAATAAGTTTAAGCAATCGTGAAAATGGAAAAATTTTAAACATCCCAACTTTTTCACATTATGTGTTTGGGAGAAGATTATATTAAATTGCAATTACAAAATATTTTTTCCATTGCATCTTGATTTATTGTTTAGATTTTCTCCACTCTGGTTACGCCATCACACATCCGTTAATAATATCTGCAGTGTCGGCCATCCGTTCTTTACTGTACCTAGCCTCAGCACTACAATTGCTGTGGAAAGTTGGAGGCAATTTTAGATTTGAAGATTTTTTCTGAATGTCCACGCCGACCACTGAAAACGCTGTGATTGCCCATCCCTGGTTTAGGTGTTTTTGAAAAAGAACAAAACTTGGGCATTTTTCTGTCATAAGTGACGAATTCTAAAAATAGTTTGGAATTAATTGCTTTCTGTGCAGGTGCTGTGAGTGCACAAGATGTATTTTCATGTGAATTGAGCTGTGAGGAAGCAAATTTTCATAAACTTGGCTTTGCCAAGTGAAGGGTTTGGCTCTTTTTTGGCCTTTTCAGTTCAGTGTTTGGCTTTTTTCAGCAGTTTTGTTGACCGTTTTTGGCCTTTTTTACTGAAGGTTTGGTCTTTTTTGAAAAAATAAATCTGTCAACCCTGAGTCAGACGGCAATGACCTCGTAGCCTAACATATATGTTTAAAGACTCGTATGGCAATGCTTTTCGGTTCGGCTCTCAGCTTTACGACTTTCGTTTTGGTAGCAGTTGTTGCACGAGTATCCACGCTCTTCATATTTTCCGATTTGCTTCACGTTTGGGCTTTAGGTTTAGGGGTTATAATGGAATCAGTCGAGTACAGCACAAAATTACCTTCGACCCTACCTTGTCGCAGAAACGAGCAGTGTTTCCAGNGTTTTCATTGCTTGAGGTTACCTNAGGTCAAATGCGCAANATCGGCATCCATTTTATCATCTACCCTGGCCTGGTGGTAAGTGCGTCCGCTTCGGTGCTGGTAGGTCGAGAGTTCGACTCTCAGCCAGGTCTTACCAAGACCTTNTAAATTGATACCGTAGCTTTCTTGCCAGGCGCATGGTGTGCGTAAGAGCTGCATGGAACACAAACAAGGGCCATCAAAACACTTAACTTTGNGACATGAAGCATAGAAAAAAGAGTTTGGGTCAAACTGGTCTCATTCCAACATTCTTTTCAACTCGTATTTCCACCACGAGACAAGAATCTGCTTGGAGCTAGATTAAGACCTGTTATGACGACATAAAAGAAACCAATCCTTTCGCACAATGAAAAGCTATCCGGTGCTACGCGAGCAAGTAAACGACAGGCAGCGAAAAGCCACCTCCGCATTTCGCTGATTAATAAAACGAGAAACGCTAACGGAACAAGAGGTGACTCACTGTCAGCCTACCTGATAAGCATATATCAAGATCGAAGCCCAAGTGTCCTCCCATATTGGTCACCAAAACGTTGGGCTCGATTTATCGATTTATCAATTTTAGCACCAGTAGAGCAAAAAGAGAAGATTTATGAATTGAATCTATGTTTTGTTTGCGGTATGTTTTTAAAGTCCACTCTAATTTGCACTGTTAAATGGTGAGCGGGAAAGGTTTTATCTCAATCAGTGAACTGCGCATCTCCGTCTGCCATTTCCCTTAAACGAGTTTATAAACAAGGTTCTTCGATTTTGAGCAGTCTGGCCTGGACTTCAACCTGCGCTTAAACTTGTCCAAGGAAATAAACTTTGAATGATGCAAAATGCACTCTGCGGTTGTTGAAATACGCCAAAGCAGAAGAATTTTTAGGTATCTGCAAAATTAGTTGGATGCTCTTTGATAGATTATGAGGACATGATGCCCACTCAAACACGCTAACGTATCAGGAAAAAGGCGTTATGACGACACTAAAGGCATTATGATGAACACTCCGATGATGGTCTATGTTGGCGGCATCTCGTGACCAGATGCTCCTTAGCTGTATATGGCGTGGTGTGAGGAGGGTAACTGCTGAAAAACAGTTAAAAATTGCGCAAAAATTGGGTAAAAAACTTGGACAAAAGTTTGTTGAAAACTTGTATGTCCTTCGTCATTCGTACATTTTCATGATAAGGTTGGAAAAAAATTAAGCAAAATTGATATGATCAAGTGAAAAAGAAAAAGTTCACCAAAAATCCAAAATGTTCTGTTTGCCTTCCCAAATAAATTGGCTTTTCCACGGCCACGACTGCTGATTTGCTGCGAAAAAAATATTGTTTCAGTACTGTGGTCAAATTTTGTCAAAATCCACTGTAAAAATCTACTTGGAAACGCTCACACTGCATGACGTATAAAGCGAAGGGAGAACATGCGTCCCTGGTGCTTCCCCGGGCTACATGTTTCAGTAAAGTTTGTTGCCCCCCCCACCCATTCCGGCAGCTACCTCAGCAGTGGAAGCGTCAAGTAGCTAGGCAACAAGACGGGATTGTTAAAAACCTGTCAGTTATGTTTCACGGAACACTGACTCTACGTTGCTTGTTTCAACACCAGCAGCGCGAAGCAAACCAGTGTCGTGGTTCATTTTCTTGTTGTGGACATTCACAATGTTGACATATCTTCGATGCACCAGAAACAACGGTATCTTATTAAAAAAAATAGTACAACTAGCTTCTGATTTTTAATCGCATATCGTGCAAAGATATAAAAGTGCTCCGGTTGCGTGGACGCTTGGATTAAATCTGAACAATGCAACACTACGTCGTAACCTAAGCCAGTGTTGCTTGTTTGATTGGTTCTAAAATGCTGCAGGGATTTGTTAAAACTAGTGGTCCTCAACCTGATCCAGATGGACCACCTGCGGTCCACCTGGAATTTCTAGTGGTCCACAGAGAGTTCCATAAATCCTCGATGAAACGTTCCTGATTATACAATAAATCTTGTAAGGTTTCTCATGAGGTACCAACAGCAACATGGTCCATCGAATATTTTTTGGAAAGATGGTCCATGAGCCAAAAAAGGTTGTGTAAGACCGGTTGAAACTAAAAAAATGGAGTAGACATTGTTAAAACTAAGCCAAAAACTGATCGTACCATCCTGAATCGTCCTCCTCATCAGCGAGAGCCTCCTCCTCCGCTTCACCACCATCATCATTCCAACCCGCACCTTCGCGTACAGACGACAGTTTGCTCTTGAAGCTCTCAAGCATCGCCAACGTCTTGGAAAGAAACAAATGTGGTAATGAAACGTCACGCTTTGATGACGCAGTGCTGCATTGTCATAATCGCCAACACGCTTGCGCAAAACTACGATTAGAGACAAATTATGCATTTCCTTATTCTTGGACAGAGGCTTGTTTGGAAAACACAAGCATCGAACTTGCATTACCAACTGGGCATGAAACCGAAACGAACGGCCATCTGTGCCACAGGTGCCAAGAGCAACTTCGTCGCACAGTAGCAATACAGACCATTTCGCTGATCGCGCGGTGTGATTGAGCAATGTGCAGCGATCCAAAACACACACCCCTCATCTGTGGGTGGCTATACTAAAACAGGACATAACAGGAAAACATCCGAAAAACTCCAAAAAACAGCAACCTACTGAAAACCAAAAGAATACTAAAACGGAATATAGCCTAAGCTAAGTGGGGGCACGGTCTCTACATTTAGCTTGCCAAACGGGGGGCGATTCGCTCCTCTGCCCCCCGTCAGTCACCGGTGCGGGTTACTCAAGGTCAAGACCAACCTCTCCGTGATAAAATAAAACGAGGCTGTTGTCTACAACACGATACGTCAGATATTCAACGGAAACCGCGCACCGAGCTGAGTTGTACAACAATGCTACGAAAGACTTCCGCTTCGTCGATTTATGAATGCTGCTGAATAGTATTCGAATTAGACTTTCACCACTGAACGTCAACTCCACTCAAGCAACTCTACAACACACCTACGAAGCACGAAGTCTCAGACTCTACACCAGGGATGTCAAACATACGGCCCGCGGGCCAAAACCGGCCCGTTGCGAGGTTGAATCCGGTCCGCGGGATGATTTTGTAAAGTAAAAACTTTTTTGTTTGCTTAAGAAGTTTATCCAGTCATACTTCGATAACTGGTGACTAGATTTCAATTACTTGAAATCTTAAAGCAATTGCATATATTTCATTGTTTTCCACTGTTTTCTCACGTGAAATTTTCCCCTTTTCTGCATATTTCCTTTTGCATGTTCACACCGGTTTGAACTTTCAGACAGGTATGTATGAACATGCAAAAACACAACTACTGTTGATAAAGTTTAACACTAGAACTCCGGGAAACAACATACCTTGAGCTCCAGCGATGTCGATTTCGAAACCTTCGGATTTCTAGCTACAACTGTAACTAAAATTTGCTACGCAAAGCTTCTACTCCACTCATCGACCGAAAAATAAACTGCACAGAAATCTGTTCGGCAGGGTAAAATTTGAGAATCGGTAAAAAGCAGTAACCGCAGGAAATTGCGCATTGAATTACAAAAATGCCGAAAGCGACATCGCCGGATTATTTCTAGTGTCAAAAAATGCACAGAGATGTTAACTGAAACCACTTGCTCAAGCACCTTCCTGTTTCAAATATGTCCCAACCTGGAGTGAAAACGGGGAAGACATCTTTGTAGTTTTTCGTGAAAATAAGAGACAAGGAAATTGTATTGTGGCGTAATAAAGACATATTGTTCGATGTAGTACTTCCATATTCCATGCCTGGACTTGGACTTTTGCTTTTCCTTAAATTGCTCAGTTTAGCCTTTATTCTCTATTCCGTGGCAGCCTCGTTTTCCAAAATGTCTTTATCGAAACAGATGAAAGTTGACAAAGAATGCAGTTTACCAACACAGTTGGACCTTTCCAATTTTTTTACGGAGGTGAATGGGATACTAGATGTTTGGTGTGTTCACAGCAGGTGC
>JGI24159J19872_10012091_pt1 | contig 11279 bp, 8 predicted proteins | sample Ectturendosymbi4_FD_19872 | JGI IMG/M metagenome (IMG submission 19872) | reverse complement strand
ACACTTGCGGACCTTGCGGATGCGGAGCAAACGAATTCAATTTTCGTTGCGGATTTGCGCTTTGCGGAGCAAAAAAAATATTTGCGACTCCCAGCACTGTTTAGGTGCAATTACAATGCAATATCTACTGCTATAAAATCACTTGTTAATGTGAATAAGTACAACCCCACACAATGAAAACATTCCATACCACCTCATTCATACAAGTAAATTGCCTCGCTTATATTGTAAACTTGCAGCATAAGAATGTCATCTTTATGAATAGCCTGAAGTAAACTGCATTTCTGTTGGTTTGTCTGAAATCGCACTCGTGTTCTTCCATTTTGAAGATACATACAGTGCTGTCTTGTGAATTTCACCAAAACTAACAAATTGTGAATACTTCTTACAACACAAGATTCAGCGCAAGAAGTACAACTTCAGGAATCCACGTAACTCCCATATTTTTCTTAATTTGACAGACCCATGCAATGGCACTGACAAATTACCATACTGCTTCTACCCTTCCTCATTCTCAAGACCCTGCACTGAATAGTTCACAATCCAATACAATCAAAAGGAAAGGGTGGTGACATCAACCTAACAATTAGCCCGCCTGAGCAAACTTTAATTTAATGAAAGGTATTGTCTGGCTCCGCCAAAATACTGAAAATTACATTCCTAATCCAGCACCGGACCCGGTATTTATTCATAATTCAGACTCCGGCTCCGGCAAAAAACGTAAACGTAGACGCGATCCGGAGTCCACTCCCGCACTCCGACTCCGTAATCATCTCTGGTCTGCTGGAGGTTTGTAGAATGGTCGTGTCCGTAGTTTTGCAGATATCATTATCTTCTTTTACCGTAATGCAGTGTTTCCTAATCTTTTTTGGCTAGTGCCCCCTTTTCTGACAAACAAATTTCTGTCGCCCCCTTGCCATGCCTAACACATATATCAACACATTTTTCTCGTGCATTTCACTACAAAACTAAATTTAGCAAAACGCTAAATTTTTGTTTACAAATTACATACATACATGTTTGTTGATTATACTGTTTTTATGAGATTTGGTCACTCAAAGTTAGTAAGACAACAGAAATGTAATTATTAACTGGGCCACCTATCGCCCCCCAACCGTCCTTTCTGCGTCACCGCCCCCTAGAGTTTCTCACCGCCCACTTTGGGAACCACTGCCGTAATGTTATCGTCACAAAAAAATTGTGTATGAGATCATCAACTAACCATGACGTCACTTTGACGTAATCGCTTATGTCGCTTTTCTATAAATTAGGTAGGTGGTATTCTTCACCAGACCCGAAATATTTTGCAAGTTTTGCCACTTTTGCATCATTTTCGCTATTGAACTAAACAACGATGTCATACTTTTCCATAATGGGATATTGCTTTTTTGTTCGACATTTTACGCACTGCTCCACCAAGATTATCGAACAAACTGACTACACTCGTTACATTCCGTAATACTGTACAGTTAAATTCATGAAACAACTTGCCTCGATTGGTGCTGAAAGCACAATACTTGATGTTATTCACGGCTCAGCAACTGTCACACCGTCACGGCTCAACGATTCGCCGCTTAACTTAACTGCGTTCTTATTCGGTCACAAAAGATTTGTGTGGGAGTCCCACATCAGAGATGATCCCTGAGCAGGAGTGCCGGAGTGCACTGGAGTCAAGGTTTGTGTTCTACCAGGAGCAGGATCCGGAGGCAACGCTAAGATCTGTCCAGGAGCCAATCAAAGACTTAAGGAGCAATCAAATTTTCTGTATTGATGATTGTTGATGTCAGTCAGAATGGAATTGACTGAAACATGTTTTCTGACCAACGTCAGCATGGTCATCATGGAGTGATCGGAATCACTTTTTTTTACTCCTGCTCCTGTTCCACCAAAAATGACTCCAGCTCCTGTTCCGGGACTCATTGAAAATGTAAAATCCGACTCCTGTTTACACTCCGAAAACTTGAAAACAAAAAATAGAATCATATGTTGTTATTATCGAAACCACATCTTGGTTAACTTTTCATTTAGCCCTTTGTGTTTTAAAGGCTAGTTCCTTGCGCTTACGATTCCTTAGCCATTTTCTTTCTTGTATTGCATTTGAAATGAGTTCAGGTTTTTGTTGGCATATGTACAAAAGGCCCATAGCGCATGTGACAAAAAGCAGTGTTCATCAAGGCGCTCATGCGAACTGTCATTGAAATACACAAATCAATTGCATCCTGACAACGTTTACTCTTGCTATTATTATCACAACTTGTTGAAGTGTTTCCAACGGCAACTAATCCTTCTTCATCAGGGGGAACCACATCGGAGCTACTGTATGTTTCTTAAGCCTGTCCATAGAACCACAGAATCTGTTAATGGATTTCTGTGCTTCTCTCTATAACCTTCTCTTGAAAGTTCCAGAGAGATAGTAACGATTTAAACTTTTCAACATGACAAACATCAATCGAGGCAAAAATTTGTATCTCAAAATTCACTACAAAGTGTGAACAACTACCAGTGGCCAAGCGAAGCTAAGTGTTGCCCGGTGCCGATGGTAAAAGTGGCCCCCTTTCACCCCTCAAATTTGCTTTAAAATGAAAGAAGATCATATTGTGCTTAGCACGTCTGGAGCCGGTGTACGAGTATATCGTACTGTGAAATCAAGCATTGAGCACTAATTTGGCGCCATTTTGCAACTCCATAACTCGCCAGTTGATTGCGCTAGAGAGCTATGCAAACCCTCAAAAGACCCTGCGAGTCTTTGCAGTTTGAACTGAAAAAAATTTTTTTGGTTTTGTGTTTCGGGTTTTTCGTAGGTGTCTTTACAGTTGGGGTACGTTTTTGGCCATTATGGTTCAGGTTACCTGGCCCTGGGCCCAACCGCTAGATGGAAGTATTTCGCTGAAGTTTTTATTGGTAACTAAGCTCAAACCCGAGTTTTTTGAGCTTTTGATCGGCTTCCTAGCGTTTCTGGTTCAAGAGTTAGTGTAAAATTACCAACTTTTGTAAAATTACCTCTTCTTGGTAAAATTTGGTAAAATTACCAATTTTATGGCTTTTTGGTTATAACTTTTGAACCAGAAATGCTAGAAAGCGGAACTGCCCCCTCAAAGGCCGGTGCCGCCCCGTTGAATTGACTCCCCTTTGATAAAAGTGCGTCCTTTTTGGTGCCTGTCAAAGTAGAAAGAGTGATCAAAAAATACTCTAAGCTAAGCAATGTTTTACATTTCGTTGGACTTCAGAAGTTACGTGCTGGACTTTTACCGAGCCNCTATCATCGACTACGTCAATACCAACAATGTTAACTCGTAATAATATTACTGTTCCGTTTCTTCTTTCATGCGTGAGAACTGCCCAGCTTTACCCAAATTAGGTCAGGTCTGCACACTCAAAAAGCTCGAAGCGCCAAATTGATCAAAATAAATTTCCCGCGAGTCCCAAAGTCTATTTCGTTGTACAGTGGAAGAAATTCTGATACGCAATTAATTATCCGAAGTTGTAAACCACAAAAATGGCGAAAGTAAATCGATCACAGTTTATTTCACAAGAAAAATAGTTTCGCGTTTGGCGCATAAAAACGAGAAACTACTTGCCCTGTGATCTAAAGTGTGATGGATTTACTTTCGCTATTTTTATGGCTTCGTCGTTTGAGCGAGTTGTTGCTGCCCACTGCTTGGCCGCACAAGATCTCGGGGCAGATGTTGAGCAGCCATTCAATTGTCTCATCATTCAAAACCGTCAAGCTGTGCAGTCCATGGGGAGGTCGATGGATTGGACATTGAAGGACAACATCGTCGACGGTTTGTTCTTCTGCGCCACACTCACAGGCCGCAGTGGAGACCATACCCCATTTGTACAAGCAGGAACGGAAACGTCCGACACCGGTGCGGAGGTGCTTAAGCCGGACCACGGCTCTCCTTGGCAGGGCCATTCCAGGAGGATGGGAGCCGGTGTCGGGGATGAAAAGTACGGACTCTCGTGGTGTTGTCCAACAACTCGACATTCGGTGATCCCCCAGAGCGCCGCACTTCTATTATTGTTGATATTTGAACTGATGAGCTGTTGTGCGGCGAGTACAAATGGCTGTCTCGATTTGAGGCACCGTGCATTCCCAGTCGGTGGACAGGTGAGCAGTCCAGGCGCCATGGCCCGGCGTGCTAGAGACAGTGTGGCTGCTTGTGTGGAACAACGCAACGTAGCATTGAATTACAACGTGGTAGCACGACGAGCGTCAACAAATCATGTTACTCAGCTCTAAAGCAGAAACTCTGGCAAAATACTAGATATCTACAGCTTTGTGGAATGAACGATTGGCTTTATTTTGACTTTTTGGCTGAATTGGCTTTACGCGGTAATGAAAATATTTGCTCGACGGTTCAATATTTGCAAGCCAAAATTTATAATGCGACGCCTTTCGTCCCCACCTGGCTACACGCCTGGCAACAGTGACTGATGGCTGTGTGGTTTTGATTCTTTTGTTGCGATAGCTAACCCATACACAGCTCACGCCGGCCAAGAAAAGACAAATTTGGCATGGTTAACGAAACCTGCAACCGACAGCAAAATGCGTAGCATATTGATTAGATTATCACATATATTTGAGCAGAAAATCAATCTTCTGGTGCAAATTTTAACCTAGCGCAACTGAGCTACGTACTTGTTTGCACAACCACAGCCCTTGCAGACAAACTTCATTCACACAGAAGCAACGCTCACGTGTGCTATACAACAAAAACCAAAGTGCATGCAACGCTTTCCATTCAGAAGTTTGTGCGGAACTTTCAAAAGTGTTCCTTGCACACAGGAGCTCCACACTTCCGGCACACATATCACGTCTTGTTTCGGTGCAATGGACCGCAAATTTGGCAGCGTTTTCTTGCCCTCAGTGGATCATGGATATGTGATGGTTATCGCTGATGTCAATTCACGAAATATTGACCTACTGTAGATGGTGGACCGCATGGCGGGAGGCAACATCGTGTTGGTTTGGAAGGCCATGTTGCTTTGGCCACAGCGAGATAGTTCACTCAATTTTCAAGAATGAAAACTCCTGCACAGACCTGTGCATTTGAAAACCTTTGGTAATGGTTGCAGGCTCTGGCGTTTTTCAAAATTCCGCTGTGTTTGAATGACAACAACTGGAACAAATTTCTTATACAAATAGATCACAAACTTTGAAATGAAAACTCAGCTCGCCTCCTTCCCAAGGGAAAATACTGAAGAGAAAGCTTTCTGGTGGTTGGCAAGCAATTACCGAACGTTGAACTGAGTTACGCGGCTTGGCTCTGCTGCTCGTCAAGAATGTTTTGATCGATCTACCAAACCAAAGTGCTTGGCACCACACGAACATGTCAAAACGTATTTGCCGTATACTGGCAAAGTTGTCTTTGACTAGCTTCTTGTTGGAACATTCCAAATGTAATTTGCCCACTCCTGACAGAGCCACCCCCTAACTTCGTATATATAAAACTTATGCAGATTTTGAGAATGCTGCTCAAAAGACCACATCAAAAAATCAGCTATTGGAAAACTCACCTTGAAACTGTCATTTGTCGTACGCTTGCACCATGCCTCAAGTTTATTTTCCATATACGGGCAAAATAGACCTGAGCAGGGGGTCATTTTCACCTCTCTTTGCTGACCTGGATAGAAGCAGATCCATCGCCAGATCATCAGCATTGAATGTGGCTTCAGGATTGGCTAAGGGTCTTCGTAGTAGTATAAATGGAATTGCAAATTGATTTTATTGGGGAAACTAGAGCTTGAGTATGGAAGTATTGGCTATTTAGCTCCTACTTTTGTTGAACAGGGTCACAACTTTATTTTCAGTCTGTATTAGTGGAATTGATGTTTGTTTCTTCACGTCAGCAGCCCAACGTCCAAACATGTGATATAGGAAAACCACTGATTCCTATTAAAATGTTATCGACCTAGACAATAATTTTTATTCAATTGTTAGGAATGCATCAAGAAAATCACTTTACACAATGGGATTGTGATCGCTGTCAACGCTCGAGAGCGTCTTTCTGCATGGTGTTGATCGGTCAAATTTGGCGAATACTTACGGTTCCATTTTACAATCGCTATTTTATTTGCAACTTCTTAATATTTACAAGGAAGATACTTTTAGTTCTGTTCCTTTAAAAGGAGGACATTAAAGTCTAGTCCTCTAGAAGATCATACTTTAGCTTTTTTATCTTTCATGTGTCATCAACACAGATTATGGACACTTTTTAACAACTTATTCCTGGTTGTCACCTAGACTCGCCATTGTTTGTATTTCACTTGAGTTGCTTGGGTTATTACATATACAGTCTTTTGCTGGACATCCTTTCTGTCTGCAATAATAGCACAATCTTATATGATATCTAACTTTCTTCTTGTCAACCGGTGCATGATGACCATGGTGTTTGTCATAGTTATTTCTCATGCATCTCTGGTGATGTGGTCTCATGGGAACCACATTTTTCCAAGTTTCTGAAATCTTTTGCAACATCTCCGCGATATTGATCCCAGCAATTTTCACATAATATACACTAAGCATATAGTTTCTTAAAATCTTTTTCGTCAGATTTGATAGGAATTTATTTTCAGTTAATTCATCAATAGTTAATTGGGCTTCTTGAATTGCCGACTCTATTTCGTCAGCTGGATTGCTTTTCCAGTCAAGTTTTTCAATGACGGGTTAGGTGTTTGACTCTCTTGTCGTGATTATAGAAAATCCTGTTCCTGGGTCATACGATTTGTTGATTGTTTTGAAGTATCTGGTATATCTTCTATCTTTAGTGTTTCTTCTAAGTGTTGACTTGAAGTCTCGACCTGGTGTGGGGAATTGATTGATAAATTTATCTTAGCACCAAAGTGATAATTACGGGTTAGTGAAACTCTTTCTATAATATTGACTACATAATCTTCATATCTTTGCACCAGATAACTAATGGCAACTTTCTTATGAGATGTTATTCATGATAAATGCCTTACACCTTCACAGCATGTTGTACCTCGCAGTAGTCAGTATCACAAATCTATCTGTAGATGAGGGTTAAAGTCCTGTTATGCATTCTGTAGCAATTTCCTATAACATCGAACGGTCCTAGGGCAGGTTTTGCCAGACCTTATTACGACTAGTCAAAAAAACACATATTACCCGCATTATCTCTATACTTATATGTTCAATCTTTGCAGCTTGATTACGGTCACCATAAGAGTTTCTTTTCTCATATACCAGACCCAATTTCTGATTTGAATTAGGCAGAATCTAACCAATCATTTTAAAAACAACGAAATTTATTTGACACAAAAAAAACAGGAGATTAGCTTGAAAAGGATAGGAAATTAACTTGAAAAGAAAATCCACACAAAGAAAAAGGAAAAATCACATGTCCCAAAATTTGACGATGGTAGGTTCCGTTTCAGTAAAACGACCACCAGAGAGTTCCAGGTCTCCAAGTAGTAGCAATCGATCCCAGGCGACGTGGGCGCGAAGCGGATCTGGAACTGGATACTCGAAACAAATGTAGATTTGATTGTGATACCGCTGCTCTCTTCCAGTAAACCACACGAGACGGAATACCACATTGTCAGGTGGAAGTAACGCTACACTATAGTCGAAGATGTCCTCTGCTTATCGCAAGGCAGAAATAGGATCCAGACGTCGACCCTGAAGGGCTAAGATAGTTTCATTTCGAAGAACTTCGTCAATATCCAGTGCTGATGACAGCTGCATGCTTCAGCATTTAAACACCGTCCGTCGTTGAATAATTTCGAATGCCGTGTCCGGCCCTAAAAGCCCTGCTTATATAGTCGATACAGGTGGAATTCCCCGGATGATGCAACATTGCATCCCCTCCTACTTAGAGGAAACGCTGATCAAGATTTAGCATACCAAAGGGGAGTACCTCACCTTAGATTTTTCGAACACTAGAATTCTGATGATTACTGTTGGCTTGAAAAGCAACAAGATAGACAGAAGCCAAACATAGCTTTTGCCCACATTAAATCCCTGATACAACCATTTTTCACGTGCTCATTGGGAATTACTCTACTCGTTAACTCTTTGACATAATAAGGGGTTGCTTATAATTTCTAAGAATGCTATAAAAAAGACTCATCTAATCACTATATTTTCCCGCAAGATGTTTTAAACAGATGTCATACCCAACCATTATATTGACACGCTCTTTCTTTATTCAACCTTGGCAGGAGCGAACTTCAAACGAATAACAACCCAGACCCTCACTCAACCTTATATTGAAATGTTGCTTCTGACTGGTATACGCCATGATATCATCCTATTTCGACCTCTCTATCCTTTTCACAGTATCAATTTTACACAAGCATTTTTGCCTAGATAGTTTGCACCTCTCCACCGGAGTCAACTATAGTTTTATATCAGACTCGCTTACTAATTTGCATTGACGTGCATCCTTTGAAGTAAAACGAAGCTCTGCCTTGCAGCTATCTCAGCTCGACGGATGGTTGTAAGTGTTGTTGTTGCTTTTAACTTGTGGATACACTCGTTACATCAGCAGCTTGAGTCTTCAGGCTAAAAACAATGTCACTGACTTGTTTTTAGTCAACACAAGTGGCAATTGTCCAGGGTAATTTCTGTCACTCTATACAATAAATTGGCATTGTCCAGGATTAATTTCTGACACCCAGAACAATAAGATTGACTTGCTCAAAGTAAAACAAAATTTACAATTGCGATTGCCAAACTAGTTAAATCAAAACCAAACATTGTATTGACTTAAACTTGCAAAACCGACAAAAACGAAAAGCATTAAAAACGTGACGAGCATTGCGGAACTTAGACAAGATTCTTTTGAAACTGGAAACTTGCGTCACGATTAGAATCTCTCAAAACATGTTCACCGAACGTAACTCCTTCCTTTTGAAGTGTGATATCTCTGCGGGGAGTTATTAAATTGAAGAATAGTTTAGAAAGTAAACTTGCTGATTGTAAGAATGGTTACTTGCTGGATTATGTGTCTGTGATTCTGATTCGAGAGAGAGTTCGATCTACTTCATGTTTTGCATGAAACGGTGAGTTTTTACGTGTTAATTGTGCATATTCTACAAAATAAAAATGACACAACTACCTATTTTAAGTCTGCAACCTCTAACAGAATTAGCTAGCCATCCAGAAGCTTTAGGGAGATCAAGCAAGCTTTGACTTGTGAACATCGTCCTTGATACGACTATGAATCGAACCCATGCAGTGATTTTACGGTTGTACTTAAATGGGGTCTTTTGGTTTCAACAGAGATAAGAAAACCTTTACACCATCCATAGAAACCCCCTAGTCAAATTTAGAACCATTAAAGTACTTTACAAGGAGACCGTAGAAGAGACTTATCGAAAGGGTAAAACTTGGTAAGACATAATAAGGAACAAAATACAATGATAAACGTTGAGGTCAGACACTCGTTATTTTAATGAAACGTTTTGGTAAACAACATTGCTTAGCTCCTTAGGAAGCTCACCAAATTATGGTGTTATTAATGACAAAAGTTAGGAAAAGGTAAGTAACAGGTTTTTTGAATAAACATTTGATATATTATTGAAATATCTTTGCAATTGACGACACTCAACCTTTCATGAAAAACAATAAAAATAGGACGTCTGATAGGATTGATTAACAATTATCGAAGCCAAGAAAAGATATTATACGATGGTATAACAATGTTCTTTTTGTTACAGGATAAATAGACTTGCATAAAAAAAATGATTACTGAACTCTACACAGATTTGGAACAACTGTACTACAGAAAGAAAGAAGACAAACGAAAACTTGAAGTGGAGATACGAAAATTAGAAGCGAAGATATACATTCCGAAAGAAACAAATGAAACGTCTGAACCCAGTAAGGACAGAAAGTCGTATCGGGAGCTGAGAAAACACTCATATCAAAGATAAACCCAAGAGCCATCTCCGATCAAGAAACATATATCGGCCGCTTCATATGACCACGAGGAGAGACAAATTCGACACGTTCAGAAAGCTCACACTTCTTCACCCGGAAAAAGATGCCAAGATCAGGGAAGTATTAATGAAGCCTATAGCCTACTACGATTAAGGTTTATGCCAGTAAACATAGTAACTTTTCGTTTAAGGTCTATGACTCTTTATCTATTACTTGAGACAAACCCCAAACGACGTTTTGTTTAAAGATGTCCACTCTATTTTAAAATGGAAATTCACTTGCGTAAAATACTGCCATTAGGTAACTATGGTCTCACCTTAAATCCAGTAATTAAATTATCTTTATGATTACCGGGAATAACAATTTTGGACCAAAATGGGATCTTGTTCCTTTTCCAACCCACAGTATAGTGGGCGGGAATGTTCCATGTATTTCACATTGGAACCAGTAATGGTTTGACCCTGTATGTTACCAAGAAAGCAATCCTGGAGCAGATTATAATATCCAAAGGAACGATCCTGGGGAATCTATACGCCATTGCCCAACTCCAGGAATGATACTCTCATCAACTAATGTACATAGGACCAAGTGTTTTTGTATATCATTGTGTAAGGTTTTAAACGCAGAACAGTTTTGTTCATTGAGTACCAGTTTTTTAAGAATATAGTTCATACTTCCCATTCTTTGTCAGAAGATTGTTAGAAGTAATCCCGTTTGAAATCAAGAACGACAGCCCGGCTAGCTAAGGTATAGGACATGAGTTAACTTATTATGGACAATCTCAGCTAAAAATGTATCGTTTTCCTTGTTTTCTTTGTAAACGAATAACAAAATGGATTTCCTTCATAAATTTGCCACCTCAATAACAGTATTAGACTTAACAGTAACCTTCCGTAAAAATGTTACCGCAACTAAGATTGAAAGTAATCTTGACATCATTTCCAGCTGTAGTTAAATTGCCACACGAAAAGAAGATCTATTAAATTATTAGATGATTAACTAATAGGGAAATTTGTTGAGAGTGTTAAAGAATTATGATGAGAAGTCTTCTCCGGAGGCTCCAAAAAATAAACATTGTCAGCAAGTAGCATTCGTTGAAGATCAATTTTTAGCAAAATTTAACTCAGACCTCTTGATGTATAGAATTCGTGATGCCATTTTTAGGGCCACAGCTTATGTTAGGTGTCTTAAAGACAAATTTGAAAAGTAAAATCTTACCAGTGACCATATTCGGAGTGACCAAATATTCCACACATGAAATGCGGAAAGGTAGGTCATGTCTGATATGAAAAACTACAAACCCTGAATTTTGAAACAAATCCCTTCACTGCCAGTTGGATAATAAATCGAAATGTGAGGAAATGTATTA
>JGI24159J19872_10012089_pt1 | contig 11281 bp, 5 predicted proteins | sample Ectturendosymbi4_FD_19872 | JGI IMG/M metagenome (IMG submission 19872) | reverse complement strand
TTTTTTAAGGAAAATGTTAGGTACCCGGTATGGACCTGTAGGGACCCGATTTCTCTGATTCTAGGGACCCGATTTTCTCTGATTCTAGGGACCCGATTTTCTCTGATTGTAGGGACCCGATGATAATTTTCACTGATTCTAGGGGCCCATTTTAAATTCTAGGGAACCAATCGTGTCCCTAAAACACCTTAAAAAACCCTGACGTAAAATATAAAATCTCAATTGATATTTTCATTATCGAACTTGTGTCATTCTTCTTTGCGTATGGATTAGGATATTGTTTACGTTGTGCGTTTAAAAAATGCTTCCTGGTCATTATGGTGCAAATCATAATACTTTTGATCGCAATGCACTATTTCACTAAAAAAAACAACTGATTTGTTTTTAGTTGTATCCATTAGAACTGGTCTACAGAACTGAACCACTTTTAAACACAGTCGTTACAGTGATCGGGAACCCTCTGCTTCCAAGGTGAGTTACTCGTTTTATATACAGGATCTTTTTTCAATGTATCGAAGATGACCAGGTAATACGTACGAGCAACAGAGGGTCGAGATTTCGTAACAACTTTTGACCCAAAAAAAGCTGCCCGTGTGGTCTTGCTCCCAGCTCTGGATTGTTTGATTTGATAGCATGGATTCAACATCTGCCTGTAACTCGTAATTGAACAATGTCATATGTTCACAAGCAAACCAGAAATTGGTTAGTAAGAATGCAAGAGGTTGTTAGTAGTGGTCGTGCAAAACTGATAGACCAGAGAAAAAGTGATTTCAATTGTACAACCCGTAATTTATCATATTGTATAATCAATTGCTTATCCACACGTTCCAAACTAAAAACCATTCGCCTGAAGCTGTTTCACGCAACTGATTCCACTTATAAAATTTAGCATGACAATCTTTTCAGCATTTAATAGAAATAAAGCCGGTGGAATCTACATAAGTTCTTGTAATCGTGGCAAAAATTAATTTGCAGTAAGACATGCGAGAATAAGTATGCTTGTCTGTTATCGTTACCCAAACTTGGATCTTCGAACTATTGAATGCAGCAAACACATTTCACTAATGATCAATTTGTGAAAAGTGTTTGAAGTCAAACTGAATGACTTTTACAGTTAATTAAAGTTAAACAATGCGTAGATAACATTTACAACTTTGATATACAGTTGTCTACAGAAGATGCTGCAGACGAACTGTATAGTCTACATCTATCATCAAATTATGCTTATTCGATTTACTTGAATTTTGACAGGATATCGATAAACTTTTTGGTGAATAGCAATCTCAACAATATCGCTTATCACTTCAACCCTCGGTTTGACGCACAAGTTCTGGTTCGCAACAATTTGGTAAACAATGTTTGGCAACGAGAAGAAAGATTCATGAGAAGACCTTTTACTTGGTCAAGCAAGAACTCGTTCAAGGTATGCAAAATCTATGTGAGATAAGCAAAATATTTAAACCAATCGTTTACTATTAAATGCATACATTTACAATTGTAATATGCGCATCATCTTTTTGTTTTCGTTGTGTGTACTCAAATTTCTAATTTGCGCCGTGAGTATCGACGCATGCTTTACTTGCATTCGGTGGTGCCAAACCAACGTGATTGCTGCGTGTCCGATGACTACCGCATTCAATGTAATGATAAATGTTTTCGATAGCTCTTTCTGTACTTGACGTTGTGGTGGCTGCAATATTTCGTTGAAAGGGACTTCTAGTGACTGTGACGAGCCGGAAGTATAGACAGTATGTGAAGTACAATCCTTCAGGTCCTGCAGGAGCCACAATTTTGCGGAGCTTTGCAACACCATAACTCGCCAGCTGATTGAGCTAGAAAGCTGTTCAAACCCTGTACAGATTTGACAAGTCTTTTAGTTGAGATAAAAATCATTTTTTATCGTTTGGGGTTTTCTGTGGGTGACGTCATAATGAGGGCATGTTTTCGTTTTTTTGGCCAAGTTTACGTGGCCCTGGGCGCCAACTCAACGAGCCATTTTTTGGCTCAAGTCTTTTTTGCAAACTACGCCATGATGCGGGTCTTTAGAGTTTTTGATTGGCTTTCTAGCATACCTGGAGTCAAAAGTATGGCGCAAAAACCCAATTTTGGACAAAAATAAACAAGTTTCAAGAAAGGTATGATTTGCCCTCTCAGAGAAAATTGGGGCGATCGCCTCCCCTAAAACCTACGAAAGTAGCTTTATTCACCATGATTTTGCACAATCCCGCAAAGAGCATTCGCGATATAAGGCGATTTTGCCATACATTGTTTTGTTGCAGCAGTGTTGTGCAGTATACTTCATTTCTCTTACAGTAGTGAACCCGTGAATGAGACTTGACCACCAAATATTACTGAAATCGCCCCCCCTAGACTTACTGGCTGGATCCGCCCCTGCCCGTTATCAACTTGTGAAGTCTGTAGCTTGGAATGAAAACAAAAATTTTCAGTTTGGGGTTTGGGTTTTTGGTCGATGACGTCATCATCGGGTGTGTTTTGCATTGTCAATGACGTCATCAGCCGATCCAATGATCCTATTTCGTGTTTCGAAGTTCTATTGCAAACTAGGCTATAATACGAGTCTTTACAGCCCTTGATTGACTTTCTAACGTTTCTGGTTACAAAGTTATGATCAACAAATCAAAATATTTCAGGAATTCCCTAATTAATTTGGGGTATTTTGGCCATAATTGTGGAACCAGAAACGCTAGAAAGTCAACCAAATCCTCTAAAGACTCGTATTATAGCCTAGTTTCCAAAAAACATGTGTTCAAAAATGACTCATGTCATTGGCATCCAAGGCCTGAGGACGTCATCCAAATGTGAACAAATGTGCATAAATATACTCTCATCATGTAAAAATAAACAAAAACCCGACATCCAAAACCAAAACAATTTTTTTTCTAAACTACAAGACGTTCCGAGTCTTTACAGGGTGTAAACTGCTCTCCAGCTTAATCGGCTGGCGATTTATAGCCTTTAGCCAAAATGAACAAGGTCACCTATTGCGGGACTTGCAAAAAGGCGCGAAAACATGCCCCGTGATGACGTCACGTACAAGAAACCCCAAACCCAAAACAAAAATTTTATTTGAGTCTAAACCAGAAGTCTTGCCAAATCCGTCGATGGTTTGAACGGCTATCTAATTCAATCGGCCGGCGAGTTGTGGAGTTCCAAACTGGAAGAGCATCTTGGAAAAAAAGTGGCGCACGCAAGACTTAAAGGGTTTTAAAAGCTAGGGGTGAAATGGATATACTGCAAGAAAAATCAACATAATCAAAACAATAAAATGTTCTCATTTGTATTAGTTCGAAGTGCCTGCAAGGCGGAAGGCGTGACGAAATCAGTATGTGAAGCGGTATTCATTTGCATAAAACTACTTCTTTCTGATGCATTCCATTGAAACATTCTTAAAAACTAGATTTACATATGCCCAACTTATTTACTATGAATTGAAAAAATAACAATACTAATAGTCAGTGTTTACTATAACTCTTTCAAGTTTCACTCCATTCCAAAAGTTATACGCTCTAACAGGTTTTTTTTTAAGGAAAATGTTAGGTACCCACTACCCGGTATGGACCTGTAGAGACCCGATTGTAGGGACCCGATTTTCTCTGATTCTAGGGACCCGATGATAATTTTCTCTTATCCTAGGGACCCGGTTTTCAATTCTAGGAACCCAAATCGGATCCCTAAAGCACTTCAAAAAAAACGGCTTTAGTAAAACCACTTTCAGAGTGCTGATTGCGTTACGTCGTAGCAAAAACTACAGCATGTTAATGCTTCAGTACTATGCTAATCAGTTGAAAAATTGCACCTAATTCTATATAGTGTGTTTTTCTAATCACTTGTCCATGCTCATAGGCGGATCCAGGATTTTTTAGGGGGGAGGCTCAGGGACAAATTCATTTGGATATATATTGACTGCATAGTGGTGAAAACCCAACTGCTCAGGTAATCTTTTTTAACAAACACGGTTAATATCCATAGACATTTTGGCCAAATCGCATTCTCACCATTTCCCTGGCCTACTGGGACGTTTCCGGAGCAGAAGCGGCCTTCACAACAATTCAGCAATTTTTCTCGGACTTATCTAACCTAAAAAAAGTAACTTGTCAATCGTCGAAAAAAATGTATCATTAGCAAAACAACCACAGGTCCGCGCCGTAACAAAACGTGGGGAAGGCATAAATGTGACACAAAAAATACACGAAAAAAACGAAATGCTGCCAGTAACCTTTGTTGGCAATCTCTACAAGACCCATGCCGTATTGTGTTCGAAAATTGCAGATGTGCATGGAACAGAAGTTCATGACATTCGGATTAGAAAATTTGTTTATTTTCGGAAAATTTTCCGATTTTTATCATATACGGTACATCGCGATTGCCTAACCAAAATGGCGAAATTTGTTTGCAAAAATACCTGCCAATCAGTAGAAATCTATCAATCACAAACTGTTTAAAACAAAATGCTATTGATTATCAAAATCATTTGACCATAGAAAATAATTTGAAGGTCGAATAAAGGATAGTTATTTCTAAAACAAGCACAACTCTCCTTCCCGAAAAATACGCTTGGGGCACGCGCAGAGGTGTAGAGGCATGGGGATAATTTCTAGCGTTTCTTGTTATTTTGTGCTATGAGAGGCGGTGTCGGAAACAAAATAGTGTTGCTAGCATAAAGTCAAACCACTTCCCCGCCCCAAATTTGTGGGCTGGCTACGCCGCTAGGTAAGCGTAGAGACTAACATACCGAAAAACTTGAAGAAATAAATGAGGCACTTTGCCGTGGAAGGTGTTTATTGCATCACAAGGGCATCGAAAATGATCAGACAATATTTTTCCAGCACGTCACAGCGGGAAATATGAAGTTTGTAGTTTGCAGTGAGTCAATGGCCAACTTCTCCTGCTCATTAGTAGTTTGGGAAAAATTTCATTAGAGACAGCAGAATGTGGGCGACAAAAAAGCGTCTGATTTCGCTTTATATAAGTTTGTTTGTTACGATACAACATAGCAACGCGAGAAGAAACACTGCTAGAATGTATTCACGACCAGGACGCCAAAAACCCTGAAGTTATCTACTCGAAGCGCCCCAGCAATTTGTTAAAACAAAGACAGTGCCACAATGCATAAATATATTATAAGCGTCTCAACGCAAAAAGAAACTGTTCAAAGCACATAATTCACAAAACGAAAAATACAAGCAAGCGAAAGTATTATACTCTATGAGAAGTCAGATTTTACCATTAAAAAGCATATGGTTGTATATGGTTGTGCAAAAAACTATTTATAGTTTAAGAAACGATCCTCTGGTTTTGTAAGAATGAACAGTAGAAATATTTTGAAAGAAATTGTCATAGATTTTTGGCAGTGCACCATTATGTGGTTTACGAAAAAATTTTGCCAATTGACGCCGACAGATATCATTTAGTTTCAACACATTAAGATTTTTATATAAAGGAGTAACATGACAACTCTATTTACTAAATGTCATTATTCTTATTATATTATCATGTAAAACGTTTAAAGGTTGCAGGACGGAATTATTAGCTGTACCCTATGACATAATGCAGTATTGTAAATGACAATAGACAAACCTATAGCATAACATTTTCAGAATGGCAATGATTTCGTGCTGAGCTGAACTTTTGACCAAAAATTGTTGCTGGTAGGTCTGATGCTAATCAGTAGTCATCTTTAACATAGCCTACAGCCAATCTAGCTCACTTCATTTTCAGCATAACTGACACGTAGGCTACGTTTTACGGTTAAGTTTGCTGTTATGGAATTTATGCCGTCACTGAGCGCTCTGACCTTGCCTGTAGTTTACTTCATTATAAGTTTGTTGTGGCGTAATTTTGAGTCTTCGCTTAACTAATAAAATGAGCTGCTCTCATTCATGAAAGCTTGTAGAAAAAATGTAGTATAGTCTACTGCTTATTCAACTTTTGTCCACAAGAAGCCCAATTTTACCCCNGTGAAAGAAGAGTTTNAATACTTACGTGCCGTTTATGTAGCATTGGGACTATATCTTTTGTATGAAAACTTGCTTATTAGAAGTTTCATTTTATTGAAACAAACACATCCGGACTGCCCAAAATCAGCAAAATAAGCATTGCATTTAATATTTTCATCCTTATCCCTGTGCAAGAAATGATTTATTTAGAGGCTATCCAAGAAAATAACCTCAATGGACATTTCTGTGTCTGGAACCATCCATCAAAAAATGTATCTGAAAAAAATTAGGGGATGGATTCAGACCCTTAGCCCCCCTGGATCCGCCTACGATACCCTGGAGCAAAGCTGTATAATCGAGTGGCTTCATGCGTCTAATATGTTTGACAGCTGCAATTCGAAGTGAAACCCAATAAAATTTTACCCACTTGGGATGGAAAGCGACTCGAACATTTTAACAATCGTGTAGACGCCAGAAATATTCAAGGAATCACCACTACAGGAATAAATGTCAAAGAGTTGCATGTAGACGACACACTGATGTGAGTATTGCTGTTAAAATTAATATTTGTTTCATCAAGGTTCTATATAATTAATTTTGTTTTATTTGACAGACATTCTGTCAATCAACTACCTTACCAGATGGTGAGCAAAACGTTGTTATATTTTTCTGATAAAATGAAGTGTTTGAATTGGTTCTGTGCCGAGGTTCGTATGACTTTGTAGTTATGGTGGTAGGTGTGTGTACGAACACAAAGTTTGCACACAGTGAAGACAAAATTCTTTAAACACATTCATGGTAACACGCTTAGAGAGGTATGCGTTTACGTTATCTTAATAAGACATGCTAGCAACATTTGTATTTTGAAGGATACGAATTCATGCACTACGCTCCCTGAAAAAAACTTGCTCGTATAATATGACTACAACACCTCGGTCTTCACGTTACTGAACACGACATTACAAAGAAAGTCTTGCCTTGCAGCTAACTTGCATTGGTGTTTTTTGTGAATATGATGGAGTGTCCTTCTCCAATTTAACGTACTATGCACAACGGATCGGGTATTTTTGGTGCCGCCTTTTGGAGACGACTATATAGCGACACTGACAAGTGAGTGCAATCAAAAATAAAGTACTTCGAAGTATATCCTAATTATAAGTCAGACCTCGCAAAACTTCAAGTGGTGGCCTTCAGGGATGTACAAACTGGGGGTGATGGGTTGCAAGCGCAACATGGTAGAGGAAAATATAATGGACCAACATCTACGGAAAATTTATAGGGGGAAAGTTTGTCGCATACAAGTTTTTTGGGCAAATTTGGGAAAATTCAGGAAAAGCCTCCTTTGCACCCTGCATCAACACGTTGGGTGCCCATGAGTCAAGATCGTTTACGATGTTTAGGATACGCTCGTCAGACTCAATGTATTTGAGTTTTTGATTCGGAGTTTTTAGTCTGAATCCGGCCTTGAAACTCTTTTTTTGTTCCTATCTCCAAAACATTAACAAAGGTTCACTTTTGCTACATTTATCTAAAGCGTATAGATAAACTAGGAATAGTGGGAAATGTTTGGTTTATCCAGGGGCGGATCCAGCAAGTAAAGTTAGGGGGAGGGCGATTTCAGTGTATAATATTTGGTAGTTGTTACGGGTTCACTACTGTAAGAGAGATTAACCATACTCCACAACACTGCTGCGACAAAATTATGGACGGCAAAATGGCCTTTGCGAATGCTGTTTTCCGAATTGTACAAAATCATGGTGAATAAAGTTACTTCCGTAGGTTTTAGGGGGGCGATTGGGGCGATCACCTTCCACTGGATCGGCCCCTGGGTTTATCCCTCTTGCTAAGAATCTTTTCAGACATTTCTGAGACGGGCTCTAAGAGAAAATGAAGGGAAGTTTTTTGCAGCGTTAAGAAAAGTCAGAAAACCATTTAATCCTGAAATCAAGCGATAGGCTCAGCATCAGCATCATCAGCAAGCGCACACGTTGTCTTTAGAGTTCACGCTAACGAGTTGCCTCATTGAAAAACAGCAGAGCAAGATGGAAAACACATGATTCTAGAAGCAACGACGTGTGCGGAAGAGTAATCAAGCAGATAAGCGAAAGTGGCATTTGGGGCGNCAATAAATCGTTGCCAAAAGGGTGGCCATATAGTCCTGTTCCGTTCACAACAACAGCATCATACAGTATAAAATGAAAGTTATTTCTTGTTCAAAACAAACTTTTTGCAAAATATTTTGTCCATCTTTAGAGGGGGGAAACTTAATTTACTTAACGTGGCAGCATGAGTTACACTTTTCGCATTAATTTGGTAAACGCAACTTTGTTGAGGTGTGGCGGGCAATCATGTTGTGATGTTGCTTTTCAAAACATTTCTGAGTGAATTCTCGTCAGAGTTTTAATTTGACAACGACAATTAAACAACATAGAGAAGGTTTGAAACGTAATAAGGAGGAAGTCGAGCATTTATGGCTACAATGAAAATTATAAATTTTCATTAATTTTCAAGCGGGACAAGATAATAATTCTAGACCTATTTTGAACGCTGACAAAAATCACACAGAAGATCGCAAATTGAACAGAAGTTGCACAGACAGGGTCGCCAGTTGAAAATTTCAATAAAAAGCCAAACAATGCTAAAAAGAGGCCAGAAAAAGGCCAAACCGACTGTTTAAAGGCCAGAAAAAAGCCAAACTTTATTTGCGGTATTGCCTTTCCTTTTCCACAAAAAGCATCTAAATTACAAGAATATGAAAAAAAATTCTTCGAAATTAGGATTAAATCTTGCTTGGCATTGTACTGGAGCACTGATCTTCCCTCACTTTTCATGGTTTGTGAAATTGCACGCTTTGGGTACAATGGTGCCACAGTTTGCATACTGATTCATCGGCTGCTTTCTGCACGAAAGTCTCTCCCATTCACTCCTGCCTGTACTTACGACCAGAATCATAAGAGCCCTTCCACTTCGACGTAATTATCGCATTTCTATCGCCGAGACGCAAACCTGTCCGCAAGCGATGAGACTGTTTAGTGCTTACAACGCAATAGACACTACAGAGTGCAGTGAGTGCACGCACTTCCAATGATTACGCAAGAACTTAATTTCGAATCTATCATCGCTCAAATATTACTAATATCAGAATGCAGGCGTCTGATATAGCATTTATTACAAAAATTTTGCAAATGTGTTTCCGAAAATATGGAATAGCAATATTTTCCTTCAATTTCAGCGTAAAAAGGCCAAAAAAGAGCCAAAAGGCCAAACACAAGGCCAGCCAACTTGAGATGAAGCCAAAAAAGGCCAAAAGGTCAACTAAAATTTTTAGGCCAACCAACTTGAAACGAGGCTAAATTTCTTACATTTGGCCTACAAAAGACCAATCTGGCAACCCTGTGCACGGATACTCCCCGCTGAACTAAAATTTGGTACATGCCTAAAGCACTTCTCCAGAAATCTAAAGGTTTCGGGAATATACAATAGGTACAATTTGTTTGCTTGCAAAATTGAATTACGCTTTGCTTAGTTTTTGTTTTGATTTTATTGTTTTGTGCCCTGCAGACTGCAATTTGCTTACATTTGTAGGTTTCTAAACAATTAAAGTTACGTAGAATAAAGCATGCGCTTTGTTTCTTCCAGGATAAGATCCTTGAATACGACTACATGAGAGGACAACTGTTGAACACTGCAATTACAATCACAGGCACACCAGTTGACTTTCTGTAAGTTTTCTGAAGATTATAATCGGAAACAAACAATAGTGTTGGTTACTTTCCAGTGTATTAATCAAAAGTGCGGCAACGATTTTGTTAATTCAAGACGTGTCGCCGTGTCAAAGCGTAGGTTAAGTGGTTAAAATCTGAATAACCGTCATGCCAGTTTCAGTGAATCTGGAATTGAAACAAGTGCTGTAAGTTTGTTTAATGTCTGTTAGTTTTTTCGTTTGGTCGTTCTATCTAGTTTCTTACGCTTTACTGCACCAAGAGCAATATCGCGTTTGTTGTCAGACACAGATCGTTCATAGCGTGGTCGTGTCGAAGTAAAAGAGCGGTGAAGCACGAACCTCAAGACAGGCAACTTATTTACACACCGGTTCGCGCGTCATATGACTCACCCACTGTACACGCCGTGCTCAAACATACACAACAAATATTTCGTGTTTTTTCTAGAAATAAAGTGAGGAAAAAAGCAGTGGTCAGCGTTTTTTTCCTCCGGTCAACCCGGACGTGTGACCCCGCATTCGATCAAACTGGGGCGTGCAACCCCTTTTCAAACAAATATTACCTTTCTGGATCATTCCGTCGTGTTATGACAAATTCTTATGCTCAATATGGACAACAGTTTTGCCAGATAGTTGTCACATAAATCTGCTAAATGGTGTCAACAAAACTGCTAGATTCTGCTAAAATCTTGTCACAAATTTTCAGCTAAAATCTGCTAAACGTAGTGAAATTCTCTGAAAAATCTGCCATGTTTGAGGTGATTAAAATCAACGTATAAAGTAAAAGATAAAGTTTTCGTCTTGCACTCACTACCACCGGACAAAGACAGAGGGTGTCTATATTGGTCACCATACTTTTCGGCCCACAATTTCTTTCCTTCGACATTTTGAGCAACGTAAGTGCAGCTTACCTGCTTTGTGTATAATACACAGTTTTTAACAATCTCTTTCGAATAGTCGCATGTGTCTTTACTGTTTATATAGTAGAACAATGCTCGGCGATAAACAGACTGAGCATAGCTTCAGCCCTACAACTTTCAAAATCTGGTCTTTGTAACTCGAAACTTTGTGCTGTTCACATTCGGGAGAACGAAAAAAGTTCTTTGGCCTTGTCTGAGTGCTTTTTGCTAACAGTATGCCTTTAAAGTTCACATATTTCGCTATGATAATAAAGTAATATTGCAAACTTTGCAATAAGCTTTTCTTGAATCAGCCATTTCTGCACCGAGACTAATTTTGAATTCTTGCAACCACACTCGTGAAAATTTTTGGCAGTATTGCTTTGGTTTACCAGGGAAATTTTTTTATCAGGCATCACTGCTTACTAGCATAGCTGAACCACTTGGAAATATCGTATGTGTCATGGGACAAAAGCATATTCTACCAATGCAGTTTTATCCGAACGTGCTCACTAAGCACAGAAGCAAACCATTCAAGCTTCACCAAACCATCTATTACTTGTTATTATGACTAGGCAGGGGCGCAGCCAGGATTTTTCTAAGGGGGGGCTGAAGTTATGGAAGCAAAAGCCTTGAAAAGGAAAAATTGCTTGTGATAAGAATAGTCAAGGAAAGCACGTAATTTGTAGAAAAACAATTGACTG
>JGI24159J19872_10012085_pt1 | contig 11283 bp, 10 predicted proteins | sample Ectturendosymbi4_FD_19872 | JGI IMG/M metagenome (IMG submission 19872) | reverse complement strand
TGTGAAAGCTCTGCAAAACGTTGTCGTTGAGCGTCACATTTGTTGCGTTTGTTGCAAAACAGGTGCCTCACAATCACGATAATCGACAACTCTCCAATACGCGAGGTTGTGTATTAGCGTGTTGTGATTGCCCTGTACGTGGATTTTTAACTTTATAAGCAGTGAAACGTGGCCCAAGGTTTTCACCGTCGCGAGTAGCCATTTACCGTCTGTGTGCGCTCCAGCAACCGACTCGTTCCAAATATTGTGGTATTGTGTCAGTAGCCTAACTAACACATTTAGGCCTAATTAACAAACTCAGAAATTAACACTGTACTTTGCGCCCAGGACACCGAGTTTCCTGCCGTTCCGGGACAACGAACATATTCGCACAACTTCACTAATCTTGAGACGGGTCGAAGTTACTCTGTTCATGTCATTTCACGGCGTTTAGACAAGGAAAGCGGTCCAGCAGTTTTTCAAGGCAGGACAGGTAACCATTAAAAATGATTTTACGCTGCGGTTGCGTATTTTCGCTGTCCGAAATGCTCTGTAGTCTGGTGCCGTGTAACTCAAACGCGAATGCCAAAAAAAATTCGTACTGCATTTAGTTGCACCTCCTGCTCCCCGTGGCAACATCTCCCTCCAGCTGAATCACGTCATCACGGTGAATCTGGAGCCGGTGACGGAGTTTCCCATCACAAGCTACGCCATCAGGCTCGCTTTGCCAGTTTCTCCACAACAGCACGTCCGAAGCAAGCAAGTTCCCCAGAGCGCGTCTCCAGCAGCAAACTTCTCCGGCTTAGTCCCAGGGCAGACTTACGTCGTGACCGCCACTTCCAAGATCGGCAACTTCGAGGGTGCTTCCGGAAACATCGGCAATGTGACGCTATGTAATTCACTTTTCATTTCGACCGTTCTACATCAGTGTAAATCATCTTCAGAAAACATTCAAATGAAGAAAAGACCCGATTTTTATCGTTTTCATACGTACGCTTTGTGAAACACTTTACTAAACGCTACTCTTATTCAAACGTCATGCTGCACCTTAAAGCTTCAGGTACACCTTAGTGCCAATTTGCAAGTGTTTAAAGAATATTGATAAACGTCTAAAAAACGTGGCAAATGCCACAGTTTAAGGTTTCCCACTCGTGTTTCCTCAGATCCAGATCCCATATATCCTCAAGTGGACGTAACCTCGACAACGGCAGCGGTGACATTTACCGCACCTCGAGGCGTGGCAGAAGAGTTTGAGCTTGTTGTGTACACGACGAACAATCCGGTCGCTGAAGTCGGACGAGGAAGAATCAACGCTTCGTCGAACGACCTGTCTCGTCAATTCGTGAAAATGTTCAGGAACCTTGTTCCCAGAACCACGTACACAGGAACGGCCGTTACGATCACGCAGAGTTCGCGCAGCCCTGTGACTTCATTCACTTTCACTACAGGTGTGAATGCGGCTTTAGCTCAGCATTTTTTTTGATGCGTTTACGAAGCAGTTAACGGTGAAGGTGCGGCAAAGGGCAATGCTACCCGATGTTTTTAATGTCTTGTAGTTACGCACACAGATGTTTGGCATCCACAGCAGGGCGACAGCACTGTTAGGGACTTAGCTCTGTTGCCATGAAAACGGTGAGTGCATTCATAGGGGTAGCCAGAGGTGGCCCAAGGGGCCGTGAGCCCCCAAACTTTTAGAATATCTAGTCATTTTGTGCTTTGAGAGGCAGGATCCCAAAGAAAATACTATTGCTCGCCTAAAATCACACATTTTGCCCCCCCCAAAAAAAATTGGGGGCTGGCTACGCCACTGGGTGCATTGTTTGTCGCGACAAAACATGCCCAGACTTCCAGCAGTGATTACAGACGAGCGCTGCCTCATGCTGCGTATTCCGATATTTACAAGTACACGTTGATTGCGTGGTTTTTGACGACTGCCTGGAATATCTGCGACCATGTTCCTCACAGAAAGTCCGGTTCCGGTCCACGCAAACATCATCGGGCCTTACAACAGAACTGTCGAGGTAACTCCCATACCGCCAGCAGTCGAGGAGCTGGCTTCCTGGATCTCGAGCTACAATATCTTTCTGCAGTCACAATCGACCAGTGACGTCATCAACAAAACTGTGCCAGCGAGTGAAATCCGGCCAGCCGTGTGAGTGTTACAAAACAATGGGAAGGTCTTTTCTGAAGCACTATCGGCTGTTGGAGTCAAATTCAACCATTTGTGATTTGCGCTTCAGTTCAGATTGCGTGCTTTGTATGGCTTAGTGGCATACTACGTTGCGTACCTACTCTCTGAATCTTTGGCGTTTGGAGCAAGCTGGATCTGCTAATTCCGGCAAATTTTTATTGCTGAAACACGTTCGTTTGCATATTAGATTTTAAATGGTATTTATTCAAATATGTTACTTTCTAGTATCAGCGGCACCACCTTGTTCCACTGCAGAGATAGCGAAAAAAGGCTAATTTTATCATCATGTTGTATCTTTATAAAACCCAGCTAATATCGCGATGGCGAAATTTATAGACTCGACTGAAAACATTAATTGATTCTGCTTTTATATCTCGCTCTTCTGATAATGGGTTTGGGCAGGCCAAACTTGAAAAGCTCTATTCGATGCTACGAGAAACAATATATTACATTTGTACAATTAATAGATACCACAACCTCACGCTGGGGGAGAAATACACAGTTTCCGTAACCAGCGTTGTGTCAGGAGTGGAGAGCTCTTCCAACGAAGTGGGAACATTTGTCGTTCGTAAGTTTGTTCTACATGCAATTCGCTGTGATCCACAAAAAAACTGGAAGAAACTCGGTCGCAAATTATTTAACCATGTTCAAACTTTCAGTTTATTTGAAACACAACAGCGATAGATAATCCGCTTTGGCTAAAAGAAAAGTAAGCCTGTTGATCAGAACATCACGCTGGCACTCAGCAAGGCAATTGTTCAACATGCAACCGCTTCAACTCTGATTGCGTCTCTGGCGATCTTTTCGGTTGTTCGGAGAACTTGCAAATACGAACCAAAAAATGGTTTCCGTCGCAAAAACCAAGACAACGTCAATGCAAGCATTATCATGACTGAACACTTTAAGTTTTAAAAGACCCAACCTGTTCGTAAGCCGAGCTGAGTCAATAAAAACTCAACGTCTTTTTATTCCCAGCTCCAGCACCCGTTGAACGAGGAAGTGCAAACACGTCAGCAAACACGATCACGTGGACGTTTGAGCAAGCTCCCGGATTGGTCGACCATTACTACATTTTTGTGGTTGCCAGCAACGACACGAAAAATCCTCCATTGAAATACACTGAGGTTTGTATTTCGCTGTACAAAAATCGNAGAAAGTCAACGAACTAAGAATGGAACTTTATGAAAATGTTTGAAATAATCGGCAGCAGCGTGCAACAAATCAGTATATGNCATAATTCGCTCCAGANCACGTAAGTTTCAAAATAACGAAGTTTTTTTGGAAAGATGTTTTCTAGTTTTGACAGTTATCGTGACTTGTTCTGCTTAACTCAGGTTAAACGAAACGGCTCAGAAGCAACATTCACAGCTACTTTCGATGGGCTTCAGCATGGAACTGCGTATATGGTCAATGTTGTCACTTACAGTTTCAACACTTCGAGTACAACCGCGACTTTTACGGCTTCTACAAGTAAATAATGCACTACTATATCAAGTCACGTTTAGCAAATACTTATCTTTAAAAACCACGAAGCAACTGATTTCATGCCCGTGAAAAACTGCATTCTGTGATATTCGCCAATTGCTATTGAAATAACTGGAAAACAACTGCCCAATCTTTAAGTTGTATTTCTGGAGTTTCCTAAATGAGATTTTTTTCGGCTTAGTATCAATCTGTGTGACTTGCTAGCAATCTAGCAAAAGCAGAACCAATTCCACTAACAAACCTCGCACCTACAGACGGTTATGTTGGGTTTTGCGTTTGAACGGGCACTACGCTTCCCTCCTGGCAAAAAAAGATGGTTTCGGAACATGTGCTTCTAAAACTGTGACCTGCTTGTTATTCACCTTTGGGCAACATGATTTTTTTCTGGCGCAGAGAACATTACCTTCTCGGGAGGTGCGGGCACCATCATCCTCACCCCAAACAACACTCTTGTCGTGCAAATGCAGCCAATCAGCAGCAGCGACTTCGGCGGATACCACGTTTACTTGTCCAATTTCACGACTAAACTAACGCTCCAGAGAAAGTCGACTACAGTCGTCAACTTAGAGGTAGAAGACGCAATTGCGTTTTTGTGGGGCTATTGGCTAGTTCGGCTTTCACGTTGTTTTCGCTTCTCAGGTTGTCTTCGACCAGGGCCTGGTTCCTGGAGAAAGGTACCTTATAAAGTATTCCGTGATTTCCGGTGGTGAAATGGAACCAGCAATTGAACTGGGATCAGAAAGGCTGCGTGAGTACAATTTCAACGGCTGCTGTTTCTGTGTCTAAAAGTCCGGAAGATAACATATATTCAAAAATGATTTACTCACAGAAAAAAAAAATTACAAATCGTTACATTTGAGATGAGGAAAAAACTTTTTCCATTTTAGGACCGGACCCAGTTCCAGAAGGAAATACCTCGACCTCAGGCGGTCGGGTCTCCGTTGTCTTCAAGCCACCTAACGGTACGTACGACTCTTTCCGTGTTTACTTGGCTCCAAAGCTGGAACCTGGACGTGTAGTGGAAGAGTCGATTGTGAACAAAGCCGACATGGATCCCGACGGAACGGTAAGTCAGTGGGTTGCGAAAAGTCATGGCCAGACAACGTGTACGGTAGCTGGTATACAGTAGCAAGGATCTGATCATATTTTGCTGAAGTCTCTCGTTATCTTTAAAAGGCGGTTTCAGCGAATGGGTTGCCAAGATGCTTATCTCGGTTTAAAGAAATACTTTTGCTGCAGTTCATCGCACGTTTCAACAAAACGATCTTTGACAACCAGACATATGTCGTTTTCGTTGTGACGAGGTCGCACACCAAGGAAAGCGTACCTTCCAGCTTTACTGTGATGACAGGTGAGCAGCCCGAATATTGCCTGCGNGTTCCATTTAAACTGCGGGTTGTCAGTTAAACAACATTACTATTACGGTATTTATGTAAGTGCCTACNTGCACTTTGCAAGCTTTCGATCAATGCGGGATCAAGCTATTGCTTTTGTGTATAGTTTGTTTGTTTGTTTTCAAACTAACTGGTGATTCGGTGCAGCCGGAGGGCGTTGGCAAAAGGTGACGGTGCACGGTAGCATAGGAAATGCTCTTTGCAAAGCGCTAACGAAGCGGTCTCGTTCTTTACTGCACATTTTCAGATAAATCTTGCTTCGTGTAAAGTACGAATTTATTTGTTCTTTTTCAAGAATCGCTACCTTCGCCTGGAAATGGTTCGGTTGTGGCTGTTGGTTTGGACAAAGCACAGATGGTGTTCACTCGAAATCCCGTGTATGGTCCTCGACCACCAGCGACAATCGGGGCACCAGAACTCACGTTCGCGGTATCCGTAACCAGTCAGCCGCCCGTTCCAGTGCAGACTTTCGGTGTTTCGGGCAACGCGACCACGTCGGTAAACCACACATTCGCCAACCTTACACCCGGAGAAAGTTACTTGGTTACAGTGGTTGCTAGGCATGGATCTTCCAACAGCAGCGTGCAACCTGTGGGAGAAGTGCACTTAGGTGAGAGGATTATTGAGACAAGTCTAGACTTCTCAGCATGGGCGTCGGAAAATTATTTTCGGGGTGGGGGCAATAATTTAGTTTTCAGGGGCTGGCTAGAAGCATTTTTCCAGTGGGGAGCAATAGTGGTGAAATTTCATTTTACCAACTCGAAATTAGGAGTAAGACATTTTTCTACTATTCAAATTTCAAAATCCAGGTGGGTCAAGCCCTCCCCCCCTGCATCCACTACCGATTCCCATGTCTTTCAGTATTGCTGCAGCGGCCAGATAGGCTGAGGTTTTTGTTGTGTTCGAACGTGACCGATGCAATTGTGTTCGCGCAAATTGGAAGTTGCAAATTGTTTTTTGTTTTGCTATACGTAGATGCAAACACTTGGCCGTACAAACGGTATTTACCCGCTTTAAATTTGTACAGAACCAAGTCCAGTGATTTCTGCGAAAGTGGTCACCGGCGTCGACAACGCTACTCTGACGTTCAGCGCAGGCAAGGGCCGGGTCGGTCACTTCCTGGTCAACCTTACCCGCAAAAACGATCCAACTGACGTGAGTGCGTTTCCCCGTCTCTCGTGCTTTGAAAATGCTTTATCACTCTGCAACGTTGCAAAGAACGCAACGCCCTGTTGCGCAGCACCTTGGCTGTGCTCGACGTGGTTGCAAACAAGTATTTCCAGTGATCAATTGCTTTCGTAGGTTGTAGAGCAGTTTAACATCACGTCCAACGGCAGCGAATACGAGCTCGTCATCGTGCCGACTTCAAACGTTTTGCGACCGTCCGACGAGTACGAATTTACGATAATTCCTGTATCCCCCAGCGGAAAAAGTGGGCAAAGTGCATCTGTTCCTGTAAAGATGGGTGAGTTGATGACGCTTTTTTTCGAGTCTTATTGCGTCAAGAAATAGCTATCGTATAAAGGTTCTACTTTGTTTGTTGTTGGTCAGATGCGCCACCAGGTGTCACCATCGCTAATGCAACCTCGAACGGAACAGCAGTTGAGGTTCAGCTCGTTCCAGCTGTCAATTCTGATGGTTACTTGATTGAACTTATCAGGTAGGATTTTTTCTTCGTGTCCTCTTTGTCAATGCCCCCTTTTTGTGGTACTTGTGACAATACTAAACTGAAGAACATGAACTTGACTCTGCGTAATACAAGGTTTCTATCGTCTCAAAACAAAATTATCCTGANGAGGCATACGAAATAACCTAGGAAGGCGGCAAAAAACTTAAAAAGTTTAGATTAAAAAACTTTCACGNTTAAAAAGCACTTAAGGGATGGCAGTTTAAGGAGCGTCAGTGGCGGAATTTTAGTGACAGCTAAAAATGTCTTCAGGAGAAAGGTCAGAAATTTGACTAGGTGAAAGACCCAAAGGGGCTTGGCAAAAAAGTTAGGGAAACACTGATTCAGAGGTTTATGCTCAACTCCCAAAACTATGTTAACCTTAGCAGAGGTCTTTTGTCAACAATTTGCATTCCAAACTTTTGCCCGTAGAACTTGCACCTGTAACGCGTTTGTACATTCACAGCAACGACACGACCAGAAATGTGACGCTTGACAGTGCCCAAGCACCGCTTACCGCCACATTTACGAACGTTGTTCCTGGCGAGCGCTACCTTGTGAGAGCAACAAACATTCTCAGAAACGTCACCAGCTCTCCCGACCAAGTCTTCGTCAACATTGGTAAGATCTGAGGTTTAAAGGAATGAAACGTCAAAGTTTCATAAAGCAGTGAGTCACTATAAACAAAACTAAAGCTGTCCTCACTTGTTACCGTCGGTCTGGCAGTCTTACTCGCACTGAAGAAAACCCGATGGTGCCTGATTAAATATTCCCGTTCTGGTTTTCAACCAATCGACTTTTCTCTTTCCGGGTTTGCATGCGCAACGATGTCTGCTTTGCTCCTCTCACAGAGCCGTCCATCGTAACGATCACGAATATTACGACCGATGCACGCAGTATCACGGTGACGTTTACAAGACCTACAGGAAAAGTAGATTCTTACAGGTAAGCTGAGAATGGTTGACGAAGGCATTAAATTTGTTTAAAAAGTTGGAAATTTTCCGACTGTTGTTATGTCAGCAGTTCGAGGTAGGTTATGATTGCAGAGTTTTTACAATAAAATTTCAAATTCAGAACAGTTTATCTCCGACGATGAAAGGTAAGTTGTTGAATACAACTGGCTTGTCGCTCGACTTCAAGGATCCATTGTGCTGTGCAGAATATCTGTGACATCCTATCCTGACGGACAACTAGTTACAGAAACGGAGACAAATGACACTAATGAACTTTCATACTCGGTCTACTTGACGAGCAACATAAAGCCTGACACAAACTACACTATTGGGGTAGTTGCTATCAGCAATTCAGTCGAAGGACCGGCTGCACAAACAGCAGCTCGGACAGGTGGGGAGAATTGCATTGCTTACTTGTACAAAACATATTTTCATCTGGAATTGCAAAAATGCCGTTGCCTTGTGCGACGTGCTTATTCGCGTCTTTGATCGCTTGTTTTCTGAGCTAATGTAATAACTGTTTTTTCAGCACTGGTGCCATCGCCAGCTGGAAAGACGAGCACAACCAACTCCACATTGACTATTGCTTTGGATTTGCCAGCAGTTGCTATTGACCAAATAAGGTTTGGCATTAAAAGACTTTTCCTATGAGTTCAATCAGCAATCTCGTACAGTTAGAGTGTTTTTACCAATAAGTATTTTTTTCTTCAAGCCTAAATTTGAAGAACCCACTGAGGCCATTCGAGACAATAGACGAACAGCTACTCGCGGGAACAACAGAAAGCTACGTTTTTACGAACGGTATTGTGGCTGGCGCACCATACACAGTTGAAGTGAAATACTTCATAAAAGATGTGGCCAGCGAAACCACAAGACTCAACGATACAGCAGGTGAATTTTCTTTCAATAACGCGGATTTCGGCGCTGGAAGTTCATGTTCCATTTTCGACTTACCTGCGATTCGTTTCCGAAAGTCCATTAATAATTATGCACTACTCCACCACGTATGAGATCACTATGAGCATAAAAAAGTTGTTTAGAAGGTTTTGTCTGCGCACTAACGATCTCTACCAGCTCTCACGCACTTCGCGTGCTGTGGTACGGTCTGGAAACATGTTGATGAAGGTCCTCATGTTAGTAAGTACCATTCATTTTGGTTCTGGCCTCATGTGTCAGCAAACTATATCACGGCATGACGGAAGGAATGATCAGGTTTTATATTTAAAATTGTACTTCTGTCATGCACCGTGACGGGCAAACACGGCTGCTCCAATGAAATATTAGTGTATCACGATTGACTTCTTTTAGCACGGATTTGTCTCAGTTATAATTCGTATGATTTCTCTATTTTGAAAATACGTTTTATTGAATGATTTGCTTCACGGAAAGTTAACATCCACGAAAGTTCAAGCTGAGGCATCTCCTTAATATAACTATGAATTTTAAACTTTTGCGTATACAAGCACTGCAGTTTGCTGTGGCAAACAGTCGCAGGACATGTTAAATTGCTGACGACGTCTGACTTGTTTCGCCTTACCTGGCTGAGCATAACAAATAAACCTCGCGCCGACCCATTCAACGATGCTGGAGGCTGTTTTTCACTCACTATATTTCTACACTTCTTGCAAATCAAAATAAGTTCAGAGGTTGACACCTGCCGGGAGAACAATCTTGCTTCGAAAAACACTCTTGCATGATGAAGAAAAGCAATCTTCGTGTGAACAATTTCAACGTGTTAGCTGCGCATAAGTTTCAATGGGACCTCGAAACACTTCGCTTAGGAAATGTGGCTCTGTGTGTTGAAAGCTGGTATGCTGCAACCTGATCTTGATCTGTGTGTCATGAAGACCACGTGTGAAGCTTTCAGTGATCGTCAATATTTGCATAAGTTTCAAAAACAAAACCAAAGCATTCAACTTTGGCTTTCAAAATTTTTCTGCTCTCTGACGTTTGTTTCAAACACTTATTTTGCTCAAAGCCTATCTTCTAAACGAATTTCGATTTCTAACAAAAACTGTTATCAGCTTTTTCAAGTACCCGCCAAGTGACAGCTGAAATTTAAGGATTTATTTCAAGACGGTATTTCATCTGCATGAAATAAGTAAAGTTATTTCTCTCGTTAGTTCAGCGCACAGTGCAACTTTTTCGTATTCCAGTTCCCAACGCCGTAAAGGCAGCTCTGGTCACACCGCGACTCATATCTGTAACGGTTGACTTTGCTCCTGTCGCCGGAATCGTGCAATTCTACAACGTGACCATCCGAGCGCACAGTTTCCCGGCCTCCTCCGCCCTGGCTTACGTTATATTGTCGCAGACAGGTAATTACCTTATTTCATGTGTTTGACGCGTCGTGTGCGGTGACGTCATTTTTGCTCGAGGCCATTTATTGACTCAACGACCGAACTACACCAGTGTTTCGATCGTAAATGTAGTGTAGGTGAAGTTTGAAAGACAAACGAGATTTTTTGTTTTGCTGCTTGCGGTTAGGGATGTGCATCTCAGAACTGCTAAAATGTTTCGACGAATCTTTGCAGTTGTTCTTGTTTTAAGCTACGGTAAGGATGGCCAATAGCGATGCAGCCTATACCGGGACTTGCTTACTGCAGACTTTGATTGGCAGCTGACAGGGAAAACCTGCTAGAAACAATGCATCATAGTCTGTGTCGAGAGGCTTCTGTTTAACGCAATAAAAAATTGGCAGATTATTTTTTAATTACTACATGGCAGAAGCTTGACTTGAATCGTTGTTATTCGAAAGCCAAAGTTGTGTGCGTATAAAGTTCAATGGTATTCAGTTTCAATCTTACAGTTAATGCAAAACTCGCTGCAGGGAAGCAATGGTCGGAAAAATTAAGGAGGAATGGCGCGGAAGATCAGAAAAGCACATCCTAAATTTTGGTGTGCGAGTTAAGGCTTCACTGAAGCAACTTGCGAAGTAGAAGTGTACAGCATATGATGTAATTGGTTTATTGACGTTCGTGGTGTACTTGCGTTGGTGCCAAATCTTCGCAACCCTGGAGATATTAAGCTTTTATGTTCACAGCAAAACGCAACGGAACCAAAAGATATCTGTTTGATTTACAGTAAATGGAACCAATCTCCAGACTGTGTTCACCACCGGAATAGAACCAGGCACTTCATACGACGTTGCCATAACAACGCACAGTGGAGGAGCGCAGAGCGAACCTTACATTTCGACAACCGCTACCCGTATGTCGCTGTTATGTTGCAAGCCAGCATGTTACGTAATGTTTTCCAGTCGTAAGTTTCTCGTCGACATTGGACTTTTTTATCCGCATCATGCAGAACGTTTTAGTTCCAGCGAGTTGGTCTGCGACAGAAATACTGAGACTAAACAACCCAAGGTCGGTGTTCGAACTCGCATCGCAGGGATCGTTAACCTCGACTTTGCTCTAATCGCTGCACTAAATTAGTTGGAATTGGCAAAAATGTCGTCGAAAGTAATTGTAGCTGAAATAAAAATCATAATTTGTCAAAGAAAAGTTCACATCTAGTCGATTGCAGCGGTAACGAAATGGCCTGATCTTTGTTGCTGGTATGTTCTGTTTTCACAAACTTTTGAAGAATTTAATGACTCACGTAGTCATCAATGAC
>JGI24159J19872_10012083_pt1 | contig 11286 bp, 10 predicted proteins | sample Ectturendosymbi4_FD_19872 | JGI IMG/M metagenome (IMG submission 19872) | reverse complement strand
CATGATTTTTGTCTTGGAAATTTTCAGCTCTTTCAGGAATAACGGAAATTTTCGAAAAGGTACAAAAACGGAACACAGTTCTGCTCGATTTTTCGTACCATGTGACTAACTTAAAAAATATGTCACAAAATTCATAAGCCACCGTTTACAATCAAATAAATACGGTACCAGCTTATTGAAACATACTAAGCCAGTGATATGCTGTAGACTGTAGAGCCTGGTTGCAGTGGCTGAGAATAGGCATCCTCTTTCGCCTTACGTGGCTCACCTGACAGAGTAGTTCAGTGCAGCAGCAGAGTGCAACAAATTTAGATTTGATTTTTACTCACAGTTTCCTTGTTACTCAAACAAGCGGTCTATACACGATTTTTAGTAGTAGCCTACTTTTTCATCGCATCGTTGTTTGAAAACGTTGCGTATATCAGCTGTGGGTGATATTAAGAAGCAGGTACTTCCGCGTGTTTTGACATGAAAGACTTATAGGCCAACGAAGCAGTCATATAAGAAGCAGAAACGATCAGTAGATGGGTCCTTTTTGGGGAGATTTCGAGTTGTCGACATATTTGGAAAGGCAATTTGTGTAAAGTGCTCAAAAGAAATCGCTGAAGAATCTCTGAAACTGAACAAATTGTTGAGACTCATGAATACTAACAAAGATGTGGCTTCACTAACAGATGAGTTAAGTAAGCGTGTTTTTAAGCAGCGCTTTGAAAAACTAAGGAAGTGCCAAGCGTTCTTGAGACAATCTCTCACAAAGAAGCAACGACTTGAGTTATTTTCATACAAGGCAGCTTATGTCGTTGCTAGAGAAAAGCGATCATATGTGGAAGGTGAGGTCGTAATAAAGCCTGTGCTTGAGAGTTTCTTTGAGATATTTGAAGGTGAGGTCTTTCAGAAGACAGTCAGAGATGCCATTACTGGCGCTGCTCTTAGTAACAACACGTTAACTCGCAGAATCGAAAGTATGGGGAAGGATTTGAGAGAAGAGATTTACGAAGATTTTCGTTCTTCACCTTACACAGCATTGGCCATCCACGAGTCCACTGATATTACTTTAGAATCACAGCTTTTAGTGTATGGAAAATTTGCATGTGGGTGTCGCAAAGTAGAGGCGCTTCTTTGTTGTTTGACGTTGCATTCGACAACAACAGGGCACGACATTTTAGCCCTGTGGATGCTTTTTTCACGGAGAATCAGTTTGATTGGGGTCGTGTATTAGAGTGTTGTATCGAGGGTGCTGCATCGATAATGGGAAGAAATATTGGATTTCATGGTATTCTTCAAAGAAAATTTCCTCACATTCACTTCAAACAATGCATCATTCACCGGGAAGCTTTGGCTTCCAAAGAGCTTTCGTCTGTGTTCAATGAAGTGATGCAGGTAGTAATCAAAATGGTTAATTTTGTGACGTCTAGAAGTTTGAGCTGCCGGTTTTTTAGGATCTTTGCTTCATTGAAAATGCATAGAAAGCTCTTCGCCCATTCCACGCAAAAGTTTGGAATAGTCGCAGTTGCAAGATATGAATTTGAAAAAGTTTGTTCAACACTGAAGATCAATCAATTCAGCTTTTTAATGCACTTCGAAAAGACGATCCCCTGCCCTGACAAAATTTACACGTTCAGTTATATGTCTAAAAACTATTTTCAAATATTCTGGAAGGGTTTTACCCACCAGTGCATGTCGATGAAGAACGCAATGAGAAGAAATGATGTGCAATGCCCGTTTATTCACCAGAGTTGTAAAACCTGACTTCATTGAGCACAAACAGGGCGCCGTCTGGGTATAGTGAGCCAACGTGATCCCATGAGTTTATTTTACTGAAAAAAATTATTTATTTTTTCCTGATCATCAGTCACTTCGATAATTGTCTCTAGACTTTCGCACACGATGAACTCAATCTTTCAACTCAATTGCATGTATATATCGACTGTAAACAAATAAATACGTGCGGTTCGACACGTCAGTTGGCTCATCTAGCTGAAGGGTGACTCTTGCTTTTTACTGTACTTGGAATTTCATCTTCTACGTCATCTAAAATATCACAAAACATAACCCTCATACGACAACGTGCTGATTAGCTCGAGGAACAAATTTCTTAAGTTTCTTTTCGACTATATCTAGAGTTTGCGGATTGATAAATTATTTTGCGTGCGGTTCTTCTCTTTTGCCATTGTAAAATCAAAGTGACAGGATGCTTCCAATCCTCATGTGTTTTCAGAAACGAACCCTTATATAGGCGGAGTTCCTACAGCACGAACTTAAGCGAATTTGTGAATGCAAACTCATGACACAGTTTTACTGTAAATATACAAGCATGCAGTGCGCGAGCGGATATGAAGAAAATCATCCATTTTTAAACTTTAGTGATTCTGCAACGCATTTCTTATGAAACACAGTCAATGCCTCGGCAAGGAAGGCGCTGGGTCTCCGGGGCGCCCCTTCTCGGGGGCGGCAAGTTGTTGATTGAAAGATAGTTTTTAAAAGTAGTTTAAACTATTCCTGTTTTGTGCTTAGCACTGAAGAACTTGTAAATATGGTTGTATAGAGAACATATTAATGAAATGTTTCCTTAAAAACCTGAGTAAAATTCAAGGTTCTAAAATGACTCTGTGTTTGTATTGATATCAGGGTTTCTTCCAACTTACTTGGATGGTAATTGCCCTTCAGTCCCTGCATCTTTTTGCCCGTCACCAAGCAACGCCATTTCCCTCCAGGCTTCACCACAGTCAAACGTGCTTTGAACAAAGGATGGAGATGACTAGCAAATATCACTGGTCGGGTAGCTTACGGTTAAAATTACCCCTCTCCCGTCAAAATATGATAATCAAGCCCTGCGTGAAGTCACCGTGATAGTCAAATTTATCTTAATCATTTGTCTCAAATCGTTCGATCTTCAGCAGCACCCCGGCGGCACATAACCTGACACCCATCGGCATTGGTGACAAACAAATCGGGCCCCGCAAAAACACAGTTTCTGCGTTTTTATCGCCTAGCCTAAAATTAGTAAACGATTGAATCTAAGTGGTGCGGCATACCGCAGACTGAAAACCAGCAGGAAAGTAAGTTTTAACGAAATATGCCAGATCCATAGACGAACATGAAAAGAAAACAGAAAAAAATAGGAAGAACAAATGATGATAAAGCTGGTGAACAGGCAGAAAAGGCAAGACCCATAATTGAGAATGAGAAAACAAGACCCCTCCAGTTTCTGACTGCTTGATTATCATGTTCTCCAAGTTTTAATATTCCTTACATCGTTAGTAAGCACAAAATACGATCTTCTTTCGTTTTAAAGTATTGTAAGCAAATTGGAGGGATGGAAAGGGAGTCAATTTCACAGTCGGCCCCGAGCGACACTTAGCGTCGCTATACACTATTAAGCACAATGTATCGATTGTGGAGCCATGTGAACGAGACCAGAGTTAGTTCACACGTATTGAATGCCCTTTCTGCTTCCACAGGAGTGGGTTGGATAGTACGCAGAGCTTCATAAAGAGTTTGAATATTGGCAGATCGTTGGAAAAAGTGTAAAACGTATTAGTACCAGTAGTTTTCCTTATCCAGTTAACCGGCAGAAAAATATCTGGATATCAGATAGCAAAAAACTCTCAACCGCTTAAACGTTAAACCAGAATTTTTGGAGGGAGTTTTAGGGACCCGATTCGGGTCCCTAGAATTGAAAATCGAGTACCTAATTTCAGAGAAAATTATTATCGGGTCCCTAGAATCAGAGAAATCGGGTGTCTACACGTCCATACCGGGTACTTAATATTTTCCTTAAAAAAANCTTGTTTAACCGCTATCCGGATAAAACAACACTTTAATTGAAAAGTGCGAGCTGCAAGGAGAATTTATATCAAAAGTTAGATATGGTCTGAAAAAAAACACTAGGAAGCACCTCCTTAAATTTTGATGAAATGTTGTGGATAAAATGCGAAGTCGACCATTACACTGGTAACCAGTTGCTTCGTGGACTTCTTTCACTAATTTCTCAGGTCAGAGAGTTGATTCCAGGTGGTAGCTGTGTTGTTATGACTGTGATGGTAAACCTCACCAGTCCATGTATTTTTCTTTGGGTGAAGGAGACAAAATGGCAAAAACATATGACAAAATGGCTGAGAAAAATATAAAAAATCCACTGAGTTTAAAAAATTTCCATAACTTCGTTATTTTACTAGCCGTAAATGCAACCTGTCAGATAGGAAAATGTACGCCAGGTTGGTAACTTCTGTTTTAGCTTATACCATCACATTGTTAGCAATTTCTTGGAAGAAACCCTGTGAAAATCGGTTTTGAGTTTAGACTAAACTAATTCCTATATCTGAAGAGTATTCGTTCGTGAAACCCAATCAGGTTCTGCTAATAAAATTATTATCTGGCATTTTATTGTACAAAACGTCTTGCATCGGCCCCCAGTTACCGCAAGTGTTTTGCAGATATCTCTCCAGACTTGGATTTTCAATTTACGAGAGATCTTGCATCATACCTGTGTCAAATAAAATTATGTCGATGGGTAAACAAATCAAATCTGTCACTAAAATGGCGGAGTTATTGAAACGTTTCAAGAATCATTATCTTTTTTCGTCGATAACAATCTTTTTCTTGGAACAGCAAAGTGCATCAGAATAAATCGCATTATCAGGATTGTCCTTGGAGCTTAATTTTTTCTATCCCATCCCGTCCCATCCCATTGCATCTTGTGACTTTCCCATCCAACCCCATAGGATTCCTTTAAAACTATTCATACCGAAGTACATATATCTTTACATGTGTAAAAATATTTCTAGCGTCTGCAGAGCTGTGACTAAAACATCCACGCTCCTCCCTATCGGTGGGCCGATAAATTTGATTAGCCTTGTTTCAGTTCACCTAAAAAAGGGCCCATGCATTTTTTCGGTGTTCTCGCATCATCAAGCCATGCTGCTACACATCTACGTCTAATACTTACTATGTTGTAAACATGCAATCAGAAAATTCCTAACATATGACGAAACTGCTAAAGATGCAACATGGAACAAAATTTAAGTCCACTGTAACAAACGGTGCCATCTAAAAAATCCCAGGGCCATAAGCCTTGGATTATCTCTCAAATATCTTCCTATGCCGCTGTAACTTGATATACAACGCTTTCAATGCAGCACAATTTCAGTGTATCAGCGAGGAGTTTACGATAAAAGCGAAGTTTCTGGAATTGTTGAAGAAGTACGTCGTTACTTTCAAGTTGATACAGTGGCGTACGCAGAAAATTTTCATGGAGGGTTTTTATTCAGTGGCAAATGGTGGTAATTTGTTTGTGGTGTGCAGTCTTTGTGACGTCACAATTTGAAGTCATATTTATGTTTCCAAACCAACGTTTTGGCCAATTTTGTTAACAAAATATGCGTATTCTTCTACACGCTCTCCCCTTATTTTATGTGTCATTGCACTGAATATAAACTATCAGCGCTCCAAATTGGGATATCTGAGGAACATAAACTCAATGCCACGACACAGGAGTTCATCACTGCAAAAGTTTGGCTGCGTGTTGAAAAGGGGGAGTAAAGCACAATAATCACTGCGTCAGATCAATTTACAACTGCAAAATGAAGCTGCGCGAATGTCTCGTCGATTACGAGCAGTCGAGCATGGGTGTGCGGCTGGACTGGCTGGCGCATACCCCGGTTTGCAAGATCGAATCTTGCTAAACTACACAACAGGGTTGCCAACCTGTCTTCACCAAAAAAAGACAGACCTTGTCCCAAAAAGCCAAATAGACGTTTTGAGGCATATGCACATAAAACATGCACAACCACACACAAAATAGACATTAAAACTCGTCAACAACATCGATAAAACACAAGTCCAATCTTTAGAAGCATATTCTTTCCCCGTAATTACACTGTCGTGCATTTGTTTTCTATCAGTAAGATCGATCATTTAGGCAACAGTAAAACTTTTGCAATAATCTGTGCACCCTGCATGATAATAGACCCTCATCGCAAGAGATTTGTAATGAATAGCCTATGCAGCTTTTTTATTTGCAAAAAAAGCCAAAGGTGATAAAAAAAAGTCAGACTTTCAAAGTCTGACTTGAAAAAAGCAGAATTGGCAACACTGCTGCGTAAGAATTGAGAATGCGCATGAAGTAAACAAGAAACTTTCAATTTTTGGTTATGTATAGAAGTCCACAAAACTTAGTTTTCCTTTTCCCCTGCTGAGACATTATGAAATGCCTGAATGCTTCTATGTTAAAAACTGCTGTTTTTGAACTCCTGCAACAGTTCTATCATGCTGCAGAATTTGGTAATGTAGCCAGTACGGTCAGCACTTGCGTTGATCAGCCATAGAGAAAATTATGTCGGATAAACTGAGCTGTCGCGGAACACAATCTGAAACATGCGTAGTCGTCAAAAGGACTGCAAAAATTGGTGAGATGGTTTCTGGACGCAGACGATAACCCTGGTTCTCACCAAAACCTAATTATTACTTTTAGGCCCATTTACAATGCTCCTTGAAATTTGCATGCAAATTTATTCCGTGGTATGTGTCTTAAGACGACAAATTAACAAGCAAAAAGTATGCGAAAACATGTAATTTCCTTTGCACAGGTAATAAAGATTTTGTTAAATATCAAACTCAAGGGGGGGTTAACCCCACCCACCCACTGCGTACGCCTTTGAGTTGATAAGACATATGGACGCTTTAACATCGATTTTGAGAGTTGTGAATTATGTTTTTGCAGTCAGCTATGCAAAGAAATTGTGCTTCAAATACGGCCTAGAATTATTTTACAATAATTGCTTTGAAAAAAATGAAGTGTACAAAAAGATTTCTATCCAAAATCTTTACCATGGATATTACGTATAATATTTTCAAATTGATTCAACAAAACAACCTTGCGCATCAACAGAGGTTGTTGGTGTTATTTCGCACAATTCAAATTTACTAAATTAGTTTTGGTTTGCACCGCAATGAACAGTACGTTGGGCTTGAAATTAAAAGAACAAGGTTTGTGATATCAAATAAGCATGCTTTTGTGGAAAATCAGGCGATTTGCAATGCTTTCTGCTGAAACAGTTCAAGAATTGTTTTTCTTTTTTCGCTTTTGTATCATGAGAATAGGACGAGGGGTTTTCCTGGAAAATTTCAAAGTCAGCAATTTTCTCATATCTCTTGTCTCAAGCTGTCAGCCACACCGGGCACATTCATACGGACAGAGTTAAGTTTTACTTTACGCTTATCCACTAGGGATGGCTGGGAGATTTCGAAAACATTTATACTGCGCAAGCTATTTACAATGCCTAACCCGGTTACTCTGTAATTCTAACAAGTTGTTGGTTTGTTGCAGTATTATTGCTAATAAATTAAATTACCTTTTGCTGGCACTGATTAAATCGCTGCATATGTCCTGGGAGTTCTGCTGTTGAGCGCTTGTGCTGATGTAGACAGTGTTTTCACCACACGTTGCGACAAAACATCCTTCATTTCGTGGAAAATGTCTTAAATTTTCGGCTTTATTACCGGGATGATTATTTTTCTCGAGAAAAGGCGTAATCACGTTATTTTAGTGGGGAAGTCTGCAGTACTGTCAACGTTAGTGCACCCTGCAGACGTTTGAACGCATGATTCGTTTCTGAAACTATTCTTCAGCATTTGTGCCGCACAGCGGCAACACTGCGGTCCATCCTTAAGTTCTGATGCTGCAAAATTATTTGCACCTTCATTCTTACATGCTACATTATTTTACAGTATGTACATTGTAGAGAACCAATGTTCATGGAGTTGTCTTCTGTGACTGGAAGGAACGCGTAGTGGTTCATGATGCCACAGAGATGTCTACGACAGTAGTTGCGAGGTCAACCTCGTTGTTGCAGGAGCACAGGTCAGGTCAGTCTCCCAATTATACGATCTGAAGTCTTGCGGTTGCCAAGTCAAACAAGACGTAAAAAAGGCTCTCACTTCTTTTTCAGTTGGTAACTTTCCAGTAGCACGCGACGTTTAATTGCCAACTTTGATTGTATTCATGGGCGCAATTTTGTTGTAAAATGTGGGCGACAACTTGGTGTGAAACCAATGTAGTCATCGGGCCTATGCCAGTCCTGTCGCCACGGGAGGACTTTGGTGGACTTTGCCCCCCAAACTAAGCTCCAAACCCCCAAATTGAAACATGAAACGCTATAAATTAGTGGAATTTTTGTCAAACTTTAATGTCAAGCCATTCCCTGCACGAATGTAAATCCCCTCCCCACAAACGTATAGTCCCCCTATTGACGACTTTCTGGGGACGGTTCTGGTCTATACAGAAATAATGTTTTATATATACAGATCCGCAATCCCATTTCTAGATGTGATTTTAGAGAAATACCAATCACGCTTTGTCCTTGTAGATGATTTATATTTTAGCGTAATATAGTTACATTTGTTGCTGGACACGGTACTGTAGTTCATCCTGTTTCCAATATTATTGTATTTGGATGTAAACACGCACAACAATTTAGTAGCACACATCAATTGGTTTTATCAGACCTGTCAGCTGGAGTGCACAAAATCCTGAATCACATCGGTCGCACGTGCATATCATGTTTCTCAATAAAAAAAAAGAAACAATCACAAAACTATCTACGATGACGCTATAGGCATAAGAGAAACTTTCTAGGATAGCTCTATAGATATGAAAAGCCGGCTTGTAGGCTTCTCAAACCAAGCCAGGAATCGCGTGAGTGATTGATATTTTCGACGCAACACCATTGCGTCGTTTTAATTTACTCACTGCTGTCGCCTTTTCAGAAACAGTGTGAGACTAATCCCAGCAGCGAATAAAAGAACGCAGCTGTGTTTGCAAACAGAATTAGCTGTTAGCTGAAGAAAAATCACAATCACTTCACTCATAGAAGTTATAGCAGTGAGCACAACAAATTTACGTCATGAAAGAAAAAATTAGTCACTCTTAATGTTAAAAAAAATTGTTTATGCAGACCCTAAATTGGCCCGAAATATTTTGACAAACCTGCCCGAGCCCGGTCCAACACGAAAAGCCCGGACAGGTCAAAAGTTTCTGTAAAAAATGTGATGTATCTGTAAAGCAAATGTTTCACACTTGGATGAAAACATTGCTGCATTTTGGGTTTGGTTAAACTCAAACAAATCAGATGACTTTCGAACCAATGCATTCAGCACAAGAACAAAGTGTGAGAGTCAAGGAAAAAACATCTTTTGGATTTGTTGGTCATCATTGTTGCGACATTACAAGAAATTAGGATAAATGTATATTTTATCCTTATTTCCGACTTCCGGATCAAGTCCCTACGTTTTGAGCCATAGGTCATTATATAGCTAGGTAAATACTGTAGACTACTTCTCCAACGTTTGATTGAAATCCTATTCACCAATAGTTGAAAATAGTCTTTTGCTAAACTCACCATCCCAAAACTAAGTCTCCACAATAGTGCTGCTTTTTGTCTTCGGCAAAAGCTTCGCAGCGATTTGCCTCAAAATCTAACTTTCTAACATGATATACACTAGCAATATTAAATTATACGCTGTCTATTTCGGAATGCGTGACAACCAACGTTACAGCAAAGCCAGTTACATTTCTGCACTGAACAAATCATGGCTGTACTATGGTCTCTTACATGTGCAGCGGTAATACTCTCACTGTTACAAGAAAATAACCTTTCTGACAGTAGGCCTATGCCACACAGAAAAATGTCGGACAGAAGCAGTTAACCATCTTTCACGGTCTCTAGAAACAATAAAAAATGCTAAAAAATATTTTATTGAAGCTAAAATACATAAACAAACAGAATTAGTGATACCACACCAAACTGTGTTTCAACACCAACTAGACTATGCATGGCCTACCACCTAACATGAAAAGCTCTTCACAAAAAATGTGACAAACATCACTTTTATTTTTGAAACCTCTCCAAATATATAACCTAAAGAGAAAAAAGTGGGGCGGACATGGCATATTATGTCCCCTCCGTCTGAAAAAGTGGGGGACACACGTCCCCCGTGTCACCCACCAAATTGCGCCCATGATTGTATTCAAATAAACAACAAACTCCTCAATACACTTGAAGGTGACGTAAGAACAACGTGTTAACAACGGTAAACGGTTCTGTGTAGTATGACGTTGAGCAACAGCGTTGAGCGTTCACAGAAACTATCGCAAACAGCGACCAATTTCCGTGGTCTGTGTTAGCAGGCCAACATGTTCAGTTTTAAACTGTTCGCAAATAAGTACATTGAATTGAATCGCGAATGGAATATTACTGGGAATTGCGCAGTAAGAATGCACAAAACCTTAAAGCAAAAATGTATCCACTATATATGAATGCCCGCTTCGAAAAAGAGGTGTGGATAAGTTCGCGAGAACTGACACGCAAAGCATAAATCGACTTGGGAACGTTCTGGAAAGACATCTGGAGTGAGGTTTGCTTTTGTGTGGAGTTGTTGATGCGAGGGGTTATTTTAATGTTATTTTTTTATTTTTTTGTACGTACCACAAAATAAAATACACGATCGAAAAATTCACGTTAGCCATGCAGCCGCGAACACATCATTTCTGGGTTGCGGGAGCGGAAACTCTGCATTGTAGCAGACAAACACAAAACCGGTGAATACGTTTTGGACGGCAACGTCGCAACGTAAACACACTGTTGGATGACCGCTACACCGATGAAGCACAAAAATTCGTTAAACTACCAGCACGTAGCAGGCACTAAAGCCCAAACAGAATACGAGCACATAACAATAAATGATGATAAAAGCGAGTATGAGACACGCGTGTACACTGCGACTATACCAACACAACTGGTACAATCAAAAAATAAAAATCACGCATAAATTCAAGCATATATGAGGTCGGCAAAACCTTTAGCTCAGCTATGTCCAACCCAAATGGTCCTCTGAGCCAAAACGCATTTCACTATCTTGACCAGAGTCGCACATTGAATGGCTTACTTTGATCTTAGAAAACTAAATTTAACTTAAGTAAAGATCTAATCCTAACTGCAACGGTAACACACGTGATAAAGTGGCACTGAGGACCACCTGCATCAAAAATGTCAAGTTCAATATTGTCAACACAAGGATACGTTGTCAGTATGTAAGCTACTTTTACTACAGTGAAAACCTAAACTGAGCCGCACAAAATCCTCGACTGTGCCGCATGCGGCCCGCAGGTTGGACATAAATGCTTTAGACTTAATTCTCCGATTGCGCTTCAACAGCCAGGGACTCAACCGCAGGTGCACAAGGCTGTAGCTCACAAATTCGGCTTGAGCTGTAACGTCAACCTCCCCT
>JGI24159J19872_10012082_pt1 | contig 11287 bp, 4 predicted proteins | sample Ectturendosymbi4_FD_19872 | JGI IMG/M metagenome (IMG submission 19872) | reverse complement strand
AGAGAGTGACAACTTGGTTGTTCGACAAAAGTAACGGTGTATGCTTTGTGCAGAGGTGGCTTGTTTATAGTGCCGTGGTTTTCTGAATAGTGCTGCGACAAGGCCATGAATCATCGCAAAAAGACGAAAGCAAATGGCAGTTGACTGATTCCTCGAAAGCATACAGAAACACTAGTGCTTTTAAGTGTCACTTTACTTTGGTAGTGATTTGGCGCCCCTACAGTGACTCGACGCCCCGGGATTTGTGCATTTTATTCAAGATTTCCTTTAGATTTTTTAATCTGACCTGTAGATTTACCTTATGATGCTGAAGTAATTATTAGCGTACTACTCTTTTTGTTGTTAATTTGTTTTCTTCGATATNGTTTCACTCACTGGAGATATTTTTGTTTACCATGATTGATATTGCTTTGTGAACCCTATGTAAACTGTTAGCCTACAAAAATATTTTGCTTTGATTTTACAATGGCCATGAATTTTGTGCTAATCTAGAGCTTATGAGTCTGACTGATGTGGGAAACTTATGGGTTCACCTTACAACTTCTTGAAAGCAATAAGTAATAACAACTTTATAGTAAAACATTAAAAGTAAAACATCAAGATTTGTTAAAATTGGTTGAATTTTAGGCAATGTCTATTTTGCCACCAGGATGGCAGCAGCAAAGGTCTTGGTAGACAGGAAGTAAATAAAAGTAAAAGATAAACCTACAACCTAACCTTAACCATAACCGTAGCCCTAAGCTAACCCTAATCCTAACCTAACCCTAACCTAACCCTAATGTAACCTATCCCTAACCTTACACTAAGCTAACCTATCCCTAGCCTAATGCTAAGCTAACACTAACCGAACACTAAGCTAATGCTAACCTAATCCTAACCTAACAACACTAACCCCTAAAGGTAACATCTAAGCAGAGCCTGGAAAAAAGCAAAGAGAAAAACAAAACGAAAGTCGGCAAGGCGAGAGTTGAACCGCCAACCATTGGCATAACATCCGGGTGTAACACCTGACCATTACACCACGAGCAGGACAGCGTTTTCCTGACATAGTGACATTTTTCTTTGTATTGCGTCATGCCACGAGACTGAATGTTCGACTGGCGGCACAATAGCTCCAGCCAATAAGTTGCTGCCAGAATGTTGGCGGTAAAATAAACACTACCTAAATTTCATTTTTCTAAGCTATTGTCACATTAGGAACCTCAGAAACTGCAAGTGAAGTGGAACATGTCACAGTGCTGCAAAGGCAAGTGGTATGCAGTGATGCTGGTTATAGTAGTAATAGTATTAGTACACTGGGAATGACTTCAATCAAATCAAACTTGCACAAAGGCCAATATTCTGGCAGTGGCAGCATTCCTTCTGTCCACAGCCAGGGATAAGCATTGATGGAACCATTGATTGCCCTATCCCATTGGGTCTTTAGAAATGAATCAGTTGCTATTTAACAATATTTTTAAATCAAAGACATCATGTTCAAAATTTATTCAACATAAAAAATATTCTGTCTTAGTTTAATGTTTAAAGTTATTTTCATAAAATACTATAAACTGTTTGATCAACTGATGAACTAGTTTGAAAAATATAATGAAGAAATTGTCTCTTCTCCATTGCAAGTTTTCTAATTGGTATTCCATATTCAAAGATCTGACGATTAAAAGGTGGGAAGTAACGTATTGCATTTCAAATTTTGTTTTAGCAAACTAATGTCTGTTGATTGAAGAAGATATATGCTTATATGCTATGATTAAAGCATTGGCAAGACCTGGTGTGTTTTCATGTACCTTAAAACCATTTTATCTGTGCAAGCTGGTCCGGCATTGTAATTCTCTACAAGCCAGTAGCATAATTATTGCACCTCTGGAACATCGACAGATTTTGCGAATTTCAGGAAAAGATTCAATTGATTTATTACAAGGTCTCCTTACAAATGATGTCACCAAACTTAACGACAAACAATGCATGTTCAGTATGATGCTCAACACACAAGGACGGGTGGAACATGATTTCCTTCTGTATAAGGAAGTTGGTGAAGATGCAGACTCTGTTTCTGTTCTGCTGGAGTGTGAGCACACAATGGCAGAAAGGGTTGCTCAATTGCTAAAAAGGTACAAACTTCGAAAGAAGGTTTCCATTGATGACAAAACTGACTTGAAAGTTTGGCAGGCTATGAGCAAAGAACCTCCTGAAGATGCCATGAAGCTGGTGTCCAACACATTTATTAATGGAATGTGTTTTGCTGATCCACGTGCTCATGTTTTAGGTTGCAGAATTGTAGCTAAGACATTAGCTGTACCAAGTGATTGGGTTGGTGTTGCTGATGATTATCATCAACTACGTTACGAGGTTGGTGTTCCTGAAGGAGAAAAAGATTTACCACTTGGCAAATGCCTTCCACTAGAAAGCAACCTTGACTATTTAAATGGAGTAAGCTTTGACAAAGGTTGTTACCTTGGACAAGAACTCACAGCAAGGACTTATCACACTGGAGTGATCAGAAAGCGTTTAGTTCCTATTTCTTTCTCTGCTTCCCATCAGTTGAAACCTGGTGACAAGCTTATTTCTCAAGATGGTGAAATTGCTGGAAGGTTGCGTTCACTCCATGCGTGCCATGGTTTGGCATTGCTGAAACTTAAATATCTAAGTCAGATTTTGTATCACCCTTCAGATTGTCACCTACATATAACACCAAAAACACCCTCATGGTGGCATGTTGATTGATGTCTTTAAGCTGTGCAGTTTTTTTCATTTAATTTTTCTGTTTTGGTAAAGGTATTTGTATGTTTATTGTTAATTTTCAAATCTCTGATTTATGATTTGTTTGTTATGTTTACATGAACATGTTTTCTTTTCGGTGCATGAAGACTATATAATGAGATCTGCTAATGTGAAAGCTTTTCCATGCATTTGAAAACTAGATAGAGCTCTAATAGAAAATGGATATATATATTGTATCCAATAAATGGCTGGAAAGTAGGTTGCGTGAAGTAATTTTTGGTCTTTTTGAATATATATTTATATGAAACATCAAACGTCTGTGACATGCGTGATTTTTGCACATAAAAATGATTCAGAAAATACATAAATGCAATGATCAAGCAAGTGTGATTGGACAATTCATTACAGTTGCTGAAACAATGGCAGAATTTTGAAGACCTTGCAATTTGCTTGCGCTAGTCTCAAATTCACCTTATTGTAATAAATTTTCTTGGCATTTGTCACATGTTTTGCTGTGGATGCGCCATTTGCCAGTGCTGTTCTTACAGAAGAAAAAAACTTTATCATTTTAGTTCAAGCTAAATCTGTTTTTACCACTTGCATTAACCTGGTGTTTGCATGCTTCATTTAATTGGAGGTTTCATATCAATCTCACTAAGTTTTTTAAAGAAATGGCTTATCACAACGCAATGGGTGCAAAATAATTCTGCATGTTCTGTGTAAATGTCATGATAACTTCTTCCAATTTGGTTCTTATGCCAAAACCTGCTCTATCTGTTTTTGCTGATACTAGTGAAACAAAATTATTCTTAGAACTTCCCAGCATGAATATTTTATGTAATTATTTCACTTATTTAAGAAAGTTGAGTTTTGTTTCTTGTGTTTCAGCATATTGTGAATACATAAACAAGTGTCCTCGTGAATTTCTGTATGATGTAAATGTTTAAGTCATTCCCTTGTTTCGCAGCTGCCTTCTGGTAATATTGAATTGTGATTATTCTATTTTTTTCTATCTGTCTGCCTTGGTACATATAGCAACGCTATTCCTGCATAACAAGCTATTTTGTGATTTAACTGGTTAGCTCAATAGGAACTAATTCATGTAAAGTGTCATGAAGAGAAACGCATAATTTTTTTCTGTCAATATTTTAACGTGTATGACAGGGGTTCTCAACCGTGCGGGAATTCCTCACCAGGTGGGAATTTTGTATTTAGGCCAAAGAACTATCAATTGTGAAGAGTTTAGTTTCTCTTCTTAGTGTACTGATGTAAAAGTGTTCTTTACAAACTAAATTTCTAAGGGGGGGATTTTATCTGTGAATAACAGTTAAAGGGGTGCATGGGATAAAAAAGGTTGAGAACCACTGGTGTATGATATTCAAACCTTACGCTTGCTATTGCTGTAATATCCATAAGCAATTGCATGTCTTTGAGACTGCTATTTAGTTTCATTTCTTATCACGCTTACTTTCAGCTTTATTATTCCGCTTCCTGATGATTTTGTGGATTATTTGAAGAAAGATGGACCTCTTATTTTGCCGCAAGGTGTAGACGTGGATGCACATTATGACAAAAGCTACGATGAAGACAATTTGTCGAGTTGGAACTCTGTTGAAGATTCTTGTCAAAACGAAGTAAGCTGTTGTCAGTAGTACCGTTTACCAACTTTTATAGATGTTCATTACTGAATGCTTGTGCATAGTTGGTTTAAATATAATCCAAACATTAGCAAGCAAACATCTTCCAGGTATTTGGATAAAAATGAAAAGCTTGTGCACTTCACCTGTGGTAATGTGGCCTTGATGCCATCTGTTTAATTTGTAGCTTGAAAAGCTGAGATGTTGTGCATCAAGTTGCAATGCTAGATTGAATGAAACAGTTGTAAACTTAGGCTGGGAAATTTTGCTGATGTCACATTTACAAACCTTGTATACCTAGAAGTGCTTTCATAAGAGGCACTAAGCAGTAGTGGCAATTAATTTAGTGGTCGGCTAACTTTCGTTATGGTGGCTCAGACCGTCTTTTCAGTTGTAATTAAAGGCCCTTGCTTATTCTTGAAGGGTCTATTTCAAACTTATGCCGTATTCAGCTAACTTCTACATAGCAATATCATGTTAATGTCATAACTGTATAATGACAAAAACAATGCTTTGTTAACGTCAAACAACCAGTGTTCTGGAGTTGTTGAAGTAACCTATGTTTTAGCCCACGCATCCGGTGAAGGAGGGTAGCTCTTACATTGCACGCGGCTAACAACAGAAAGTGTTGCGCGGCTCAGTAAAGTGCTAATAGGCCACAATTTGGCCGAGGCCCACAATTTGCCGATCATTAACCTAATCCGTGTTGGCACGTGTTATTTCTGGCGTCTTTCTTCAAACTGCGGCTCTGACTGAAAAGCGTTTAACTTTTCGAATGNTTTCTGTAAGTTTTCGTTTTTAATTACAGACACCTGCGCCCGAGTTTGCGGACTTGGTGGATCGAATCAGGAACCGGATCGCCCGACTCGGAGGCGCCGTTTTTCCGAAGCTGACGTGGAGTGCTCCGAGAGATGCTGCCTGGATGACGAATAACTCCCTCGAATGCCACAGCCCTGGTAGGTTATGAAACTCGACCGTTGTGGTTTTTCAAACTCGACCAATGTAGGTTCTGAAACTCGACTGTTGTAGCCTTCGAAACTCGACTGCTGTGAGTTGATCATGCCACAGCGCAGCAACGCGAAGTTGACGTCTAGTTACATCTGGACGTCGACATGTTTTTACCTTGAAACGAAAAGCTTACTTCAAAGCAATTCAAAAGCAATGTCAGCCATAAAACGTTCCGCACCAGCTTCATGGTAAGGTTGAGCTTGAGGTCGGAACAGACTGGTTAAGAGGTCCCAACCACGTTGCGTAGCAATAACATTCCAACAAAACCTCAGAATGTTGGTTGAGTTTAGAATCAAATGTTCTGAAATTAAAGTGCAGCATTCGAAATCATTGAACGCTTTTCTGATATATATGTTTTAATGCTGAGTTAACGAGTACTTGTTAATATTCAATTTAATGCCTTGCCAGTCGACGTCGACAGACGTTTACAAATACTCAGGGCGCCGAAAAACGTCACCCCCAATGGTGCAAACGTGTTTTGTTCGCAGAACGCACGGGACTATTCCACAGCAGACAAGGAACGTTGGGGAAAATGTTTCTTTCATGCTTGAGGTTGTGTTTTTGAGAACTTGATTGCAGACAAAAACGTCTTGTCATCGCCGTACAATCGTTTTACCTTCGCCTCTGCCATCTTGTTCCTTCCCGCCCGCGCACACATGTTGCTATTATTTTGCAACGCTGCAGAATAAATTAATCCTCAAACAATGCGACGTCATTTACTTTCCAATACGTCACAATCACGCCGCGCACCAAGAAGCTGTAGATCAGGGGCGCTCTCACGTTTTCAGCATGCGAGAAATGAACGAACGAGTCGAAGCGATCTACATACTACAAAAATGCAAAACGTATATGTACAGTATTAATAAATATATTGAGAATTCTTTTTACAATGTGTGTAGATGTACCTTGCATACCCACTCGGACCCATATTGCACAACACAATTTACTATCTACATTTTCATCTCATTACCTGACTTCACTCTGATGACTTGCACTGAATGGAATCAGACAGGGTTTTAATGACATGCGATCTACTCACAGTTCCTTTGAGATCGCTGGTCGGTCGCGATCGACTTATTGAGCGAACACTCCTGCTGTACAGAACTAGGGACGGCAATTTCAGATAAATTCGAGTCGCTGTCTTCGGCGACACTATCAATTTGCGAAACGTCCAAAGCAGTCGAGCAACTTGCGTCCCACGCAAATCCACTCCCTCCACAAGTCCATATCCATCAATGGTCAACTTTGTTGTGTTTGTGCACGTACCTGACAACTCGCCGAGCGCTCTTCTCAATAAGCGCGCTGTTGGGTCCTAATATTCTTCGTGCCTCTCCCAATTTCTTTTAAGATGAAGGGAAAGTAGTAACACTTAGTGTTTTGTTTTACAAATATTATATCAAAAATTCTTTATTGTTGAAACTGTTCGCATTACACTTAAAAATTTTTGTTTGTAATGTTTTATTCTCCTGACTTAAAATTTTTGTTTGTAAAATTTTATTCTCGTTACTTTCAACCTAACTTAAAATTGCATTAAAATTTTTTTTGTTAAAATCGACGTACAGCACAATAATTTCGTTCGTGGGTGCTGCCATTTGAGTTATGTAAGACCGGAGCGTGGTGATCCGGGCGCGAAACCATAGTAACACCCTTCAATGAACGTTTGCCGAGTTACCGTAAATGTTGCAACTCGGATTTGGAGCCATGAGGATTGCTGAATGTATCGTTTCGTAACTATATGTCGATTTCATCGCCAAATAAGAAAGATTCAAAACATGCAAAACGGTTGAGAAATGGCCAGTTTCTGAACAATGGCAGAGCGGAAGATGTTGCGGTCGCCGGAAGATCTTTGCGTGTAACTGCGACGAATGGTTTGCATCTTGTAAATAACCCATATGTAAGGGGGAAGGTGGGAACTTGAAGATGAAAGTGCACTTGTTTTCTTCTTTTGCAGGCGAAATAATTTTGCTCTTGAAGAGTTCCAGTTTCGTCGCCTACGACCTGTCTTCAGCGCCTGGCCTTTGCGAGGGCGCAGATGAGACTGAAAATGTCGCTCATGAAGTACGTTGGTAAAGGTTTTGCAAAATTTTTCTATAGGCCTAAATGCCAGTGCTGCAGCAGCACCTTAATCGTGTCGTCACTCCACTGTTTTTTTTCCGTCTGCCTTGTGCGTTTCTTGATTCTTTGAGAATGTTGTTTTTTTTGTTTTGAAAAAAAAACTGTAAAAGTTTTGCGACTTTCTATGTTAAGAAGTGGAATGTGGTAGTTAACATTTTTGATCCAGTCTTATCCCCGATATTGTCCGATTCATGCAGCATGGAGTCCATGATGAAAAGACAATAGTCTTTTCATCATGGACTCATGGACTCTTCTCATCATGGACTCTTTTCATCATTATTCGTTTTTTTGAACCATCTGCATGAATTTACGTACATTTGCTACTGTGAAAAAACGTGGTTTTGTGAAAAAACGTGGCAGTGAAAAAACGTGGCAACTGTGAAAAAACGTGGCTTTCGCTGCTTACTTTTCTTGGACTTACGGAAGAAAGTACGTAATCACTTAAAAAGAGACGAAAATCCCCATTAGTTTAAAGGATGAAGCTGCCACACAATGGCATGTTGGCGTTTCCGGTTGGTTGCGCACGTATTGAGGCCTATGCACTGGTCAACGTGCTCACTTCATGCGTTATCACACTCAGCAGTTGTACGATTAAAGCATTACGAACATTCATTTATCCGTTGTATTTCCCAGCCAGGGTCTTTTAATTTTGGAAAGCTTATCCGGAAACGACACGGAACAAACAAAAACAATTTGCGAATGGCGCGTTCCGTGCTTTGCCAAACGACGGTTGCAGATCAGGCTGCAAGACATCGGACTCTATCTCGCCACGCGCGCGCGCGCCCGCACCAGCGCACCGTCTGAGCGTTACCGCTCAGCTGCCGAAGGTCCCTTTTTTAGGTTGAATCAAATAGTTGTAAAGCGAAGGCTCAGAAATTTTGTTGATGTCGCATTTACAAACTTTGCAAAGCTAAAAGTGCTTTCATAAGAGGTACTAACCAGCACTGGCAACTTATTTAGTGAAAGGCAAACTTTCGTTATGGTGGCCGAAAAGGCCGCTCTTCCAGTGGTAATTAGGCGCATGCTCATTCGTGAAGGCCCTATTTCCAACTTAAGCTGTTGCGCACGTATTGCTGGCCCTTCTTTCCTCGGGTGTATCGATTGCATTTCGCGCTTCTTTCTCCCCCCTCTCCAGCTCGTTCTGCGCAAATGGGCGAACCTCGTTCCCGGAATGGAGTTCCGCTGTTTCGTGAGGGACGACCTGTTGCTCGCCGTATCGCAGCGCAACCATCGCCAGCATTACCCCTACATCGAGAAAGAAAAGGTCGACCTGGCGACTGAGATCCAACGCTTCGTGACGGACGAAGTTATTGGCAAGTTCCGCGACAATCGATGTAAGTGCGGGTTCCTTCTTTTGCGGCGTCGACGCGTGTGCCGCGCGTGATAATTGTTTGCGTTGTGTTTTTCAGCTTTTGTTTTTAGTTGCAATTTAGACGCTGTGTTGTTTCCTCTCATGTCTTGATCAGGCAAATATCAAGAAACGCATCAGTGTTTTTGCAGATTTTTAAAGATATTTTGAAAAATAAAATATCGTTTTTTTGATAAAATGCATTTCTTTTTTTATGAAAAACCAAACGATTAGAATGAACAAGAAGTTCACGCTCGTCGATTTTTGAAAAACGTACCTAAAATATATAAAACATGCCTTTTGCTGCTATGCAAGTATCTTTTGCACTTGGTTAAAAAAAAGTTATGTTCTGTACGTCCCCGTAATGAGATTGCTTCTCAAATTAATGTTTGCATCAAATGCTTGCAAGGTGTCCATTCCTTGAAACAAAAGAGAAAAGTAACATGAAAATGTGTAGAAAAATATTAACCTTTGTGGGTGTTTCTTTCAGATGCCGTGGATATATACAAGAAAAGAGACGTAAGTTTAAAGTGTTTTCGTAAACTGTAGCTTCAAACTCGTTGTTCCCGACACAACTCCGAAACAATTTCCTTTGTGATGCAATCCTTAATAAAGCTTTTTTCTCCGAAATTCACTTCTTGAAGAGAGTTTTTGCATGTTACAATTCCCCAATGCAAGCGTCACAATTGTCGTGCGCAGTTCCTGCGTGCACTGAACCAGAACCGCAGTATAAAAGCAGATTGGAAGCCAGAGCGGGGTCGAACCATGGTGTTAAAGGGTTAAGGCTTGTCGTGTAATGGAGCTGATGGACCAGAAGCAGTGAATTCCCAACTCCGGGGTTCCTGCTTGAACCGGACCTGAGTCTGTTTGAAGTTTGTGAATCCCGTTCTATTGAGGAAGCGGATAAGTAAAACCGGTTGACATTGGTGCAGTGTCGAAAACGAAGAGGATGGCTCCATCGTGACGGAGCTTTTATTTTATTTTAATTCAATGAAGATATGCGTGTTCCTGAATCTAGCATGTGCGCAGATTTTTTGTGGTAAATCGCAAATTGCGACAAAAATAGCGACGGTTTTGTGGCGCCACGTCAAACGTTGGAAAACTTCGTTCCTTCGTTATGCGAGATGGGGAGTGGCGGCGTTCCTTCACTCCCCCCCCGACTACATTGTTCATCTATCTCGTGCATGCCGTGGACCTGACCAGGTGAAGAGGGCTGCTCTGTGGCGCCACCTACACGACGTTCAGTTGCGTTCTTGAGGCGCGACACATCTTTGTGTTACGTGCGTGTGTTGTTTGTTTTTAAATTTGAATGGATACTGCGTTCAAATAACATGTCTCCAACAAGGCGAGTGAGTTGAAGCCATAAAGCAAATTCTATTTAAATGAGATTTTGGGACTGAACATAGCGTAGAATTACCTGAAATCGATTTCATATTCTAAATCGCGAATGGATCCAACTCCGTCGCTTTGATGGAGACTTCTTGAAGCGTACTAATACTACTTGCTTAAAACACTTCTTGTCTCGGGTAATAACCTTAAACGAAACTCGCAGGGAAACTTCTGGATCATCGATTTCAACCCCTTCTTTGAAACGACCGACCCACTCTTATTTTCCTGGGACGAACTGGAATCGGGAGAACTGACGGAGTCTTTACCCCACGTGCCCCTTGTCACTCCAGGTATTTGCAAGAAAAAGGTCTGAGACAACGATGCGTAACATCATGAATATGACATTCCTGTTTGTTTTCCAGGAGCCGAGACAGTCGGTCAGTTCCGCTTCACTGCTTCTGACGTCGCGATGCAGCCGAGCGAGCTGCTCTGCCACCGACTCCCGAAAGACTTCATCGATTTAAGCGCCGGAAATGACGCAACAAAGCTCATTGATCTGATGAGAATGGTGAGCAACGTCTGGTCCCGTTTGCGATGTAATCCTTGCGTTGCCTCAAGAGTCGCACTGTATCGATCCTCGCAGCCATAGGCGTAGCCAGGAAAGCCCTGCGAGAAATGCCCCCCAAAATTTTTAGCACTTCTAATCATTTTGAGCTTTGTGAAGTGGCGTCCCAAACAAAAATACTGTTGCTCGCCTAAAGTCAAACATTGTGGCTTTTTGCCCCCAAAAAATTTTGGGTTGGTTGGCCACGTCACTGCCCGCAACAGAAAGAGTTGTTGCGTTGCTAGGGCGTTTTGGTTCAATGTTGCTAGGGCGTTTTGGTTGAATGTTGCTAGGGCGTTTTGGTTGAATGTTCGCTAGGGCCTTTTGATTGAATGTTGCTAGGGCGTTTTGATTGAATGTTACTGGGGCGTTTTGACTGAATGTTGCTGGGGCGTTTTGATTGAATGTTGCAAGGGCGTTTTGATTGAATGTTGCAAGGGCGATTTGACTGAATGTTGCTGGGGCGTTTTGATTGAATGTTGCTAGGGCGTTTTGATTGAATGTTGCTAGGGCGTTTTGACTGAATTT
>JGI24159J19872_10012080_pt1 | contig 11288 bp, 5 predicted proteins | sample Ectturendosymbi4_FD_19872 | JGI IMG/M metagenome (IMG submission 19872) | reverse complement strand
TTCCAGTCCGTACGTACTTGTCCATATAGTTGGGCCACTGGCCGCAACAACAGCAGTGGTTTGCCGAAGTGTTGTCTTTTAACCCTTAGATCCACAAACAACAACGACCACAGACTTTTGACCATAGGCATAACTGCAGACGAGGGGTCACCAAGCCAACGTCGTTAGGAATAGGGGTACACGAGCATAAAAAGGTTCACCGCTTTATAGAAAATGCTTCAACGAATCTATTATATACATCTTCATTCATTCATTTATTTTCACTACCACTTCTAATCTGGGGAGTTGTGGGAGAACAGCCCTAAAGGATTTCAAAAAATATCAAGGTTTTCAACAACCTCTGATAGTTCTGATGACTCAACACTAAGACGAGCCCAAGCCAAATCAGAGATGTAATCACACCGCCTGGTTCTTGGTCGACCTCTGGGCCGCTTTCCTGTGAGTGTAGCCAGCAGTACTGTCTTTCCTCGCCAATCTTTTCTGCGGTATTCTAATCACATGCCCGAACCAACGTATCTGAGATCGCTATTAGGAGCAGTGGCTCGACACTCAAAGCTTTACTAATTTAACAACTGCGCACTTTGTCATAAAGCATCACCCTATGAACTGTTCGCAAAAATCCCATCTCTGCCTCTTGTACTTGAGATAGCAATCTTTCAGTCATTAAGATTCATGACCATAGTGAAGATCGGAACAAAGACCGATTTGAAAACTGTCAGCTTTGCTATGTTTGAAAGCTCCCGTTTTGTGGCCACATAGAGCGGTAAAGCTCACGCAGAATCGCGTTTGCTTTACCAATCCGTGTATCAATCTTTTTTCTGCTTTCCGTCACTCGTGACTGTTACAACAAGGTATTTGAACTTCTCCACCTGCTGCAGCGTATTCCCACTTAGGTGCAGTGCGAACTGTGGCTTGTGTTTCTGGAAAGACATAACACCCCGTTCTTTTGAGTGCTAATTTTTATCCCCGCTTCACCGCACGCAGCTGAAAACCAATCAAGTGCATGTTAAAGAGCCTGTTTAGAGGATGTAAGTGGCAATAAATGTTCCGAAAAGAGCAAACTGTTGATCCTGCTGCTCCGAATAGTGGTACCCTCGTCGACTCGGTTGTGAATCTCTATCCACTTCATATCGACTATGAAGGTGAGTGCTAAGAGCATATACCCGAGTCGGAGTTCAACACCCACAGTGAACGGTTGTGATTTAACTCTGCCGACAAAAGGGCACACTTCTGATCAGGAATATGATGAGTTGACGGCCAGTAGAAAGGGGTGGTCAACACCGTATTCCCGCAACACTCTCCAAAACTTTCCTTTAGGGTCCTATGATTTCTCAAAAATTTTGTCTGTAGCGTTCCGTCCAGAAAGTAAAATGCAGTGGATTTCCTCTAGCTTTGGTTTAATTATGTCGAAGTATCTTTTTTCAAGGAATTGGGATAAACTTTTCCAGGGTGGTGTCTAAGAAGACAAATGCCCCGGTAGTTAGCGCCTTCTCTCCTCTTCACTCCTGTTTCCCTTTTAGTGTATCACACCAGTGTGCTAAACGTTTGGTGCCTTACTAGAACGCCATACTGCTTGACACGCACGACTTAACCAAAGAACTCCTCTGTTCAAGGCTTTTAACATTTCACGTCGGATTTCATCACGCCCTGCAGCCTCCCCAACCTACAGTGTCATGGCCACCAGCAACACTCGGTCACAGTGATCATATTTTCCTCCCACAAATGTGCCTCCTGTGTGTCCAATAGTGTGAGAGTTACTAATTTTGAAATACGTTTGAAAACTCTCTCCATCTGCCAAGGATGTCCCCATCATTGCTTAGTAAGGCACCATTTTGATTTATGAATGATCTAGCAATAGTAGACCTTTTTGTCGCAGAAACATGGAATATTTGCCAAAACACGTTTTTGACAAGGTACACCAACAAAGTGTTCCTTTTTTGCCATCACTATCTGTTAAGAAACATCTGTATAACTATTTATACAACTGGATATTCTTCATTTGCAACACCAAAGGTAGAAATGATTATTGAAGAAGTACAAAATTAACATCAGCCGTGAGTGAAAGCATCACTAAACAAGATTTCAAAGGCGTAGCGAAAGGAAACAACATAAGCACGACTTAACTAAAATTTGGTTAAGATATCATAATAAAATCAGAGTAATAATAAAATCAATAGTTTTTCCGAAAATTCACAGACTAATTTAAATAAGTAACAGTTTGATACTACGTCCAAAAACACCAATAAAATCTAATATAATTTCAATCTAATAAACCTGCGGCCCGCGTGAACATTCAATATGGCCCGCATAAGAATTTTCGTTACCCAACTTAGAACAAAACATCGCGTCAAAACAAAATTCAGTGACAAGCAGACACGCAAACAGTAAGTCAAGAGAAGCCTCTCACGCTTCTTGACATAGTTTTCTCTCCTTATTTTCCTTTGGAAAGTAAAGGTAGAATTTCAAGATAAAAATAACTTTGTCGCCCGCCAACGATATTTCACAATTCATGCGGCCCGTGTTAGTATAGGTTCGCAATCTCTGTAATAAGCCTATATATATGCCAATGAGCGTCAGTATGTTAGTTCTATCTTTCAAAAACAAAACAATGGTGAACTGGCACTAATTGATGAGCCAAATGACCTGAAATTTTAAGACAAATTTAGTATTAAGTTTTTCTCGATAAGAAAAGGCATTTCTAACAGCTAAACTTTCACTCATCTAAAATGAATTACTGCTTGCATTTTCAAACACTTCAGTCGTTTTGACCTACATCAGTCACGTAATTGCAATTTGTGACACATAAGACAAAAACGAGATTTTTAACTAGTCAGAAAAAACATTTCAAGTGTTACCATCCTCAGTTGTGCTATCCCACTGTGGATGGATGCTCTTGTAGCTGAAGCGTTTTCTCCAAATGTCGTCAAATTGAAAGGTTGGCCTGTCGTCTTTGGATACATTACCTGAAATTCAAATTAAGTAAACAGGGTTAAAACATTAACTTACTTCACCGAAATCAAAGAAGATATTTATTACCTCTCATAACAAATTCATGTCCCCGACGTGAAGTCTGGTAAATTTGCAGCGAAGGATGTACACCTCAACATGAAATCAGCAAACATAAAAGATATGTCCACATTTTTTTGATAAGTTTGAATACATTTTCACGAAAACCTTTTGGTGTGTTATTTAATGTACACCTAGTGTTGCATTGTACCAAACGAAAACAAGCGGGAAATGTTCGATCAAAACCAAAATATGACTTATTTCAAGCACTATAGGTAGAGGGCTTTGCGCTGAAAAATTTACAAAAAGGACAATAAATACACATATATCTTGGTGCCTCATGAAAACGTAGGAGAAAGGCGTTCCCATTAAAATGATGTTGGGGACCAAGTTATTTTGCTTTCCCCGAAAAGCGCCATAAGATTCAGCTTCAGTAAATTCTTTGATAAAACCACTTTTATATCAGCTACAGGTAACTAAAATTGGGAATGCTTTGAGAAACGGAAAGGAAATATTTATTTATTTTAATTTATTTGTTTATGAGCAGACACGAAGTCCATAGTATGAACACACACACTCTGCAAAACGCATGGTCGATAAAAATAGACAAAACAGAACGTAGTGCAAGGCACTGAAGCCGGCGGAATCACAGGCTTACAGACACTTTTTGCAACAGCATTGAAATAAACCATAAAAAAGAAAAAAACTAACCCAAGAAAAAAAAACAAAGTAAAACTATGATAATATGAAAGATTTACAAACCGTTTTTTCGACAAACAATGTAAAAACGTTACGCTTATTACAAAACACAAACCATCCTACGCACTCTAATGCGGATTAAAAAGTGGATGGATTGTTGTGTTTGACGCTACAGAAAAAAAACCTGCAGACTGCTCCTATACCAAATAAAGTTGAGAACTATTAAGACATTCCAACACTTCTAATTCTTCGTTGTGAAAGCATTCCTTTCGACGGATAGTGGTTACAGATTTATGTGTGAATTTCAAATCGATCGTGTTAAAGTGCACACTTTTGATGACAACTTTTTGGAGAAACACAAAAAGGTGTGGTCTGGTCATTAGAGTGTAAAAATACCAGACCTGAATGCAGTCAAAAATATGTCGACTTCTTGGATGCAAATCACGAACACAAAGTCGCCTCCAAAAAGTGTTGAAATTTTCTACAGACAAGAAAAATTACTAATATCGAAGTCGTTATTAGCAGTGAGACCCGAACTACAATTTTGACAATGCGTTTCTCCGCCATATTTTTGCAACGTGCCATTGGCTGTTTCTTCTGGCTTACCAGTGTTGCTTTTCAAATCCTCTCTATTGCTAGTGTGCGTTTTAAAGTAAGGTTTTTGTGCACCTGGATGCATTTTTCGACTGACCATATATCAAGAGACCTTACTGAAACATTTCATGTTAGTCTAATTTTCAGGTCTTTGGCTGTAGTTGTATTAATACAAAATGTTACAAAACGTTGCAGAGGACGTAAGGTACGTAAGCCTTCATAAAGCGTGCACTGCGCAACATTAGCTCGTGCAAGAATTCACAGTATATGGTGGACAGTTACCACTTCGTCTTGCAACGAAGTCAAAATATGTATGTGGTTTTTCAAGCAGATAAACAAACAATTATCGGATGGCAATGTTTCTTTTTGGGCAAAGCCAAAACTCCGCAAAAACAATAAAATTGAGCAAAGCAACGTTTCCCTAATGACATAAATAATGACAAGAAAAATATGGTTTCACCTAGCAAACAAACAATCATAAAATTAAAATGCTTGAAAACCGACAGAAGTCTATTGTTAAATCCAGCTGTTGTTCCATATTACTCTTGGTTTGATGTTTTATTGATAACCAATACAAGCCAAACGAACCTTTAATAACCTTAATATCTAACAATCTCGGACACAGGCAAGACAATATCACCATTGTATGAAAGAAAAGATTCTGCGCAACATGCGCTAGCCAAACATTTAGCCAAAATTTAAAGTATAAGAAAGTTCATTAAGTGACATAAAATATTCTGGTGTCATCAGTCAAAAACAAAGTTGCGCATCGCACCTTGTAGAGGTAGCTCACTGCAGATGCATTTGCGGAACATTATGAAGAACACAATAAAAATATGCCGTAATTAAAAGTCTGTCTTTTACTAGGTGCCATCTTTCAGGCGTTAAAACAACATGTTGTTTAGATGCTATCGTTGAAAACTGACAACTCTCGCAAAGCACTTGTCTTCATCAGTTCAAAATTTTTGCATCCAACATTAAATAGTTTTTATAGCATCAGTTTTCAACAAAACGCAGAACTTACGTGGTATGAAAAGAGCGCACAGCAAGACGATGGCCGCAACAACACCGACAACCACTGTCACTCCAACGATAACGTAGGCTGTCTTCATCACAAGAAGTAAGCAAATAAAATGTGTGATGGACCATTTGAAAAGCAAACAATTTTCGAAAAAAATTAGGACAGGTTAACCTTCAATTAAAACACCTTCCAAAACGAAAGATTTGTTAGTTTCCTTGACAATGTTTATTTTAAGGTAGACGATCTGTAAGCACAGAAGAATGATTTTAAGAGCTGCAATCATTAAGCCACTTTTAAAAATTCGTGTACCCCTTGAAAGCACTTTTGCATACCCTGGTTATGCGTACCCCCATTTGAGAATTACTGGTCTAGAGCATAACATCCCAGCTTAATCTAGACTCATTTTTTCTTTTATTTTTTTGCAAAGCAGTGTGGGCGCCTACCAATTGCTGGAATTGGCTTGATTTCCAAGTGCATCAACAATGTTCGAGTTGCATTACTTATACTGTAAACACTTTTGTGTTACCAATGAAGTAATAGTTTTTAGATGTTCGTGCGTTTCAAATCTTACGTCAACACAAAACATGTTTTTTGCATTTGCAACTGTGAAGAGAATGACTGCATAGTGGCAACACACTACTGTATGATTCTAAATCGTTTCAAGCTCAAACTGGTCGCAAGCTGTTCAATTGCAAATCGTTTTGCTTGCATTTGTTTGTTCAGTGTATACTAGAGTTTGTAAATAAACTTTCAACAACATATATGCTTTGTCTCGGCCCTTTAGAGACAGGAGATTTTGGAATACTCCAAATTAACACACTTTGGTAGTACTCATCACCTAAATAGCTTTTAACCCAATTTGTTTTCAACAATTTATACTGGCAACAAGTTGAGGATTTCTATAAAAAGTGGTTTTATTACATCACTTATCAGCAAAATTTTTGGATGTTTTCAGCAAAAAGAGTTCAACATACTTGAAACGAATTTCACTCTGTCTCGAAAATCTCAATCCTTGGCCAAGCACCCACTAAAATTTGTAAGTACATGAAAAACAATGGTGGAACAGCCAATGATTTCATTGAAATCTCCATGGATGTTTTCTACAACAATTAAACGTGAATTCGTTACATCGTACAGCATGCAGGTGAGGCGTATTTAGCATAGAAAAAAGAAGAAAAATCTTGTTATTTTTTTATTTACATTGAGCCAATTACAAAAAAAACTATTTATGGATTGATTTGTTTACTTACATCGTAAATAAACACAGAAAGATCTATTTACTTATTTATTTGCATTGAGCTAAATCACAAAAATATTTTGGTTTATTTATTTACATTGCTGCACAATGGGTATGGTTAAAACTCAGGTAAAATTGATGACTTACGAGCCAGTGCGTTCCGCACCAGCATATACTCGCAATATGAAACGTGTAGCAGTCACTGAATTAATATATTTTTAATTCGTCATCATTGTCACGACTTTACAAGAAATGAAGCTAAATGTATATCCTTCATTTCCCCGGCAAGACCTTAAGTTTTGAGTTATCGCTGCGCAGGGCTACTATGATATATTTTATTAAACATATTTTCCTTCTGCAATGACGTTTATCTGAGATTTTTCTGATATGCCTAAGCACTGGCGCAAGCCACAATGAGGTCGAAGAGGCCATGCTTCCCCCGAAACAAACTTGCTTAGAAAATACACGGAAGGAAACAGTCGGACTCAAGAAGATGTCAGTAACTGACGACTTCATTNACTGGCCCCACCCGAACAAAATTCTTGGCTGCGCTGCTGTGCCTCAGTCCATCACTGTTTTGCTTGAAAACCTGTTTACTGTAGTTTAAGACAGTCTTTTGCGAAACTCCCCGTCCAAAAACTAAGTCTCCACAGTATGCTACTTCTAGTCTTCGACAAAAACTTTGCACAGATTTGCCTAAAAATTCACCTTTCTAACATGTTAAACTTGCATCCCATTAAATTTTGCGTTATCTGTTTCTGAACACAAGACAACCAAAGTTATAGCAAACCCAGTTACATTTCTGCACAAAACAAATCATGGACTCTCCTGTGGTCCTCACATGTGCAGCTGTTAAGCTCTCATTGGTTCGAGACAATAATGACCTTTCTTACTGTGTGTTACACAGGGTTAAACGTCGGAAACGGGCATTTAACAATCTTTCGTAATCTCCAGAAACAAAGTGCTGAAGTAATTTTATCAAAGCAAAAAGTTATATACAGTATCAAAATCAATAATATCACGCCAAACTCTGTTTCAGCATCAAATGTCCTATCCGTAACATCACACATGAAAAACTCTTCACACAAAACCCGATAAACGCCATTTTTATTTTTGAAACCTCCCCAAATGCGAAACCTAACGATGAAAAGTGTGGGGACATAGCATATTACGTCCCGAAAGCTTTGACAAACACATGGGCGACAGCCACAAACCCTTTTTGATAACGCACATAATATTTACATTTTTGTCCTGTGCTCTTTTGGTTCATATAGTTACTAAAGCCTTTCTCAAGCTTAAAAACGTTTGACTTTGTCAAACGGCCTAATCGAGATTTTTCATGCTGTGGTAACATCAAGTCTCACGAAAGGTTCGTACCTACTGCAGGCAAATGTCACCACAGATGACTTCAACTATCAATTTCCAAACTTGCCAAAGCATCAACGTCTAGCGAAGAAAACGAGCAGCGTTGTCAGCTATCCTACGAGTACCAACCTATACGCATTACGCATATGGCCCTGGAAAGAACCGTTGTGGTTAACACCTTGCTGCAATAACAAGTCTATGCTTTGAACTTTCGACAAGTGCACGCCTAGCCGGGTATTTGTTTGAACTGATGTTACGAAAGTTATGGCGACGCCTGCTAAAAGACACTAGCTCCACTTTCAAAAATCAAATGAGTAATGGTTTGCTGAATAGCCTAAAAGATCCAAGTCTGGTGAATATGACGATATAGTATACAGTTGGAACAGGATCTGCCGAGCACTCATACTAGTTAAAGTTGCCAGAAGTGCAAGAGTTGAACTTACAGTAAGCGCAGAGAACTCCGACGTGTACAGTGTGGATGGCCGCAACCACGTTTTTGACAAAAGACAGCTTGACTTCTGCAAACCTACTGCGTTTCTGGAAAAAGTAGAGCGTTTGCAACAAAATTACTTAAATCAAATAGTATCTTATCCTGCAAATTTGCTTCATGCATTTCGAATGTTCAGTTCATGCGGGTTATTACTGAGCTGAAGACCACATTTTTATATTTTAAACTTCAATTGTTTTGAGAAATTCATTCACTTTTGTGATCATGGTCAGCTAAATGATCAACTGTGTAAATATTTTACAGAATTGAATTCAATCCAAACCTACCACGAAGACTTGAAGAAAATCAGAAATTATTTAACTAATATTAATTCTGCCCTGTGGCCAAACTCCTTAACATGCATTGACCATATGATGTTAAATTGTACATAAAGCACGTTTTAAAAAATATATTCATTACATCCTAACCCATTCCACGACAGTGCACACACGTTCAATGTATCATGTTGTTAATGTTTTATGTAAATGCTATACCATTTTAACAGTAATCTTACTTCAGCGTGTTGCTAACAGTTAGCCTCGCAAACATGTCGTCCAGATAATTTTCAAACCATCTTTGCCTTATACAGAAACAGCCTTTCAAATGCAAACGTGCTCAGCTTTATTTAAACTTTGTTTTTTACTGTGTTATTATCAATTCTTAAATTTCGTGCATCATTGTATTTGAAATACTGCGAGTTGCTGCGTTCTTATATTAGGGCCCTGCATTACACCCGTGCTATATGAGACACACAAATGTGCACACACGCCATTTCATCACGTTGTGTCTTGCCAATCATATTTCTCAGTACTGTACAATGCATGAACCTATTAAAAGGTGTAGGGTTGAAACGCTCTACGCACTGGAAAACCTATTTGTTGATCTGAAAATCAAATTTATTTTCCAATTCGTTACTTTACCATCAACATTCCATACCTAAACTTTTTCTCCAATCAGCCCATTTCAATGTGATATACTGCTTCGCTGAATACAGTTATAACATGTAGAAAAGCGAAAAACTACTCAGTTTTCTGCATAAAATGTTCATACAGTGAAAACCTAACAGTATCAGTTTGCAACTAGGTCTTACACTTATATTGTCTAAATGCATTTGCAGTTCATAACATCATCTCCTTGTCATCACCTCACCAAAATGCATCACCAGTCACCACCACTATCAATCTGAACTATCAGCACTTACAAAATGCTTAGCATGATTAGTACCAACATTCGCATGATTTCAAAACTACTTAGTCGCAGGAAACTTAAAACCAACCTGCAAAAATTAAATGCAATCAGTTTTTATGTTATGTGTTCTCATTTAATACAAAACTGATTCACTAACCTGGTAATCGTTGTCGCATATCGAAACAGAAATGCAATGTATTCAAATGATGAAATACAAAATTTAGAACTCAAATAAGTGAATGACAAAGAAGCCTCGCTTTGTTTATTGTTTCAATTAGGCATTTAATTTTCTGTTTACAAGTGATGAAAACGTAAGCTTTTGAAATTTTTTAGCTTTTGAATCGAAAGAAATCAGGAACGAGTGTGTTGTGCAGTTATGCGCATATTTCCACCTGACTTAGAATATGATCATGTGATTCTTTTGCGAACATTGCGCTCTTGCTTCCGTTCGCGACGCTGTATCTCTTGATTTTCAGTTGACGTTGCCCGTACGTTTGTTTGTGCTGCATGCAGACTTAGACGCGAGAAAACGAGCTTTTTGTGGTTGCTGCTCTGAGGAAGATCAGTTGCAAAACTCAATGAAAAGCCAAGAAGAATTATTATAATTGGGCTGTTTAATTATACTGTGGTCAACGCCTGCGGATAACTGGAAAAGCTTATGGCTCTTCAACCAAATTAGAGCTTCCTGCCATTTCAAGCTAGCAGCGAACATCCGGACCACACACCTTATTAGTTTCTTACAAATACACAAGTTACTTATCTAACTTACAATACAACCACTACGCTTCTCAAAAATACTTGAAAAAATCTTTAGTGTCCCATATTATTCTACAGCAGCGACAACGATTCCCCAAGTGAGTTCCGCGGAACCCTAGGGTTCCATAGACAAATCTCAAGGTTTCCACGAGCTATACTTTCCAGTTTTAAGCAAAAACTGCTGACATGTCCTTTAATCCTTTGGGCGGGTGGCAGCCGCTATATCGTTTGATCAGTGATTACTGTTTTTATAGTAATCACTGGTTTGATCTACCGGTCGCTTTCCTTTATTCCTGTTTTGATCATTGGTGATGCGTAGTGTCATCACAATAAGCTGTATTTCGTTTTCCAGACTGTGACTGTGGCGCTCCGAAGTTTGACTAACAAGTAGTACGGTGCAGACATTTGGTTGTGCTGAAAAGTCGCAGAAAAGGAGGACTACTGTATCTTAACTAAATCGAATCGTTGAAAGCCTTGCTAGACATGAGTGGCAGCATTTTGGGTGAAAAAATGTTTATTTGGCAGCATAGGCACAGCCAGTGGGGGCAAAGGGGTCATGCCCCCCAAATTGTCATACAATATAGTCATTTTGTGCTTTGAGAGGCGTTTTTATAAACAAAATAGTGTTATTCGCCCACAATCAACATTTTGCCCCTCCAAAATTTTTTGCACCAGTCCAAATTTTTGGGCGGTCTACGCTACTGCTTGGCAGTTCTGGAGGGATTCCTTGTCCACATAAAATAACCTTGCACTGTTCCGCGGACAAAAAAGTTTGTCTTTTCAGCGCCAAAGGAAGCTCAACGATGTTGATGAAGAGATGCTCGTCCACTTTTCAATCGTTATCCGCTGGTTGTATACAGGGTGTTTCACAATTGTTGAAACAAAGCGATTGGGCACAAATCCAGGATTTTAAATGATACCACAATGATGATTAC
>JGI24159J19872_10012076_pt1 | contig 11290 bp, 7 predicted proteins | sample Ectturendosymbi4_FD_19872 | JGI IMG/M metagenome (IMG submission 19872) | reverse complement strand
TTTTCTCTTTCATAATCTTTCTGCAGCCTTTACTCATTCTTTTCGTTGCAATGCGCAATCTTTGTTTCTTTCTTCTTTCTCTTTAAAAATGCTTTGGTAATTCTTAGTCTCTGTGCACATGCAACGTAATCAAGAAGAGTTCGAACAACTGTTTGGTGAATCTGATGATGAATCCGGTTTTAAATTGTAAATTTCATTTGAAAATTTTATACCAATTTTCATTAAAAAATTAAGGGGGCGCGTTATATACGAGTACGTGTTATATTCGAATAAATACGGTATGTTTTAAAAAATATTTGATTGCATAGGTCAGCTCGGGCTCTAACGGTTGAGCCCAAGTAAGGGTCGAACGAAGTCGAGAGAGCGCCTATTACGAATGATATTGTTTTATTCAGGTCACTTGCAAAATGAGCGCGAATGGCCAGACATGGAACAAAAACATATGAAAAGTGGCCCAAAGAAAAGACCCGAAGTGGGACCGATGGTGGTGGCACAAATATACAAAGCAAGCAAGCTTGCTTGCGTTCTCTGATATGAATCATAATCAAAGATTCGGGTAAAGCCCCAGGAGCCCGTGTGCAGGAATCGCCATTGGGCTGTTGAAACACCGAGAACACAGCACAAACAACAGGCAAAAAGGACACAGCGTTAATACCCATCTTAAACACATTCAAAATCACAACTCTTCCGCATCTTCGACACAGAAGTCACATTACATGAATACTCATTCTACAATTGCATTAGATACCGGAATGCAAAGACAAGACAAAGCATATGTAGCAACTAGCGTGTTTTGTGTAAGGACGCCAATTGTGTTGGCAATGCAGAAATAAATACAGCTGTTTAGTGTTGCCAATGCAAAAACAAAAACACAATTGAAATTGATCTGTCAAACATTTTGTATTACGTATAAGATCAAGTAAAATTTCACTATTTCGAATGCTGTTGAAATACTTGAAATTGCACCAATTTTTAGTGCTGTGGCACGAACTTTTTCTTACACATCGGAATGGGTGTGTGAGTGGGGGGAGCAGGAATTTAAAGATTTCAGCAAAAAAGGATTTTTTCTTAGTTTTGGGTGATAAAAAACAAATTTCACCACTTTTGGCCCCCCTAGAAAAACTTTTGGAAAAATCCACTAGTGCCCACCCTGGGTAAAATCCTTCCGACGCTCATGCACATAAGCATGCAAAATTACACCATTTTTGTAAAAAATTGTGTTGTATTACACCATCTGGCAACACTGTTCAACAATAACAATGCAGAACATAGGCGTACGCCAAAATTTTGCAAAATTTTTCTTATTAAATGATTTACTTTAACAATGGACCCAATACTAATTGTGTTACTTAACATTATTTAGGTAAAATTCGAAATTTAAAAGTGGAAACTTAGCTAAAAGTGGCCCACTGGTCAAAATTCGGAAAAAGCTTGAGAAATGATAAGGAATTCGGGTGTGGATGGTTATACTAAAACGCCCAATCACCAAAAAGTACTCCGAAAAAACAAAATATAACAATCTACTGAAAACCAAAAGAAAACTATAAATGAAATATAAGGTAAGTAGTAGACAGCTTTTTAAATCTTGCTTGCAAAGTGGGTGTGTGGCGGCCAGAATATGGCGCCACATGTAAACAAATGGTCACCGCTAGATGCTGCCCATGAGTTACAAGTCACTGTGATAGTCACCACAAGCGAATTATCGTAATTCTCTTATCCCTATATAATGATAGTGAGTGAACTCAGTGCGGGAGCTCTATTGCAGCTGGCTGCTTTCCTGTTAATTAATGCCCCGAATTGCCATCTTTCTCTTGTGCTTGCCTCAGTTGTTCAAGGTGATGCAGTCAACTGCAACAGGTGGTTCGCTTGCCCCTCCATTGGTTACGCCACTGAGGCACTGATCCTCAGAAAGCCAATCATCAAGCCAATCACAGCTACTAACCGCGTCGTTTCTAATCAAGTGTTATATGTCTTTGTTCGGACCAAATCTATTTTTGTCGAATCTCGCATCCATCAGAAAAGTGCGGCTCACTTTGATTTGGTACGTTTAATTAATTGGTGTAGACCAGTGGTTCTCAACCACTGTTTTGAAGGCCGCATGCGGCTCCCAAGCACCCTTTGTGCGGCCCTCAGCAGTCTTTCAATAAAACCTCTAATATTTTGTGTGACAGACTTCATTTTGCAATAAAACAAAACGTGTCAATGCACTTGTGTTAAAATTTCTTTAGTGCGGCTCTCTAGCAAAGTTGTAAGTATGGATTTGGCTCCGATTTGGCTCCGTCAGCAAAAAGGTTGAGAACCACTGGTGTAGACTGTCCCTGCAAAGGTCATGTATGTTCTTACTGCAAAATATAGTATGGCCTGCTCGTGTTGTCATCTTTTCACTAATGTCTTATAAAATCAATCAGTTTAGAAAATTACTTTACTATTTCATGTGAACAAAAAGCAGTTTGCACAGGATAACACTAATTGGAGGGCCGGTGGACCGGGCGCCGCGGGCGGGCTGGAGGGCCATGTTTCCAAATGAAAAACGTGAACTGTCGGCGGACTGCACAGAAGACAAGACAGAAAGGGGGCCGGCGGGCTGCACAAAAAGGCGGTGCGGCGGGCTGCGAAAAAGGGCGGGGCGGGGTGCAGAAAAGGGCAGCCCTCCGGACCGCCCTTTTCCGCAGCCCAGTTTAATGTGCAGCCCGCTGGCCCCCTTTAATGTGCAACCCACCGGCCAGTCCTGTAGTGCAGACTGCCGGCCCGCTCTTCTGTGCAGCTCGCCAGCCCGCGTATAATTCATGTTTTTCATTTGGCAACACGGCCCTCCAGCCCGCCCGGCCCGCCGGCCCTCCGTTTAGTGTTATCCCAAGAAAAGACTACCTGGGCTAGACATAGTAGCCTACATTTTTTACAACAATCACTACACAAAATACGGTGATCAAGTGGAAGTCTGACTACAGGATGTACACAACTAGGCATGTAGACAGAGCCGGACAAATGAACGCGAGGCCCCCGAAACGCTTATCACAAGTGCACAGTTCGCTCACGTCCGATCCTTTGCCTGCAGAGGCAGGTTGCGAAACTCGCTAGCGGATTGTTGTACTCTTTGTCTTTATTTCGTAACAATAACACGGCAATAAATCTTCAAATGTTCACTCCAAGTTACGGTAGTAGGCGTTTTGTGCATGTGACGAGGGCTACCAAGGGTGAGGATCTCGTTTCCGAGGCCTCCCTCACGTGCCGGATAGGGTAGAAGTGCTCGCGTGCCAAGTTCGGCACGCGTGCCAGGGGTTGTCCAACCTTGCTCTATGAGAAACGTCCAAACCCCGCGTGCTGATGTATGCAGGCTGTCAAATGTTATTGCTTGATATCTTATTTTGTGACGTTGATCATACAAAGATTGGGTTAACCTATCTAACAAACTACTCAGTGCAACAGTTCCTCTGCTTTTTTATCTTATGTTGAATATTGGACTCAACAAAATAACTGCACATTCATAATCTTGGTGAGAACCGCAATTCTTGACTACCAACCAGTGCCAATCTCAGTGGTCTTGGATAGCTGGTGCAGTGAAGCGTTACACAGAAAGATGTTAGTTTGACTGTTACGTGACCAATCCGATTGTGTTTTGTAACCTATGTTACGAAACATGGAGTCGAAAGTGCATCAAATGCTTTGTTTTTTTAGAATCTAGTTAAAAAAGGATGTTTTAACCTGCAGAAATCGACCCCCAAATCTCATAAATCACAAAATGGCCCCCACAACACATAAAATCGATTTCGCCCACGTTGAAGACCAATGTTTTAATGGGTTTCTTTATTGCGTGAATCAACTTAAATGTAGTTTCATAAATTTCATTATGGCGTCAACGATTTTCGTTTAACTCTTGAGAGTGAATCAAACATTCATGTGTTTTTTAGTTTTTTTTATTTGATTTGGTGACGATTGACCGAAGCCTGAAATTTGCTTCTTGCCGAGGTGGCTGAGGTGAATGCTCTTGCCCAAGGAGCGCTACGGCAATTCACTCAGTGACCGTGGATCAAACTCCCAACCTTGGGATTGAGAGAGGCGGACCCATTACCACTGAGTTATTGCCGCCCGCCACTTTTGCCGCCATTCATTCGTTTTCTAGCAGCCTATTCTGCATTATCACAGGGAAATGCGCAGCGAGGAAAAGAACCATCTTTATCTGCTACACGACGCATTTCGAGACTTTTCTGTTGTGCGAGATTACAACTAGCCAGGGGCGTAACAAGGTTAGATGGCGCCCGGGGCAAAAAACAAATTCGGCGCCCCCTTGGTCGAACCGGCGCCCCCATGGTCGAAGTTTGGCGCCCCCATGGTCAATTCTGAGTTCTTTCGAAGGCAAATTTACTGTGTTGAAGAAAGTACTTGTGACATTGTTGGGACTTTTGGGCGCCTCCAGCAGTAATTCGGCGCCCCTGCAGTGATCCAGCGCCCCCATAGTAAATTGGCCCCCGGGTGATTGTGTCCCCCTTGCCCCCCCCGTTACGCCCCTGCAACTAGCTTGTATTTATGTTGCGTAAAAGTCTTCATTGTGACCCCTGTAACGCGTGCTCAAGTCACTGTGTCGTTTAGACGCCAGGGTTGCGGAGTCGGAGGTAAAATATCATACTCCGACCTCTCCAAAATTTCCACCTAGGCAACCCTGTTAGCCAGTTCACAAATAAACGTTACTTTTAATGTAACAGGTACATTGCAAATCGTGATAGAGAATGCGACAATCTTTCATGTTGATGTAGGTGACACATTTAGAAAATTTCAATATCACCGCACCTCTTCATCTTTTTTGTCGCATAAGCCGTCTTTCATCAACAGCTTTTTCCCTTTTTCCTGCAAAACTTGTTTCGCTTCTGGATATTCGGAGAGTACTTCCAGAAGGTCATCCTTGGACAAGCAAAAAAGATCAGTGTACCTGCATAAACAGTATTCATGGCTATATTATGAAATACTGGACTATTTATTGCTTTTTCTGATCAATTTGGAACACATTTACATAAATAATTTTCTTTTAAAATTTTTTTAGATACTGTGCACAGATAAAAACTGATCAGATAGCTACACCATATATCTCCCCTGCATGGTGAAAAGTTTGAACCATGGGAGCAAAATCTGGAAGTAATCGGGGCTAAATCTATCAAAAATAACTGTGACAATCAAGTACGATTTCCCTCTATTCACAGATTTTTCTTCCCGATTTCCCTCTATTCAAAGTCTTAAGTTTTAAACATCTTGCATTGTGCCTCAACAAAATTCGCTAAAGGCAGCGGTACATTGCTGCATATTACTTATGCACAAAACATAGGTCTACACCACGTAATTCGTTAACGAATTAAGGTTACCTTCGATGACAGTACATCGCCAGTAACGCAACGTGCAACTAATTTAGTTCAGTAAAGGGTTATTAGGTGATCTTAATGGAAACAGCATATACACTTTCAGACAATTTTATCAATTACCCACTGATCAGGACTGTCAAACGCCGCTTGCATAAGATAGCGCTACGAATTCGCTCCATCAGTTATAGAATATATAAAACTTTTCTTCAACGCCTGAAGAAGATACCTGATGATAATTTCCGTCTAAAGCCTTCCTAGATTTTAACATCGAGTAACAGGCTTCATCAGGCTACTACAGCTGCACTGCCATTTACAAACCGCTATCTTTTGTCCAACAAGCTCAGACCAACACCCAAGGCAGGTTATGTGCAGAGCGGACAAGATCGGAAATTTTGTATCCTGGAAATTACTAAGTTGCTTTCTTCTAAATATCGAGCACGACGTCGACAGTGCATCTTTCGCACAATTTTACGTCTTGTTCGCCGGTTAATTTATTAATATTTTCTTCGATACTAAGATAAATCATGAGTTTATTTATATTGCATGATTTTGCAAGTTCGCTAGCACGCAGAAGCTACCTGTAACGTTGACTGTAGTATAAGTAGAACGTTTGTAATTTGAAGAATGCAACTAAAAAACATTTATTTCTAACGAGTCTCATAATAAGCGCCGTGTAGTGCAAGCAGATACCCTAATACATATGTTATGTCCAAGGAGACACGGTTTTAGAACAACGGTGTACAAGCTGCGGCCGTACGGCCATATGCGGCCTTCGATAATGAAGTTTGCGGCCGTCCACATGTAATTTAAAATATAAGATTTGACGGCCCTGCTGGCGTATATTGAAACAAAACAAACGCAAGGCAAGAAAATCAGTCGACCCGATGCGCAACAATCTGGATCGTGAAGTCACAAAGATTTATAGAATGAATATGCAATTTATGTTTGAATGTGTTCTGTGTTGGTTCGCACTTGGCAGTAACCTATTCTTTGATCAAATGTATCTCATAAATATAACTCGAACTCATTGGCGGCCGTACTTCATATAAATAAAAGCAATGCGGCCGGCAATAGCAAAAGGTTGTATACCCCTGGTTTAGAGGAATACTTACGATTTGCAAAAAAACTGACAACACAAAATGCGCAATACAAAAGTTAAAAAATGTAATTATCCACCAAGAAACTGATCAATGAGAATAAAAGCATCAAGGACTAAGCCGCAAAAACTCAACATACACATGAAAACATCCAAGTATGTTGTTTGCTGAAGGGGGTGTCGCGTCAAGAGTGATGTCCCTTTCGTCTTAAAAAAAAAAAATTGGTGAAGAAGTCACTCACCCAGTAGAAAACTGCTTTAGTTGAAAAAGCATCAATCACCTTCACATCAATTGTTAGTCAACTAAGAATGTTCTGCATAGGTTTCTTGTTATCACTTATCACCCCTTTCCATTGTTCCTGGGTCTTTTGAAGGTAGTGGTGCGCGTGCTCACTGGTTTTTTGAAAACTACGTAATATTGTCCGAAATGTAATTTAAATGCTTAAATTTTCAAGAACACTTTCATTATTTGATATGTATTGTAAGTAAAAATCTTTGCGAGCCTACCGAAAAAATTAATTATTTAGTTTTCACAGAGAAGTTTGTAACTCGCAGTAGTCAATGTAATATGCAAAAAGAAATACGGGCTGTGGTAGCAAACTGCTTCTTTCTTCGTACATGAAGCTGCAGCAGAAAACAGCAAAAACATCACGTAATCTCTTAAAAAGCCATGGTGCCGATTAAAATCTAAGATTTAACAGTAACTTCCGAAACGGATGTTTGCTGCAGTAGATGTGATGTCACAAGATGTTCAAGTAACTGGTCTCCGAAAAAGGTGACGCAATCGAATCAGTTGGCAAATTTTTTTGATACAAGAGATTTTATTTGAATAATATTTCAGGACTAAGGATGCGTGTATAGTTACGTGAAATTGATTTCCTATTAATAAATTCCTGACTGATTCGATTGCGTCACGTTTGCGGAAACTAATGCTAGAAAATAGATGTACTTATCCAAATCATCGCAAAGTTATGAAAGCGGAGCCCAGTCGATTGATTCCTCGAAAGCTTGCAGCGAGCGTAGAGATTTCAATTGTGACATAAAGACGTGTTTCATTTTCAGTCCACTAGTGTGCTTTTGTCCCCCTTGCTATTTCAACGTTGTTATCCTCTACGTCAGTGCTTTTCAAACTTTTTTCGTCAAGGCAAACTAGTAACTTCTGGATTTGGCCGCGGCACACCTATTTTAGGATGGCGAAAACCTACTGCTACATGGACCAAACATTTTATAATCTTTTTGCCAAAGCATGAAACCTTCGTGGCACACTTCAGTCTCTTGCGAGGCACACTAATCTGCCGCGGCACACAGTTTGGGAAACCCTGCTCTACGTCACAGTAATTGCACGCGTCTGTGTTTAGCTCCTGCTTTCTTTTTTCGTGCCAGTTACCCTGATAAAAGACTAATGTCAGCTGACTGAAACGTCGAAATCCTGTTTTGGGTTTACACCTGTGGAATATTACAATTCTGTTGCTATTATTATTATACTGTTGGATGGTTCTGCAATATGGGGGGTTTATGTTTTCATGGCATGTACTTTCAGATAAGATTGACTTCTAAAATCTTTACATTAAACAGCTTTTCTTCACAGCAGACCCGTAGCCAGGTTTTAAGGTTTGGGGGTAAATAAGTTTTTAGGGGAGCAATGCAATATTTTTGTTGTCTTTATATGTTTAAAACAAATTTTTCTCTTGGGTACAACAACATTTGGGGGGAACGAAAATAATTTGGCGGGACACTGCTTCTAAATAATGCTCCCGTGGCTACGGGCCTGCCTGTTCATTTTGATACGTTTGTGAGGTGATAAACGTATTTGAGGTTTGACCGTAAAGCGTCACCATTCATTGTTTGGAGTGTTAAACGTGAAGTTAGCCCAAATGACTAGTTGTGTACGTCCGGAAGTCTGACTTCCTTTTGATCATCGCATTATGTGTAGTGATTGTTGTGAATAAATGTATTATGTCTAGCCCAGATAGTCTTCTCGTATTTTGCACTGCATAGAAGCAAGATACCTTTTGTGCTTCCGACCAAAGTTACACATTTGCGCAGCCTACTGCTCAGACAGAAAGATGGAGTTAGTAGTGTTGTTAGAAAAGTTTATTTAGCAATCACTGTTAAGCTTGCCCCAACAGAGAAGTGCAATTACAGGATTACGGATGTTAACAATGTTGCGTCCACGGAGGCCTTGGTCTACATTTGTTAACATTCATAGCCTATCTGCGATACAAAATTAATTTAAACACGTGCCCTGCACCAGCAGATTAACAAGCCTAGACATCAGAAAGATTGATGCAATGCATACAGGGGCGCAACCAGCTTTTCATTTCGAGGGGGGGGAATTTTCATGAAATTTCATTCGATGACGTCATCGTGCTTATTCAACTGTGGTACAAAATTTTCGCAAACGTCACAGATGAAGTTCTCTTCGCAACATTTCCGAAAATCAGAACTTTTCAGTTTTAATCAATATGCAGACTGAACGATCAGGACAGAAAAAATTAGTAGCCTAATACAAACACTTGATTCCGACTTCAACTAGTGCAGACATGGCTTTAGTGTGGCAGACGTATGGGCTACTAGTTAAACCTGCTTAACTTTTCTTCTTGTTTTTGGAAATTCGTCCTAGCCCTATTCTTCTAGCATGTGATGGAATTTCTATCGTAAACTACTGTAAGATCCCAAATTTGAGGGATAGCCTCCGTCAAGGGTGAGGGGCTCTTTGAATCCTAACATTTCAGGCAAAACGGATCAGGTGTGTTTGGGGCAAAACGTTTTTTTCTGGCATCCACACGAGTTGCGTGAAAGTTTTTAGAAGCAAGTTTAAGGCAAGTGGTGTAGGAGGTGGGGGCGCAGGGGGTGGAAGCCCACCCCCAAAAATTTCGATTTGATGGAAATTCGAGAAGAATCCCTTAAAATCCGGGCAATATCTGCGTAAATTCGGGCAAAATGTGTGAAAACCTTTGCAAAATCGCTTGATGTGCTTTGATTTTACAAAAATGGGGCCCTAAATCAAGTGCGGATGTTTCTTTTTTTTGGAGGTCATGTTTCTTCAGTTCTCTTTCGGGCAAGTTAGGGGAAATTTGGGCAGAAATGGTGCTTGAAGTGCTTTGATTTGGAAAAATGCGCCCAAAATGGAATAAAATGCAGTCATTTTTTGAGGTAATTTTCTTTGGAGTTTTTTTCGTGCAAGTTTGGGGAAATCTGGGCAAAATCCTTCGCACCCCCAAAAATTTGCCTGCTCCTACACCTATGAAAGGCTATGGGCTTTCAGGGCTTGCACTGATTGCAAAAGATAGGGTCTGGTAAAGCGTCATTTGCAGCCAAAGTGGTGTAGTTGGTAGGTGCGTTGACTAGCATTCATATGACACTTTACTAAACCCTTTTTCCCAAGCCGTGGTACTGGTACCAAGCCAGGCAGACAATAAAATGTGAAACAGTCCACAAGCTAAATTTATTTAAAATTATCAGGTTTCGAACTGAAAATGCAACTATACGACGTTTTTTTAAGAAATGTACTATGTTGATAACGGTGAACCGTTTTGCCCCTAACAAAAATAATCAAAATGTTGTAGAACAGTGCTCTTCAATCTTTTTGCCATCGAGGAACCCTTGATATACTTTCGCATTTGTCATGAAATCCCATTAACAAAAATTTAAAAGACACGAATTACTTGAAAATCAAGCATTTCATTATTAGATAATTCAACAAATGAACAGTGATTACAGAACTTGAAAAGCAAGAAATTTAATGGCTCGCTTGTTCTTGTATTTTTGGAATTTCGCTGTTACATTCAGAATTTGGTCATCCGGCGGAAAGAACCCCTATCTCAAATATGTGTCGTCCCATTTCCTAATTTTGGAAATTGAATTACATTTGGTCCGCTTCGGATCAGGTGCCTCATATACATTTGAACTACACTGCTCATTACCGTCCACACCTTCGCTGTTGTTATTATTTCTCTTCACATATGAAAATATGCTATTTTGCTTCATTTGGCTTGACTATATAGTAAAAAGTTGGGTTTCACATTGTTTTTACTTTATTCCCACAAAGGTTGAACAACAGCTCTAGTCTGTGACTGGGTCTACAGTACTCTCTACTAGACTCAGGCTTTCTACTCAGTCTGCTGTGAACTGTACATCGGCCACATCGTATAACTGTGATTCAACGATAACGTTCTTCTTAACTGCACAACAATGAACAACAAGTGATGCACAAACTACCAATATTTCTTGTTCCACTATCTACACTCAACCTCCTGTATCAGTAACTGGCCTACCTGGAGTTTGATGATCTAAAAAAATTCATAATGACGCATCAACATACTGAAGCAAAAATAATTTCCCCAAAAAAATGAGAAACTCTCTCGGAACCCCATTTTATGTTTTGCGGTACACCCCTGTTGAAGAACACTGTTGTAGAAGAAGAAGCGGCTTGACGTGGCTATAAACTTTTTTAATAACAACCAACATGTCAAGATTTCTCTCATCACTTTGAAAGTTTCAGCAGTTTGCACGGTTCAGCTGTAATGTTATAAAGTTTCATGAGATCAAAATGAGGCCTGTTTCAGAAAAAAAGTGGCACACGGACAAAAGGATAAAAAATGCCTGAGAAATGCCAACATTTTAAACTATCTCCCAAGTTTTGGCAATTCCAGCATATTTGTGGTTACATACCGATCATTTATGACATTTTCGTTCAGATGGCCTGTCTCAAGATAAATCTTGTAAGGAGATAATTAACCAGTAGAACAAAGAAAAATTCAAATAACACCTTTCTTAAAAATAATTACAATACAAAAATTTCATCTTTATTCTTTGAAAGTTTCTGCATATGTCAAAATTTCTG
>JGI24159J19872_10012075_pt1 | contig 11290 bp, 3 predicted proteins | sample Ectturendosymbi4_FD_19872 | JGI IMG/M metagenome (IMG submission 19872) | reverse complement strand
CTAGCAATCATGCATGCTGATTGAGATTGGCTGGCAGTGGAAGCGGCACTGAACACGGACATGAAAACACTCGATGAATTCCTCCAGACTTGGAAGCTAAAGCTCAGCACTAAACAAATGGTGTCAGCAACCTTCGATCGTAACATCAAGGAAACTAAACGTGAGCTGAAAGTCAAATGCAACAACGAAACCCTGCCCTTCTGCTCCTAGCCCAAATACCTCGGAGTAACGTTGGACAGGTCGCTCACGAACCACCGACACCTTGAGTCACTTCGCAAGAAGCTAACTTCACGCGTCGCACTCCTGAGGATGCTTGCTGGCTCTGGCTGGGGTGCTGGAGCAATAACGTTGCGAACAGCCACCCTAGCCCCGGTCCATTAGACTGCAAAGTACTGCACTCCTGTTTGGTGCTGCAGTGCTCATACCCGCCCCTGTTGACCCCACCGTCAACGACGCCTTGCGAACTGTAACTGGATGCCTGCGTCCTACACCAGCGGACAACCTTCCCATCCTCGCAGGCATCCAACCTGGTGAGCTTCGTCGCAATGGAGCTACACTATCTCTAGGACGGCGTGTTATGGATCCTGGACACCTGCTCCACTCAGCGCTCACCCGTCCATCGGGTGCAGAAGCACAGCGCCTCAAATCGAGACACCCATTTGTACTCGCCGCACAGCAACTCATCAGTTTTTCTGACAACAACAACATACCTGTGGCGCAGTGGGCGGATCATCAATGGAACACAGAGTGGGCGGACAACCCCACAAGACTGCGCACTTCAATTCCAGACACAGGTACATCCCCCCGGAAAGACCCTCCCAAGAAGAGCCTGGGTCCGGCTCAACCGCCTCCGCACCGGTGTCGGACGTTTCCACTCCTGCTTGTACAAATGGGGTATGGCCTCCTCTGCGGCCTGTGAGTGTGGCGCAGAACAAACCGTCGACCATGTCGTCTACCACTGTCCAATCCATCGACCCCCCCATAGACTGCAAGGCCTGACGGGTCTGGACGATGAGACAACCCAATGGCTGCTCAACACCTGCCCTGATATATAGGCGGGCTAGCAGTGGATAAAAGAACTCGCTCAAACGAAAGAAGAAGACCGCTGGTTGTGGCGTGCGCTTTTCACAGTAAAGTAAACGTTGGCAATGGGTTTTATATCTGGATAAGAACTACGTATGCTTTCTTTAGAAAATATTTCATTGTGGTAAAAACGACATATTTCGACAAGGTTTTGTTTTTTTGCGGTTTCCTATAAACCAGATTGGTGAGCCCTGCTTACTCCATCAACACCGATTTTGGAAATCCTTTTCATTTACGCTCTGCACCAAATTACAAAAGAAAATTTGAGAGTTTTTCAAATGACTTTGACTTATGACGTCAGCACCACACCAGGTGCTATTCATGACATGGTCTGTTGTTTTTGTTGAAGAAACAGCCTTGATATAAGAAGCTTGAAATTCATTAAGCAAGGCTTGCAAACCAGTAAGTTTTAACTCAGTATATTATTCATCTGTTGCACACAGTTAACAACAAAGAAACCAACCATTCGTACCGCACATAGAAAAAGAAGAAAGGCGGTTTGACACCAGTGCATTGCGCAGGAGTACCCTTTTGGACTTTGGGGTGAAGCTGACGTTGATCTGAAGAAAGAATGCAATAGTTATTAAAAATAGTTTTGAAAACAATTTTTTCTTCATCGATACGAGCAACCAAATAACAGGACACTCTACATTAAGTCAATTGAATAGGTGCCGGAAAAACTTCAGAAATGCAGTTAAATAGAGTTTAAGAAATAGTTTTATGTCAGTTGAGGTGAAATCGTTCTCATACCTGATAGGAACAAGTTGAAAGAATATACGATTTTATGAATATAACATATAAAGCAACTGTGATATCTGATGTTTACTTAAGCGCCACAGTTTTAATTATTCTTGTATTAGATCTATTATTGACAAAGAATAAAGGAAGAAAATGGTTACGTTTTATAAGAGTGTTGGGGTGTAGACCACAGCATTATAGGCACTTTCTTAAAACAATTGATTGCTAACCCGTAACACTTGTTACAACTCTACATCCAGAGTAGGACATGCTAATCGCATGGTAAGAATTAGATTCCAACCCTGGCCAAGGCGAAAACAATGAGAAACGATGAGAAACACAAAATAGAAACACTTGTTCTTTCTGTTGGTGCACATCTCCATACAACGATTCACGCAATCAATTGTTCACGAAATGAAATGGGCTGAAAAGTTCGATAAATACAACTGATTTTCTTCAAACACGTACTTTGAAAAAACTCACAAGATTGCAGTGAAAATTTGCTAGACGTGGCACCAGTGACAAGCACTGAATTGATGCAACGTTTAAGTTAACGTTACGTCGTAGTATAGCAGAGCGTCATCATATCATTCCTGACCACCATTAGTACTGTACATTAATTCAGTTACATAAGTATTATCGCATCAGTGCCGATGCAACTAACACCAAACGTAGACAAAATAGTGGAATAACAGCATTATCACCCCATAATGAATTATTTTAAAAATGAAACAAGTACATGTTAACGGCAGTATCTCAAAAGGTACGCATAGGCCATGGTAATTCAAGGAAAAAACTATGTCTCCTGGCTTAAATCGTTAACACAAAACAGAATTGGAGTACAGAAGCAAAAATCAAAAGTATCTCCCGGAAGATAAGGCATCGTAAAGGGATGTTACAGCATAACGTGATACAGCAAGCATTTTTTGTATGTTGGACAAAAGACTAGGAATGACTTAATTCTTAAGTTTTTCGGACTATTGTTCCAGAATCTGGGGTTTTCAACCTTTTCCAGCATGTGGCCCAATTAATAAATAAAAAAGGGTCCGTGGCCCACCGAGTGCACAACTTCTTTAATGCGATAATTGTTGCACATGCACAGAGAGAGTAGAAATAAAACACCTAAAACCAACATGACACAACGTGCTCTACGATCAATTGGTAGGCTGAACTTGTTTGTTGTTAAAAAGCATACACATTCGAGGCTCGATATATACACAATGCACGGATCAAGTTATCTTCCACATTAAGTCTGCTTCTTGATTTCGTTTTCATGGCCGCAAATGCCGCAGGATTGCCTTAAAATACCTTCAGCACCTGCATTTTGTGCACAACGTGGCGGAGGTTGTCACAGATCCGGAGCGATGAAATCGACTCCGGCAGGAATCTACGTTTTTTTCCGGATCCGGAGTCGAAATTTTGTGAAAAACCGAACCAGGATCTGTAGTCACTTTATTTCGGAAGTAGTTGGAGTCTGCGTGGTGTTTATAAATGTCATTGCTTAAAGTGCAAACATTGCTGAATCTCGGTTGAATTGATGGCTACCAGAGTTTGAACAGGAGTCGTATTTTCAAACGTGCAAAAATATCAGGCCCGAATATGAAATAAAAATTTTTAGAATAGGAGAGGTGTCGGAGTCTAACAATGTGACTCCGGCCACCTCTGCAACGTGTTATAGGCTACGTGGAAATTTCCATAGTGCAATAATTTCTAACACATAATGACGAAAGTGAGCGTATTATGACGTTTATAGCTTAAGAGCTACCACAGGCTTTCGATATATAGCAGAGGTTTTCAACCTGGGGTCGAAACACCCAGAGAACCCGTGAATTACTTTGAGGGGCCGCAAGTAGATATTTTATGTACACAGATGTATCACATCTGCTTTATTTGAGTATTAGATGGCGGTCGTGTATAATGCGTTGCTTTAATAGGTCGCACAAAAACGGTTGAAAACTAACTGATTCAACTTGTAAAACGCACTCAATTTCAATAACACCAGGCCGTGGCCCATCAAATATTGTACCGTGGCCCACAGGTTGAGAAACCCTGGCGTAGACCTTCGTGTTAGAGATTTTTTGATGAAGCTGTTCTGAGATTGTTATTAGTAGCTATTCTGGAAGGACAATTACGCCTTTCTTTGATATGAGAATAACAGCAGGAGATGAAACCTGGAAAGCAATTGTGAATTGCTTTGAAAAAATTTTTCCTAGTCCGTATTCATATATTTCATTAATTTGAAGTATTTTGCATGAGTGATATACCTCTAGCATGGGGTTGCGAGCAGTTTTAGAGATTTTACAAATACAGGGTATCGAACGGTTATGAAGTACCTTCAGATGAGTTAAATACGTCGAAGGATTTTATCTCAGGTGAAGATTGCACAGTGGAGATGAGGAAAGTAGACTCTTCGTAATATCTTGATATCAAAAATTGGCCTAAGCTTGAAGAGGGCGTGGCATCCTTGAGCTACTTTCTTTTCAACTGAAGAAATCTGTTCTTTGCATGTTAGATTCAGGGGTGTAATGGAGTGAGAACGCATGGGAAGGGAGTTCCAACAACTTTTTCACGTTTTGCTTTAAAATGAATTTGAAGCTGTTTTGAAATGGCTATTTTTTGGGTGCGTCCCACACCTTTTTTGTCAGCACTACACCCCGCGTTTGATTGGAATCAGTACAGTTAACTTGCTGTAATGGAACATTGTTGCAATTTGTGTTTAGAGTTACAGTATAGCTGGGCTATGATTGTTGAATAATTGTTTTTGTTTTATATAGATTTAATGTAAGTTTATTCTTTTGCAACCAACTAAATACTCTATTTAAATCGATATTCGTTAGTTTCTCCAAATTGGTAGGATCGTTATCAAAAATAAGTAATACTGTGTCATCAGCAAAAATGTTACAGAATAAAATGAAAGACAGGCGGAGAACGTTAAGTCCATTAAAGCCCCAAATTTTGATTTTGTGGCATTTTCAATTTTTTGGTGTTGTTTTACAGCGAAAAGAGCATAAATACCAATAATTCCAATTTTCTTTGTTTATTTATCTTAATATGGTCGAAGACACACATGCACCCTAATAGGGTGCAGTAGGCACGAACGTCTACATGTCTATATGTTGCAACTATAGACTGATTGCTAGCGTATGTTTCATAGTCAAGTGTGAAATTGAACTTTAAACAAGTTCCTCTTGCTCAAAGGCGATTTCGACACCATAGGCGTAACCAAGGGGGCCTACGGGGCCATGGCCTCCCACAATTTTTAGAACATATGGTCATTTTGTGTTTGAGAAGCGTTATTCCAAACAAAATAGGTGTTATTAGCCTAAAATCAAACATTTTGACCCCGGAAAGGTTTTGGGCTGGCTACGCTACTGAACCAGGGGGACCATGGGGCCACGCCCCCAAACATTTTTAGCGTATCTAGTCACTTTGTGCTTTGAGAAGAGGTATCCAAAGCAAAGCACTGTTGCTAGCCTAAAATCAAACATTTTGTCCCGCTAAAATTGTGGGCTGTCTATGCCATTTTCCGATACACACCATAGGTCATAAAACTTTGCTTGTGAAGACAAAGCCATGACTTTGTTGTTGACACCTTCGGCACCTGCACAAGTTCTCTCCTAAACGACAACAGATCATAGGATGGTGAATCCCCTCCTGCTTCATGTCGGCAGAGGAGCCACGCAGGTTGCAACACCAGGACCGTAATCAAGAGGGAGCGCAGGGTTCTTCGCCTTCCCTGAAAATTTCACCCCCCTGGAAAAATATGTTGGACATTGTTCAAAACTATTGAACATAATTTAAACAGTTTGGGCTCCTCTCAGAAAACACTACGCCCCCTGTTGTCCCATGCTGGTTACGGGCCTGTGCATCGCTATGTTAGAAATCCTACTGAACAGAGGCAACCAGCCCTTCTTGCTTCGTAGAGATTCTGTAGTAACTCATATTTTGATCACAACAATCTACACCCCCTTGATTTGTTGTATTTGTTTAGTTGAAAGAGCACTTTACCATTATCGTTCCTGTTATAGAACGACACAGCAGTTGTTGGAGGAGTTCAAGATGTGTTTGATGCTACTCGACCGCATTTCATTTGTTACCGACTGCAGCTAGTTTCCATCTTTGTCTGCACGTTGATTATAAATTCCCATGGCTTCTTTCCAGCTCCTTGGAGCTTATGACTGACATTTTCTAACCGATACCCTTAGTAACTGTCATCAGAAAGTATTTAATAGGGGCTTCACGTTTGTGCAGGGAGACTTTAAAACAGATTTAAAAACTGGAATAACTTTGGCAAGTTTCAATTTATAAGGAAAGATTCCGTTTTCGACGCAGTGATTAAGTATACCTTTCAGGTAAGTACACAGGGCCGTCACCAGCGGGGGGGCCAGTGGTGCCCAGCCCCCCATTTGAAATCGGTTTCCCCCCATTTCACGTTTGGCCCACCGGTTGCTGCATACATCCTATCCTTTATTTTTTAAATGTGCCCCCCCCTTCTGGCTTTTGGCCCCTCCTTCTGGTTTTTGGCTCCTACTGCTGCTAAATCCTGGAGACGGGCCTGCAAGTACATATGATATTTTACTCAACTTCACTAATCCGAAAGGAATATCTTAAGGTTCAGTAGTCTTTTTGTCATCGAGTAAATTGATAAGCTTCAGTATTTCTTCTGAACAAGTTGCAGTTACAAACACGGGGGAATAGATTTGTGGACAAGGAGGAAAACAAACATCAGTTACAGTGGGAGGTATGGCACAGGCAAGCAATGGACCAACTGATGTAAAAAAAAATATTTAAAACTTGGGCAACTGATTGGCTAGGTGGGAGGGAGGAGCACAAGGGACAGTTTTTTGAACATATAGTATGGAATTTTTAACAAACTTTTTACCAATTACTTCATTGATTGTTTTGGAAATTCATCTTGGAGTGTTGGAGTTCTCAAACAGTTGGATTTTGTAAAAATTTTGTTTAGCTTTCTTTTACAATTGACTATTAGCTTTCTTTTACAATTAACTGAGTCAAAATGTAACTAACCTTTTTGTATTTATATTTTTGAAACTCACAGCAAGCAAAAATCGGCAGGAGGTCACATGCTGAATGTAACAGCAGTGATTTTGCAATACGTTTTTTCGAAATCTGTGAAGCTTTATGCATCAGATACTTTGTCTGAACACGATTATTGCCTGGCGAATTGCTGTAATTATTGCAGTGTTCCTTTTTATTCATACCCGATCTTAAATTGCGCATTTATTTTTTAATTGAATTGTTGTTACTGTATTTCAATCTTGCTACGCTCAGGTTTAAGTGCATTTAAAGCAGACCTGCACAATATACCGTCAGCGACAGTTTTAGATTGTGAAACTTAAAAAATCGAAAAGTATGGATAAAATATGATTTGCAAAAACATTTGAGTATCAAAAAATCAATATCGCAAATAGCATTGCCATTGTCAAATCTTTTCTTCCAAAAAACTGCCATAATTTGGACAAGCACTTGCATACTGCTTGTGTTAAGGTTTCGTTCAACGTTTCAAGACTAATAATGTTCTAACCAAATCGTTGCGTTCATTCTTTCTGCAAAAACCTCCGCCTTTACTGATTGCCAGCGCTTGGCAATGTCTCAAATACGGGTTAGTTTAGGTGAGAAATTTAACAACATCGCTTTTGCGCACTGGTCAGCCTCTCAACAATTCGCCCTAACCCATGACGCTATATTTCCTAGTAGCTAGTAATTATATGAAATGGAGCGAANGGAAACTGCACTACGGCAGAGCGCTTTACTCTAAGATCTAGGTTCTATGAGTGTGCAGGATAAGTGTGGGCAGATGTAAGCTCAAGTTTCGAATCAATTACATATTATTCTTAGAAACCATGTATACAAGACAACAGAACACACGACTGCAGTCAGGATAAATTTGGATAAATAAACTAACACCAGTTCTTAATATGTTCACAAATATTTCGCTACAAGCACAAGCAATATGCTGACAGTAATATAATCAGGGGTGAAGTGGGGTGGGAACGGCGTTCCCACATCTCTTTTTTAGCATTGCAACCCTGAATATAATCCAGTTCTACCTCACACTGAAATGCACAGTAGGTTAATGTTCCCATTTCTGTGACAGCTTCCTAGGTTCTAAGTGAAGCTTTCACTACCACCACCGCGGTCTGAATGAATTTCACGCAGAATCCGAGTAACCACTGGTGTGTGTCGTCATCAATAACTCCCATTGACAAGCCGTCACAAAGAACAACCCACCTTATCATGCATTGGGGAAATATTGAATAAAGGACATAAGGCTTCGCAATTATCGTTTTAAGTCATTGCTGGCTGAAAGTTATCTGCTGTACATGTCAATCAAACAAACTTGAATGTGATGTTAAGCACAAAACGGGAGGGCCAAACTGGGAGACCCAAAAATCTGAGGGGACCATGGTCCACCCAGGCCCCCCCTTAGAATTGCCCCTGTAGACAGATAACACAACTTCAAAGAATTTACATTCGCAATTGACCTACTATATGCAATGTATGGAAATTCGAACTGAAAAGTAGGTGGTTGCTNTTTCATTCATCGTGCAGTGTTGATGGTGGCTTTATGGGGGAACTGAATCACCTTTTTTTNATTAGGCAGTTTTTAAATTTAATTCGCACACTTTAATTTAAAGNTCTGCGTGTTGTTATTACGAAACAAAAATTTTCCTAACTTTTTGATGAACACATTTGCGCATCTTGTAATTAGGCTTGCTGGTTTGAGGCAGTGAGAGCAACTTTCTCAAAACACGCTCACTGCAATTTCCCAAAATTGCACACCTTCAATATAACTTGATTTGCAAATAAAAACCTTGCACCTTTTTGTGGGCACTGCAGTAGAGCCTTTCGTAAATTTTTATTTAGGATGTCAAATGGCCATTGAAAAAAAACTTCCTTTAGAGACAATCTATTTGTTTGATATCCCTTGATTTCATGTTTACAAAGATTATTTTCAATTTACTTTGCAGATGCTTCCAGTTAGAATGTTGAAAGACAGGTGTAATAGCACTTTGTTGATCCAAGCAAAATCAACTGGTGGCTTCCAGGTGGTTCCAAACGCATTATTCAAGATAGACGTAAACTTCTTTTGCACGCAAGGTACGGAACTGATTTGACCTCACGTGAAGTGAAACGCCAGTTATCACAAAAGACGCTGGGTTGGTCGAACTTTTTTCAGGGATATAAACTTACCGCACAAACATCATTCATTACCAAACCAACACCATTCATGATTATCAAACAAAAGGCATTCATACAAATCTACGACAAAACACCTAGCCTGACCTACAACACCTTGAATCTGGTTGTAATTGATTATTGAAAACACCGTTTATTTTTGTTAAACTGAGGCGAAACACACTTCTACGATGAAAATTGAACTCTTTAACCTCCGTAAAAAGTTGTTTCAAATATTCGCAACGCATCACTGCTCACGTGACACGTTTTTTAAAGATGATTCATGATAAGTTCAGTAATCTAAGCCTGTAACTAATGCCATGCAATCGGAATGATTACTAATCACGTTACATAGGAAATTGAAACAGACTTGATTTCTAAGTTGAAGCAAAATTTTTGACTCTTCCTTTCATAACAGATTAGTCTCCTATAAGTACTGAAAGAATTTTGTTTGTATGAGATCTTAGCGTAATCGGGGAAAGCACCTGGGTACTTTGGTAACTTGTATAACAGACAGAATCGCTAGACTGATGTAAGCCTGCACCAAACCGAACGGTTTTCACAGAGAAGATTTTCCTGCTTGAAGCTTTTCTGCGACATTCTTGTAGGGAACAGTGGCGTCACTATGAAACAATTTTATAAATCCTTTAAAATGAAATTTTGAAAGTACGGTGGTAGGCTTTGTAACAGTTTGATAATGCTTTTGTGGGGTTGCAAACGTGAAAATCGTTGTTGCAGAAAACCCTATAATCATTTCATTTCACTTTGAATGCTTCCGATTGGTATTTTTCATTTGGAAATACGCTACACCATGGTTATTAAAATTAGATAGAATGTTTGATTTTTTGTAAAAATTATTTCAGATTTCAGATGATGAAATGAACAAAATTTATTGAAACTTTGCATCCATACCACGATACTTTACGTCAAGATTCTTTTTTTGCGATATCCACGACAAATCAACGAGACTTCTAAAAACTCTGGGTAAGGTTTTCACATCAACAACAGTCATATTCGGCAATACTCAAGTCTATGTTTTTCTAACTAAAAACCGAGGCTTGATACAGCTTGCTTCCAATAAAGCCTGATCAATCATTAGTCTTCGCAAAGAGTTTAAAACAAGTTTTGCAATATTTTGATCGTGTTTTTCAGACCCAGATTAAAGAAAAACTGAACCTTTTGAAACAATTTACTAAAGCAAAACACTTACCTGAAAATAACGTGTTTGCTTCAACTGTTATCGTACTTCTCTTCAGGAATGGAAAACGTTGTGTTGAATCTGTTGAGGTCAAAACGCGTTGCTCTTTTTCCTTTCAACCATTCAAGATCCAGAAACACCTTTGTCTAAATTTAAAGTACGGTTCATTGGTCTTTTATAAAGACCCAGGAAAAGTTTCCATGTTTTCTTTTTTCTGCGCCAACTCTTTTTTCTACAGCAACGCTTCGAAAGTCAGTGTAACGACTTTTGCATTCTTACTACCGAACTGTTGTCGGGCTGAAGTTTCACAGTAGAAGAAATGTTTTAAGCTCAATACTGTGCATGGACTACTAACATCGCCGGAAATGAGAAAACATAAACAAATAATTACACTGGCTTGCCGTGCACAACATGACGCAAACGTTCCGACACAACACAAAAAGCAACGAACACATTGAAGAAATACACCTTTTTTCCTTCACATTAACTTACATCGATCAAAGCAAAACCAAATATAAAAAAGTGTTTTTTAAATTTAAATCAACAAAAGCACAATCATTTTCCTCAACACCTCTGACTTGTTGAGCAAAATCATTTTGCTTTGCAACTGTCATATGCGCATTTATCCCACCTTGGGAAGTTATGCTTATATAATTGCCACTCATTGCNATTTCAAGGGACTATACAAACTTGACTGGGCGGAACTGGCGCTTTTTCGATGTTTTGCGGCGTAGCTTCATGTGAACCTTAAACTCGGTAGTATGGCAACATGTCTGCTGTAACTTTGGTCCCGTCCATGTTACGTAACTGGCGTCAGAGCAAATTGTTGTGTAACAAGTGGGCGTTACTGGGAATTTCCGCGAAACTCACGTGACTATTTCGCCTGAATTCTTCACATTCTTCAGAACTCTGGGAAAAGTAAACAGCAAGCCACTGAAACCTACGGAGAATGAGGAAAGTCGCAATCAGGTATTTCTTGTGTAAAGATGAGCATCAGGGTCGAAGTTACGCTTGTTTGCCATTGGTTTTTGATGTGCCGAGAGCGAACATGAGAGTGGAAACCGTCACAAC